>FWWL01004163.1_pt1 | contig 24966 bp, 22 predicted proteins | sample 2228331 | NCBI WGS metagenome assembly FWWL01 (sample SAMEA103939775, study PRJEB20133) | metagenome | reverse complement strand
TCCTGGTCTTGACCAGACCGGCATGGAGGCCTGCTGGCCGTCTCCGGCTCCTTGTGAGCGGTGGGGCGGTGGTCCAAAATACTTGCTGAGGCGGGCGGGAGCGGCAGGGGCCCGGTGGCCCTCCCGGTCTTCAAAACCGTGGCGGGGCGGCGTGCCCGTCCCGGGTGGGTTCGACTCCCATACGCTCCCGCCACCTATTTGGTCTATCTATACCCCCACTCCCTAGCGCACCACCAGGTTGATGAGGCGGCCGGGCACATAGACCACCCGCTCTATAGGCCGGTGGTCGATGTGGGGGCGCACCTTGGGGCTCTCAAGGGCCAGACGGTAGGCCTCCTCCTGGCTGATGTCCGCCGGCACCTGGATCTTGTCCCGCACCTTGCCGTTGACTTGCACCACCAGGGTGATCTCCTGGGGGCGGGCCAGCGCGGGGTCGTATGTGGGCCAGGCCTGCTGGTGGATGCTGTAGGGGCGGCCCCGCCTCTCCCACAGCTCCTCCGTGATGTGGGGGGCCAGGGGGGCCATCATCAGGAGAAGGGCATCCAGGGCCTCCTCCCAGGCCTGGGGGTGCACCGGCCCCGCCTGGCGGAAACGGTATAGCTGGTTGGTCATCTCCATGAGGGCGGCGATGAGGGTGTTGAAGCGGAAGCGCTCCATGTCCTCGCTCGCCTTCTTCACCGTGCGGTGGACGAGGCGACGGATGGGCATGGGGTCGGCCCCTGCGTCCTTCTGGGGCTCTTCCAGGCAGAGGGCCCAGACGCGGTTGAGCCACCGCCAGATGCCCTGGATGCCCTCAAAGGTGTAGGGGCCCCCGTCCTCCCATGGCCCCAGGAACATGAGGTAGCAACGGAAGGTGTCCACCCCCCACTGCTCGATCTGCTCGTCGGGGGCTACTACGTTGCCCCGGGACTTGCTCATGCGCTGGCCGTCGGGCCCCAGGATCTGGCCCTGGTTGAAGAGGCGCAGGAAGGGCTCGTCCCCCTCCACCAGGCCCAGGTCCCGGCATACCTTCCAGAAGAAGCGGGCGTACAGGAGGTGCATGACGGCGTGCTCCGCCCCACCTGTGTACTGGTCCACGGGGAGCCACTTGCGCCCCAGCTGGGGGTCGAAGGGGCCCTCCTGGTAGTGGGGGCTTAGGTAGCGCATGAAGTACCAGGAGGAGTCCACAAAGGTGTCCATGGTGTCCGTCTCCCGACGGGCGGGGGCGCCGCAGCGGGGGCAGGAGGTGTGGACGAAGCCCTGGTGGCGGGCCAGGGGCGACTCGCCGGTGGGGCGGAAGTCCACATCCTCGGGCAGGGTCACCGGCAGCTGGTCTTCGGGTACGGGCACCATGCCACATTGGGGGCAGTAGATGATGGGTATGGGAGTGCCCCAATAGCGCTGGCGGGAGATGAGCCAGTCCCGCAGCCTGTAGGTGACGCGGCGCCTCCCCCAGCCCCTCTCCTCCACATAGTCGCAGATGGCCTCCTTGGCCCGCTCGGAGTCCAGGCCGGTAAAGGGGCCAGAGTCCACCAGGGTGCCTGGGCCCTCATGGGCCGCCTCCAGGGCCTCCCCTTGCCAGCCGGGCGGGGCCACCACCACCTTGATGGGCAGGCCATACCTCTGGGCGAACTCGAAGTCCCGCTGATCGTGGGCTGGCACGCCCATCACCGCCCCCGTGCCGTACCAGGGGAGGACATAGTCAGCCACAAATATGGGCACCCGCTCGCCGGAGAGGGGGTTGCGGCAGTAGGCGCCGGTGAACACCCCCGTCTTCTCCCGGGCGGTGGATAGGCGCTGGATCTCCGTCTGGCGGCGGGCCTGCTCGATGTACTCCTCCATCTCGGGCCACCGCTGGGGGGTGGTAATGTGGGGCACCAAGGGGTGCTCGGGGGCCAAGGCCATGAAGGTGACCCCGTAGATGGTGTCCGGCCTGGTGGTGAACACGCGGATCTCCCCCTCGGGGGCCTCCAGGGCAAAGGCCACCTCTAGCCCCTCCGAGCGGCCGATCCAGTTTTTCTGCATGACCACCACCGGTTCCGGCCACTGGATCTGGGAGTGGTCTAGCAGTTCATCGGCGTAGGCCGTGATGCGCAAAAGCCACTGGTCCAGGTCGCGGCGGGTGACGGGGGTGTGGCAGCGCTCGCAGGTGCCGTCGGGCAGCACCTGCTCGTTGGCCAGCACCGTCTGGCAAGAGGGGCACCAGTTGGCGGGGGCCTTGGCCCGATAGGCCAGGCCCCGCTCGTACATCTTGAGGAAGAACCACTGGTTCCACTTGTAGTACTCAGGGTCGCTGGTGATGACCTCCCGCGACCAATCGATCATGGCCCCCATGGTCTTGAGCTGGGCCCGCATGCGCTCGATGTTGCGGTATGTCCACTCCTTGGGGTGGATGCCGTGCTTGATGGCTGCGTTCTCCGCCGGCAGGCCGAAGGCATCAAAGCCCATGGGGAAGAGGACGTTGTAGCCCTGCATGCGCCGGTAGCGGGCGGCGGCATCGGAGGGGGCCATAGCATACCAGTGGCCGATGTGCAGGTCGCCGGAGGTGTAGGGAAACATGGTGAGGAAGTAGAATTTGGGGCGAGGGTCGTCGTCTGGGGTGCGGTAGATGCCGTCTTTCTCCCACCGTTCTTGCCACTTGCGCTCGATCTCCCGCGGGCGGTAGCGCTCAACCATGTTCCTCATCCCCCGTAGCGGCAGCCTCCAGGCCCAGGTGGCGGCGCAGGGCCTGGCTCAGGCCTCTGGTGAGGGGCCGCGCCGCCAGCATGCCCATGACCATGAGGGTGCCCACCCCGGCCGCCAGGTAGAGCTTGAGGGCGGCGGCCATGCCCAGGGCGGCTACCGCCCAGATGGCGGCGGCGGTGGTGATGCCCCGCACCGTGTACCCCTCGCGCAAGATGACCCCCGCCCCAAGGAAGCCGATGCCGGTGACGATGCCCGCGGCCACGCGGTCGTCCCCACCTAGGAGGCGGGAGAGGGAGGTAAAAAGGGCAGACCCCAGGGCTACCAGGGCCAAGGTGCGGGCCCCTGCCGGGTACCCTTGTAGCTCGCGTTGTAGGCCGATGACCCCACCCAAGGCAGCAGCCAAGGCGAAGCGGCCCACCAGGGCCAGTTGTTCTTCGGCTGGCATCCCCAAAGACCTTTAGGCCCCCCGCCAGTGGCGGGGGGCCTCCCCATCTCCAAGGCCTTTGGTGGAGCTGAGGGGACTCGAACCCCTGACCTCCTCAATGCCATTGAGGCGCTCTCCCACTGAGCTACAGCCCCACCCGCACAGGAATATTAGCAAAGGCCTGCCCTCTCTGCAAGGGTGTTGACCCCCGGCCCCAGGCGGGGCCATCATGACAAGAGGTGGCGGCCCTTGTGGCGGAGGCCACGGCCCTGGCCCTGGAGGCCCTGGCCCGTGGCGGCGCTCGTCTTTTGGGCCCGGGGCTCATAGCCCTGCCGGGCTCGGGAGGGGTGCGGCTGGTGCGGGTGCTGGGGCGGCGGGGCCCTCATCGCCGGGGCGGGCGGGGCTCCCTGGGCCTCCACTGGCTATTGGGCCCGGGGCCAGAGGAGCTGGTGGCCTTGGTGGACCTCTCCCGCCGCCTGGTGTGGCTTTTGCCCCGGCAGGAGTTCTGCCGCCGCGCCCAGCCCCTCCCCGGGGGGCACTACCACCTGGACTGGATCGTCCTCCCCCTGGGGCGGGGAGGGAAGGCCCTCCCCAGAGAGGAGGAGTGGGAGGCTTACCTGGTGCACAGGGAGGTGAAGGGCCCATGATGGCCTTGCAAGGTGTGCGCGTGCTGGACCTCACCCGCCTGGCCCCTGGCCCTTTCTGCACCATGCTATTGGCCGATTACGGGGCCGACGTCATCGTCATCGAGGCCCCTCCGGGGGCGGCGCGCATCGCCCAGGAGGAGGAGCTCTCCCCCCAGGCCCGGGCCTATAACCCCCTGGGGCGCAACAAGCGCTCCATCTGCCTCAACCTCAAAGACGAGCGGGCACGGGAGGTCTTCTACCGCCTGGCCCGCACTGCAGATGTAGTGGTGGAGGGCTTTCGGCCGGGGGTGGTCCAGCGCCTGGGGGTAGACTACGATACCCTTAAGGGGGTGAACCCCCGCCTCATCTATTGCTCCCTTTCCGGCTATGGCCAGACAGGCCCTTATGCCGGGCTAGTGGGCCACGACATCAACTACATCAGCGTGGGCGGGGCCCTGGGCCTTACGGGCTGGCCAGGCCAGCCGCCGGCCATCCCCATGAACATCATCGCCGACTTCGCCGGTGGGGGCCTGTATGCCGCCTTCGCCATCTGCCTGGCCCTCCTGGCCCGGGAGCGCACCGGCCGTGGCCAGTACATCGACGTGGCCATGAGCGATGGGGTCACCACCCTCCTCTCCTGGATCGCCTCCCGCTACTTCGGCCAGGGCTATGTGCCCCGGCCTGGGGAGGACTTCCTCAACGGCGCCGCCCCCTTCTACAACGTCTACCAGTGCGCCGATGGCCGCTACCTGAGCATCGGCTGCCTAGAGCCCTACTTTTGGGAAGCCCTGTGCCGGGCCCTGGGCTTGGAGGAGTACATACCCCACCAGTGGGACCGGGAGCGGCATCCGGAGATGTTGGAGGCCCTGCGTCGCCGCTTCCGGGAGAAGACCCGCGACCAGTGGTTCCAGGAGCTGCGCCAGTATGATATCTGTGTGGCCCCCGTCTACTCCTTGGACGAGGTGTTCGCCGACCCCCACGTGCAGGCCCGAGGCATGGTGGTGGAGGTGGACGATCCAGAGGTGGGCCGGGTGCGCCAGGTGGGCATCGGGGCCAAGCTATCGGAGACCCCGGGCACCGTGCGTCACACCCAGCCCCGCCGCGGCCAGCATACCGAGGAGGTCCTGCGGGAGGTCGGTTACTCGCCGGAGGAGATAAGGGCCCTGCGGGAGGCGGGGGCTGTGGCCTGAGGGGACATGCGGGTGGCCGACTCTTTGGCCCTGGTGCGGGAGGCCCTTCCCTCCCTCCTCCCCGCTGCGTGGCGGGCCTTCCAGTGGCGCCAACTCCCCGGGCTCCTGCAGGTCTATTATTGGTACCCGGCCGTCCACTATGAGCTGTGGCTCCAGCAGCGACGGGGCCTGGTGGAGGTGGGCCTGCACTTCGAGGGGGAGAGGGAGCACAACCACCGCTGGGCCCAGGCCCTTTCCGAGAACATGGCCCTGGTGCAGGCCTCTCTTTCCCGCCCCGCCGACCTGGAGGAGTGGACGGGGTGGTGGACGCGCCTCCATTACCTCCTGCCCTGGGAGCCCCTGGGACAGGAGGTGGCCCTCCGCTGGGCCAGGGAGCTGGCCTCTTTCATCGTCGCCCTCCAGCCCCTCATGGAGGAATGGCGCAAGAGCTACGCCATCCCCGCAAGCCGCCTCACTGGGCCGCCGCGGGCCCGCCGCCGGATCCGTTAGCGGCGGCTTGACAAGGCTGTGTTACGGCTTATAGTGGGGGAGGCAGCCACTCAGTAGCGCGGGGGTGAGGAGGCATGGCCCAGGAGCGGAAGCCAGGGCTCTTGCAACGGCTACATGATGCCATCTGTCCCTTCCACCGCATTAAGGCCCTCAACCGCTGGGAGGCTTACTGCCCGGTGGGCCAGCTGGCCCGGTGGGGGGCGAGAAAGCAGGGCTAGAAAGCCCCTCCTGCTGCATGATGACCACCATGCCCAGGGCCCCGGCGGCGTCGCCCAGGCGGGCCCGACGTAGGTGGAGCCCCCTCCTTATCTGGGGCATGGCCGTGGCCATGAGGGTGGCGCGGGCCGGACGCCAGAAATGAGGGCCTGCGCGCGCTACCCCTCCCCCCACCACGATGACCTCCGGGTCGCAGGCGTTGGCATAGCTGGCCAGGGCCAGGCCCAGGAGCCGTCCTGCCTCCTGTAAGAGGGCACGGCAGTCTTCGTCTCCTGCTCGTGCCGCCTCGGCCACCAGTTTGGCCGTCACCTCCATTCCCTGGGCCAGGCGGGCCAGCAGGGGGGCGCGGCCCTGGGCTATCATTTCCCGTCCTCGCCGGGCGATGGCCGTGCCCGAGGCCAGGGCCTCGATACAGCCCCGCGCCCCGCAGCCACAGAGGGGGCCATCGGCCTGGACGATGATGTGGCCCAGCTCGCCGGCCGCCCCTCCCTTGCCCCGGTATGGTCGGCCGTCGATGATGAGCCCCCCGCCGATGCCCGTGCTCACGGTGACGTAGACCATATGCCTGGCCCCCTGCCCGGCACCGAAGGCGTGCTCCCCCACCGCCGCCGCTGTGGCGTCGTTCTCCAGGGCCACGGGCAGGCCCAGCCTCTCTTGCATGAGGCGGCGTAGGGGGAGGGCCCCCCAGCCTGGCAGGTTGGGGGGATGGCGCACCACCCCCTCCACTATGTCGATGGGGCCAGGGGAGGCGATGCCTACGGCCACCAGGTCGGCGGGGGCAAGGCCGGCCCGCCCCAGGGCTGCCCGCAGGGAGGCCTCCATCTGGGACAGGACGGCCCGCGGGCCACGGGAGGCCAGGGTAGGACGGCGGTCCTTCCCCAGGATGTGGCCTTTGCCTGTGGCCACCAGGGAGAAGATCTTGGTGGCCCCCAGGTCGATAGCCCCAAAATAAGGGCCACTTTTCACCTCGAAAGACTACTTTAGCGCCTGCAGGCCTGGGGGCCAAGGTGGGCCGGGCCGGCGGCCCGGCCCACCGCCCTTAGTACTCGTGCTCGCGCCGCTCCTCCTTCTTCTTCTCCGGGATCTCGGCCACCAGGCAGTTGGTGGTGAGCACCATGGCGGCGATGGAGACGGCGTTCTCCAGGGCCGAACGGGTCACCTTGACGGGGTCGATGATCCCCCTCTCCACCATGTCTCCAAACTCGTCCCGCTGGGCGTCGTAGCCGTGGCCCTTGGGCAGGGCCTTGATCTTCTGGACGATGACCGAGCCGTCTTGCCCGGCGTTGATGGCGATGCGGCGGGCGGGCTCCTCCAGGGCCCGGCGCAGGATGTTGACCCCCGTCATCTCATCGGGGTCCTCCAGCTGCAGGTTCTTGAGGGTCTCCAGGGCGTTGATGTAGGTGACGCCCCCACCGGGGACGATGCCCTCCTCCACCGCCGCCCGCGTGGCCTGCACGGCGTCCTCCACCCGGTGCTTCTTCTCCTTGAGCTCCGTCTCCGTGGCCGCCCCCACCTTGATGACCGCCACGCTGCCGGAGAGCTTGCCCAGCCGCTCCTGCAGCTTCTCCCGGTCCCAGTCGGAGGTGGCCTCCTCCAGGGCGGCCTTCACCGCCTTGATGCGCTCCTGGATGCGCTGGGGGTCGCCCCGGCCTTCAATGATGGTGGTCTCTTCCTTGGTCACCACCACCTTGCGGGCCCGCCCAAAGTCCGAGATCTGCACCTGGTCCAGGCGGCGCCCCAGCTCCTCAGAGACCACCTGGCCGCCGGTGATGGTGGCGATGTCCCCCAGGTTGTCCTTGCGCCGGTCGCCGAACCCGGGGGCCTTGACCGCGCAGGCGTTGAGGGTGCCCCGCAGCTTGTTCACCACCAGGGTGGCCAGGGCCTCCCCCTCCAGGTCATCGCAGATGATGAGGACGTTCTTGGAGCCGGCCTGTAGCACCCTCTCCAGGGCGGGCAGGATGTCGTTGACCGAGGAGAGCTTCTTGTCTGTGATCAGGATAAAGGGGTCCTCGATGACGCACTCCATGCGCTCGGGGTTGGTGATGAAGTAGGGGGAGATGTAGCCCCGATCGAAGTTCATCCCCTCCACATACTCCACCTCGGTCTTGATGCCCTTGGCCTCCTCCACGGTGATGACCCCGTCCTTGCCCACCTTCTCCATCACCTCGCCCACCAGGGCCCCGATCTCGGGGTCGTTGTTGGCGGAGATGGCCGCCACCTGCTCCATCTGCTGGCGGGTGGTGACGGGGATGCTGTTCTCCTTGATGTAGTCCACCACCTTCTCGCAGGCCTTCTCAATGCCCCGCTTGAGGGCCATGGGGTTGGCCCCGGCAGCGACGTTCTTCAGCCCCTCGTGCACGATGGCCTGGGCCAGGACCGTGGCCGTGGTGGTGCCGTCGCCAGCGATGTCGTTGGTCTTGGAGGCCACCTCTTTGGCCAGCTGGGCCCCGATGTTCTCAAAGGGGTCCTCCAGCTCGATCTCCTTGGCGATGGTCACCCCATCGTTGGTGATGGTGGGGGACCCGAACTTCTTCTCCAGCACCACATTGCGCCCCTTAGGGCCCAGGGTGATCTTCACCGCATCGGCCAGGGCATCGATGCCGTTCTTCAGGGCCTGCCGCGCCGCCTCGTCGAACAACAGCTGCTTGGCCATGTTCCCCTCCCTCCTCTGCCGACGCCTTTTAGCACTCTTGGGGCCTGAGTGCTAAGCCCATGGCCTATGATGCGGCGGGGAGGGGGCTGGACGCAAGAGGGGAGAAGGGGAGATTTGAGGGTCTATGGAGGAGGTGAGGGGCGTATTTGTATGTGTTCTGCCTCTATTTCATCGTAGGAGGCGGTGTTTAGTTCAGGGCCCGGAAATGGCGGCCCTGGAACAGGGCGGGGAAGCGTGAGGGGTCCACCTTAAGGAGGGCGGCGTAGCGGCGGGCCTGTTCCAGGTAGCGTTCTTGGCCCGTGCGCCGCCACTGGTTGAAGGCGTCCAGCATCTTATCGGCTATGAGGTTGAGGTCCAGGCCCATAATGTAGCGGTCGGAGATGTCGTTGAGGGCGGCCATGTACACCTCAAAGTGGCGGGAGAGCTTTTGGAGGACGGGGCGCATCTGGGTGACCTCCGCCAGCTGGTGCTCGGCGGCCATGCGGTAGCAGGCCTTGCCGGTGGTGATGTAATAGGAGGGGTCGATGGTCCAGGGGAGGCCCAGGCGGCCGGGGCGGCGGCGCCGGAAGCTTTGGGGGAAGATGCCGGTGAGGAACAGGGCGTGGTCCCCGTAGCGGCGGCAGGCCTCGAACAGGTTCTGGAAGCGGCGGAACCCCTGCTCCATCTCCTCCAGGAGGTGAGAGAAGTAGAAGGGACGGGGGCGACCCCTGGGCCCCAGGAAGGGGAAGAGCTCGCGGCTGTAGAGGTAGCGGGTGAGCATGTCCCCCAGGTATTGGATGACCTCGGCGTCGGTGCTGGCCCGGTCCACATACAGGGCCTTGATGACCAAGAGGTGGAAGAGGCTGCGCAAAGGCACCTGGACGATGATGTCGATGTCGTCGTAGAAGGAGCTTATGAGTTGGTCCACGCGGCGGCGGAAGGCCCAGTCGGCGGCGTTGCGCCCCTGGTGGCGGCGGATGTGGGCCTCCAGCTCCTCCACCGCCTGGGCGAAGGAGGAAAGCAAGCTCCCACCTCCGGTATGGGAGATGATGCCGCAGGCCGCCCCGCCTGTCAAGGGCGGGGCCTTGTCCTGCAAGGGTGAAGGCAGACCGGTGATCCCCTCTGGAGGCGGAAACCAACCTGTCAGAACGGAAGGCCCCGACAGTCCTGGCAAAGTTGGGCCATGCGTCGGGAGCGGGGGCCTAACAGGGCCTCCAGGCGTGCCAGCATCTTACGTGGTGCCACCACCCCGCCGCAGCGCCCACATAGGGCCAGTTCATCGCTGGCGATGTCCTGTCTGCCGCGCAACAGGCCCGCCGTATCTACTCCCCGGCGGAGGGCGATGGCACCGCGCTCTCGCTCAGGGCATACCTCCAAGCACTGGCCACAGGCGATGCACAGGTCCGGCTGCAGGGAGAGACGGGCCCAGCCATCCCGCGTCGCGTAATCTAGGGCACCGGTAGGGCAGCTGGAGGCGCACGTCCCGCACAGGGTGCACGACCACTGGTCCACATGCACGAGCCCCAAGGGCGCGCCGGGGTGCTCCACCTGGATCGGGCGCCCACCTGCCAGGCGGAGCACAGCGTGGGCATCCGCCCCGAGGCCGGCTATGGGCACCGCTCCCTTCTGGGTCGTCTCCCCCGAAGGCAGCAAGGGCAGATGGGCCTCCCCCTCGGCCGCGAGGGCCAATAAGAGCCGCTCGGGAGCCGAGCCCAAGGCAACGAGGAGGGCGCGACAGAAGTCAAGGCGGGCCTCTACCTCTTGCCGTAGCCCTGACCGACACCCTGCGCCGCAGTGCACCACTGCCACCCCTCCTGCCCCTCCCTCCAGTGCCCACAAGATGGCGGCCACCGGCACGGCCGCGGCGCAGGGCACCCTGGCCGCTAGCCACGGCCCCGTTGGCGGCGCCACCTGAGGGCACATGAAGGCGATGCCCCTGCCCCCACCATGAGTGAGAAGCGCTTCTAGCTCCTTTCCCAGTTCCGAAAGCGACCAGCCGGGCATCTCCAGGGCCTGGTAAGGGCAGGCCGCAGCGCATACCCCGCACGAGGTGCAGGCCTCCCGCCTTAGCCCGATGACGCCCCCCTCACCCTCGAGGGCCTGGTGGGGACACACCCGGACACAGTGGCGGCATCCCCTGTCGGCGGCACAGCGGGCACGCCGCACCGTCGGCACCGGCCTGTAGGTTAGAGCAGGGAGCGAGAAGAGGGCCCTTCTGCTGACCTTGCGCCCTCGAGGTAGAAGGGCAGGGCGCAGGTTTTCAGGCCGGGCCCCCGGGAAGGCCTGGGCCCGGGCCACCGCCCCCGCCAGGGCCGCCAAGGCCTTCCCTGAGGGGTCTGGATCTCCCCGCGCTACCCGGGCCAGGGGCACCACCTGAAGCGCTAGGGGGCTCACCCCCGCACGACGGGCATAGCCTTCAAGCTCACCCTCGGCCTCCCATCGGTGACAGGTGACGACTATGAGCTTGCTGGCCCCCTGGGCTAAGCGAGCGATCTGGTGCGGATGCCGACACAAAGAGGGCACCACCTGCGCCTCCACCCCCTCCCCTTGCAGGAAGGACGCCAGGGAGGCGAGAGGGAGGCCCTCCCCCTCCAAGTCCTGGCAGAGAAGGGCCACCGTCATGGGGTCACCCCTTGTCGTCCGCCACGGAGGCCAGCTCTGTGTCCAGCAGGTAGGTCAGGTCGTAGTCGTGGCAGGCCAGGCCCCAAGCAGCATGCCCGCCCCTCACCAAGACCTCAGGGGCAGAGGCCACCTCCAGACGCCTCACCAGGCCCGGAAGCCACCGACACAGATGGCGCTCCAGAAACCGGCGCTGGCGCTTGAGCTGGCGCCTGACCTCTCGCAGGTCTTTTATCCCCCAGGCAGTGGCCTCCAGGCCCGCCAAGTAGGACATGAACTCCAGCTCCACGCTTATGTGGTCGGCCTCATGCGGGGGAGAGGGCCGCAGCCCCGCCCGCAGGTATGCCCGCTGCACATCGGCCACCACCTCTGCCTGAACAAGGGGGTCGGGCTCCACGTAGGAGGATTCGGACAGGGGCACTGGCCCCCCGGGCGAAAACAGGCGCTGGTGAGCTTCTGCCAGCACGGAGGCATCGGCGCGACGCAGGGACATCAGGAAGTCGCGCCAAGCCCCATAAAAGGGCAGGCCCCAGGCCCACCGGTCCTGACGCTGCGCCAGCGCCGCCATCGCCTGCATGCGCGCCCACCGCTCAGGCTCAGGAGGCAGAAAAGAGGCTGCCAGGAGGCGATAGGCGCGCTGTCGCAGACAGGCGGCCCGGCCCCAGCCCCTCACGTCTTACCCCTTGCCCCCTCTTTCAGGCCATACCTCGTAGACGATGGCCGCGGAAAAGGCAGCCACTACCCCTAGTATGAAGAGCAAAGGGGCCAACTCCAGGCGGGGGTTGCTGAAATCCTCCGATTTGGGCGGGAAGCCCCAGGGGGCAGCCAGGACGAGATAGCTCACCACCATGAGGGCTATCCCCGCCCCCAGCATGGCCAAGGCCGCCCAGGCACGTCGCGACATCATCCCCGCACCTCCTCGCGAGCTTCGGGGAGCTCCATGATGGGAAACGCCTTCATGAACAGCAGGATCATCAGGGCACCCAGCCCCATGAGCCCGGCGATGATGCTCCCCTCCACCCACGTCGGTATGTACATTCCCGTCCCGTAGGGCAGGAGGGACCCGTGGGTGAGGGAGGGCACCACGATGATCAGGCGCTGGCCCACCGCCGTCACATTGACCAGGACGCCGCTAGCCACCAGCATGGGCACGCTCCAGCGGCCAGAAAGGGCCTGAGTAGCCAGGAGGCCCAACGCCAGGGCTAGCGCCCCCATGCTCGTCCAGAAGTACGGGGCATAGTAGCCCACCAGCAAGAGCCTGGCCAGTTCCTGCTCGTGTTCCCTTCCGGCGTAGCCGGCGGTGACCATCTCCACGATCACGAAGTACACGTATATGAGCCCCAGCACCAGCAGGGCAAGCCCCAGCCAGCGGAAGGCGGCCATGCTGGGTCGGTCCTCTAGCCCCAGGGCCCAGCGCAGGATGGCCGCCAGCACCACGATGTGGCCGATGCCCGAGATCCCCGCCAGGACCACGAATCCCGGCGCCTGCAGGGCGCTGAACCAGCCCGGGCGCCCAGCCATCAGCCCGAACACCAAGCCCAGAGTGGAGTGGGCGATGACCAGCAAGGGTATGATGCCCAGGGCCAGCCAGAAGGACGTCCGCTGGTGCCGGGCCCGCTCCTCAGGGCTGTCCTGGTAGCCCGCCGCCCACAGCCTGTATAGGGGCTGCAGCGGGCTAGGATAGTGGGACATAAGGTAGGCGTCCCGTCTCGCCGCCAGGTAGAAATAGACCAGGCTAGCGAACAGATAACCGGCGATGACCAAGGTGAAGGTGCCAAAGAAGGGGGACTGGGGGCGAGCGTAGCGGAACAGGTTGACGATGCCCCGCAGGGGCTGGCCCAGGTCGGCCAGGACCGAAAGGGCGGCCAGTATAAGGGAGACGATGGTCAGGAGCTCGGCCACCCGGGAGACGGGACGCAGATAGTCCAGGCCCAACAGCCTTATGAGGGCCGCCACGGTAATGCCGGCAAAGCTCACGCCCACGAAGTAGACGATGAAGCTCACGTACAAGGCCCACGGGGCGCCGCCCATCGTCCCCCAGTCCCGCAGCCCTGTCACGATGTGGCCCACCATCTCCTGGTGCGTGTAGGCAAAGGCGCCAAGCCCCACCAGTGCCAGGGCAGCGGCAACCAACGCCAGCCATCCGTAGCTTATGCGGCCCACGCCATAGGGAAGCGCTGTCGCGCGACCGCTCATGACTTCCTACCTCCCCGTACGGGCATCACCTGCCTGACCTCCGGCCTGGGTGGGTTGCCCTTGAGATAGAAGACCCGCGGCTCCGTTCCCTCCTCCTCCAACAGGCGGAAGTGGGGGTTGGCATGCAGCTGCTGGGAGACGGTGCTGTTGGGGTCGTCCAGGTCGCCAAACTCGAACACCCGCACCGGGCAGTTGGCCACACAGGCGGGCTCCAGGCCCTTCTCCAGGCGGTGGACGCAAAAAGTGCACTTGCCTATGACGCCCCGATAGTGGTGGGCGCCGGCCACGAGGCGCTCCTCCTGGCCGTAGCGCAGGTCGGAGTCGGGATTGCGGTAAGGAGGCATGACCCCTCCCGTGCGGTCTCTCACCTCGGGGTCGTCGTTGTAGTCCAGGTACTGGGCCTTATTGGGGTGCTTCCAGTGGAAGTAGTTGACTCCATAGGGGCAGGCCACCTCGCAGTAGCGGCAGCCGATGCAGCGCTGAAAGTCGGTGAGCACAAGGCCGTCCTCCCGCTTGTAGCGGGCCCCCACCGGGCACACCTTGACACAGGGGGCGTTGTCGCAGTGCTGGCAGGGGCGGGGCAAAAACCAGACCCGTGTCCTGGGGTATTGCCCCTCCTCGAAGCGGAAGACGTACATCCAGAAGTGGGCCTCGGGGGTGTTGTTCTCCACCTTGCAGGCCACCATACAAGCCCGGCAGCCCATGCAGCGGCTGAGGTCTATGGTCATGGCATAGCGGGGCATGACCCTCTACCTCCCGTTCATGCCTTATAGACCCGCACCTTCACCAGGAAGCTCTGGTCGGCCGTATTGGCCACGTAGCCGGGGCCGGTGAAGAAGAGCTGGACGGCCGCCGGCCCCTGGCCCTGGCTCCAGGGGTGGCGGGCGATATCGCCATAGTGGTGGGGGAGGCCCACTGTGTCCGGCCGTATGGCTTCCGTCAGGAACACCTTGACCTTCACCCGCCTGGTCTCGCCGGTGACGGCGTTGTGGGACTCCACCCATACCTCGTCCCCGTCCCTGATGCCTCTGGCCCTGGCGGTCTGGGGGTTCATCCACAGCCTCTGCTCCGGGGCCAGCTCGGCCACCAGGGGCAGGTTAGTGCCCCGACCCTGCTTGAACTCGATGAGCTTGAAGGAGATCAGGTAAAGGTCGTATTGGGCAGGCGACTGCTCCAGGGTGGGCGTGCGCCAGGTGGGGAGGGGGGTGTAGTCCCGCCAGAAGACCTCCTTCACCCCCCGGGCCTGCATCTGGCGCTGCATGAGGAGGAGGGACTCCCCATAGAGCCTGTGGCGCACCCCGCCGAAGGGCGGGCTCTGGGCATACCCGTACTGCTTGTCCACTGGGATCTCTCCCTTCACCCACACCCCGTGCTTCTCGAAATAGGCGATGCCCTCGGCCAGCCCCTGGGACTTGGCCCACAGGTCGAACACCTCGCGCGGGGTCGGCTTGCGCCCCTTGGGGAGGGTGTGGGGTCCCTTCAGCTTCAGTGCGGAGTTTATGTTCTCGATGAACTTGTCCAGAATGCCGAGCTTCTCCGCCAGGTCCAGGTATATCTCCAGCTCCCCCTTGCTCTCCCCCAGGGGCTCCATGACGGGCAGGCGCAGGGCCACGGCGTCCACATACTGGTCGGTGGCCGAAAGGGGCCCTTCGTGCTTCTCCAGGGTGGAGACGGGCAGCACCACATCGGCCAGGAGGTCGGCGGTCTTGGATAGCCAGGGGTCGAGCACCACGATGAAGGGGATGCGCTGGAAGCCCTCCAGGATATCCGGGCCTGACGCGAAGCTCACGACGGGGTTAGCCATGTGTATAATCATGGCCTCTGGCAGCTTGGCCTTGTCCACCTTCCAGGCCTCGGGGTCCTTCAGGGCTAGGGCGACGAGGGACGAGTTGTTGGAGTTGATGGGGAAGAACTCCGAATTTTCCAGCCAGATATTGTAGGGTGGGCTGGCCAACTTGGCCTCCCCGAACTTCTTGAAGTTATCGTGCAGGCTCCAGGTGAAGTCGACCCTTTGCCCCCCCACGGCGCCGGGGCTGCCCAGGAGCATCATGAGGATGATCATGGCCCGCATGGCCTGGAAGCCCAGCTCCTGCTGCGCGAGGTGATAGGTGTTGATGGCCACGGGGCGCAGGGGGAGGGTCTTGCCGTCAAGGGTGATGGTGGCCCCGATCTGAGCATTGGCCACCAGCTCCCTCGCCAGGCGCCGTATGTCCTCAGCGGGCACGCCGCACACCTGCGCCGCCCACTCGGCGGTGTAGGGCTGGACGTGCTCCCGCAGGACCTGGAAGGCGGTGCGCAGGCGCCTCCCCTCCCAGACGTAGGATCCCTCCAAGGCAGGCCGGACGCCGGGAGCGTCGTAGGGCCGGGGGGCATTGGCCGTCTCGTCCCACACCTGCTCCTTGCCGTCCAGGCGCAGGAAGGTGCCATCTTCCTGCACCAGGAAGGGGGCGTTGGTGTAGCGCACGAGGTAATCCCTGTCGATACCTTCCAGGGCTATGACCTCGCGGATCAGGGCCAGCGCCAGGGCCAGGTCGGTGCCGGGGCGGATGGGTATCCACCAGTCGGCGTGGGGGCCGGCGCTATAGAGGCGGGGGTCTATGTGCACCACCTTCATCCCCCGCTCCCTGGCCTGCACCAGCTGGCGGGGGAAGGTGATCCAGCAAAGCTTATTGCCGCCGGCGGCGGTGATGTTCCAGCCCCACGAAAGCAGAAGGCGCGTGTGCTTGAAGTCCGGGTGGAGGACGCCATGGGGCCCCAGGGTGTATTCGCAGGCGCGGTAGCCGGCATCGGAGCAGTAGGCGCCGTGGTGGAGCTTGACCGCCCCTAGGGCCTTGACGAAGGCGTCGTCGTAAAGGGCTTTCGACTTGCTCCGCCCCTTCTGCCAGACGATCTTGCCTGGACCTTTGGCCTGGGCCTCCTTCAGTTTGGCCGCCACCAGGTCCAGGGCCTCGTCCCATGAGGCCTGGCGGAACTGGCCAGGCTCGCCCTTGGCATTGGTGCGGATGAGGGGCGTGCGCACCCGGTGGGGATCGTAAAGGGCAGTAATCTGGGCCATCCCCTTGGGGCACAGGGTGCCTACGTTGCGGGGATGAGTGGGATTGCCCTCCAGCTTTACCACCCGGCCACCTATGCGGCGAGCGATGATGCCGCAGTCCTGCTTGCCTATCCAGCAGGCGGTAGGGACCAACTCCTCCACCAGCGTCGGCGAGGCCTCGGGCTTGTCCTCGGGCCGGGCTAAGGTCTCCAGCCCTTGGCTTAAGAGGGCCGAAGTCGCTGCTACCCCACCGACAGCGGCTGCCCCCTTGAGGAACGTCCTCCGGCTGACCCGCAGCGCCATTTTTATTACCCCCACAGACTTAGCGCCACCTGTGTCGTCGAAACCATGGTTGCCTCCCGGCAGCGACGCATAAAGGGCCTTTGGTAAGGGGTTTGGGGGGCCTTTAGTAACAAAGTTTTAGGGCCGTTTGGCCCTGGTTATGTACGGGAAAGGTGTACAATGTTTCTGGTCATGTGCGGGAAAGGTGCACAATCTCCCGGCCTCCACGGCACATCCAGGGGCCGCAGCACGGCCTGCACGCTCGGGAGATGTCCGCCAGGACACAGCGTCGGGCCAGCCCCCAGTTTAACCACCCCAGCACATTGGCCGAATGGACGCGCCACCAGTGCCCTAGCGGCGTCGCTGGCCATCCTGTAGGCCAGGAGTCGGTTGCTCTGTATGCGTGGCTCGTCTCCGTCAAGCTCGCCCCCACAGTCACACACCGACTCGGCCCCTTCCACCCAGGCTAGCGTCAGCCCCCTGAGGGGAAAATCTCCCGCACTACGTCGAGAGGGTCCTGGGGCCCGTCGCGCCGGCCAGGACACATGGTCTGCACAAGCTCCCGGACTTCGATTTCTACCTCCCGACCTCTACCAGATGGCTAGCCCTTCACGGTCACGGGGATGCCGGCCACCATCCAGAGGACGCGGTCGGCACGGCGGGCCAGCAATTGGTTCACCTCGCCCAGCACGTCACGGTAGAGCCGCCCCAGGGGGGATGCGGGCACTATACCCATGCCCACCTCACTGGTGACCACGATCAGGCGCAGGGCGAGGGAGTCGTGCAGGCGGCAGAGGGCCTCGGCCTCGGCCAAGGCCCGCTGGCGCAGGGCCGCGGCCTCCTGCTGGCTATGGGGGCCGGACTCGCCCAGCTGACCGTAGACCAGGTTGCCCAACCAGACGGCCAAGCAGTCCACCACCACCACCGCCCCCCGCGAGGCGTGGGTGGCCAGAGCATGGGCCAGGTGCAGCGGCTCCTCGATGGTCACCCAGTGGGGCGGGCGCAGGCGGCGGTGGCGGCGGATGCGCTCGGCCATCTCCTCGTCCACCGGCTGGGCGGTGGCCAGGAAGAAGACAGGGCCCGCTATGGTCTGGGCCAGGGCCACAGCCTGGGACGATTTCCCGCTGCGGGCGCCGCCAGTGATGAGCACCAGCATTAGGCCAGCCAGCCCCTCCGCACAGAAGTGGCACAGAGGACCAAGACGGTGGCCTCGGCCAGCTCGATGCCCGCCCCCAGGACATCGCCGGTAATGCCCCCCAGCCGCCGCAGGGCTAAGATGGCCACCGCCATAGCGGCGGTGGCCCCACCCAGGGCCAGGGCTGGCCCCCAGGGGAAGAAGGGCAGAAGGGCCAGGGCGGCCAGGGCGCTGTTGGCGGCCACAGCCGCCACCAAGGTCAGGCCAGAGGCGGTAGTGGCCCCCATCCCCACCCCACGGGCGGGAGGCAGCAGGGCCATAGGCAGCAAGACGGCCGCCCGCGCCAGGGCCGGCGTCAACAAGAGGGCCCCCAGCCGCAACCGGCCATCCAGCGCGGCCAGGGAGGACCACTTGACCAACAAGAGGGCGATCACGGCCACAGCGCCGAAGGCCCCCAGGCGCGGGTCCGCCATGGCCTCCAGACGACGGGTGCGGTCGCCAGATACCCACAGGCCATCGGCGGTATCGGCCAGGCCGTCCAGGTGCAGGGCGCCGGTGATGCCGGCCCAGGCAGCGACCACCAGGGCCGAGCGGGGGCCTTCAGGCAGCAGCCGCCCCAGCAGCCAGTCGGCCCCCGCTAACAGGCCACCCACCATGCCCCCCACAAGGGGGAAGGCCAGGGCCACCCCACCCGTGGGCAAGCCCACAGGACGGCGGCCCACAGGCAGCACCGTCAGCAGGGCCAGGGACTCCAGCACCGGCGCCATAAGCCTAAAGCCGCTCATCCACCCCCGCCTCCTCAAAGGTGGCCATCTCGTCCACGATGGCCAGGGCCGCATCCACCAGGTGCATGGCCAGGCAGGCACCGGTGCCCTCCCCCAGGCGCATGTCCAGATCCAGAAGGGGTCGCAGGCCCATAGCCTCCAAGGCGTGGCGATGGCCAGGCTCAGCGGAGCAGTGGGAGGCCAGCAGGAAATGACGCACTGCCGGGCACAGGCGCACGGCCGTCAGCGCCGCCGCCCCGGCGATGAGGCCGTCCAGCACCACTGGCACCCGCTCCGCTGCCCCCCGTAGGCAGACGCCGGCCAAGGCAGCGATCTCGAATCCCCCCACCTTGGCCAGCACGTCCAGAGGATCGGACGGGTCAGGGCGGTGGAGGGCCAGGGCCGCCTCGATGACGGCCACCTTGCGCTTTAGGGCGGCATCGTCCAGGCCGGTGCCCCGTCCCGTCACTTGGGCCACAGGCAGCCCGGTGAAGGCGGCGATGATGGCGCTGGAGGGGGTGGTGTTGCCGATGCCCATGTCGCCGGTGGCCAGCAACTGGGCGCCGCGGGCGATCTCCTCCCCCGCCACCTCCATGCCCACCTCGATGGCCTGTAGGGCCTCCTCCCGGCTCATGGCCGGCCCCCGCGCCAGGTTGCGGGTGCCCCGGCCTACCTTCCGCACAAGCAACCCCTCTTGGGGCTCCAGGTCAGCGGCCACGCCCACGTCCACCACCAGCACGCGGGCGCCCGCCCGACGGGCCAAGACGTTGATGGCGGCGCCGCCGCGCAGAAAGTTGGCCACCATCTGGGCGGTGACGGTCTGGGGATAGGCCGAGACCCCCTCTTCCACCACGCCGTGGTCGGCGGCCATGAGCAGCACCGTCCGCCTCTCAAGGCGCTGCCGCACCCGCCCCGTCACCCCTGCCAGCCAGATGGCCAGCTCCTCCAGGCGGCCCAGGCTGCCGGGGGGCTTAGTGAGGCGGTCGAGGCGTCGCCGCGCCGCCTCTTGGGCCGCCTCGTCCAGGCCACCGATGCGCTCCAGCACCGCAGAAAGGGACACGCTCATGGCACCCTCCCCGTCTCCGCCAGAACGGTGGTAAAGGCCTCTAGCACTTGCGGCACCTGGTGGGGCGCGGGCACCGCTATCCGCACGTAGGCCGGGAGGCCGAAGGACGTGCAGTCACGCACGCATATGCCTCGCGCCAGCAACCGCCGCCGGAACTCTTTCGCTGCCTCCACTTCTATTAGGAGGAAGTTGGCCTCCCCCGGGATCACCGTGAGGCCCAGGGCCCGCAGCCCCCGGGCCAGGCCCTCCCTGGCCTCGGCCACCACCTGCCGCACCTTTCGCACGTGGTGGCCGGCGGCGGCGCAGGCGATGCCGGCGGCCGCCGCGAAGGCGTTCACACTCCAGGGTGGCTGGTAGGTGCGCAGGCGCTCCAAAAGCGCGGGGCGTCCCAGGGCATAGCCCAGGCGCACCCCGGCCAGGGCGAAGACCTTGGTCAGGGAACGGAGGCAGAGGACGCGGCCCGTCTGCACCAGGGGGACCGAGTCCCAGGGGGCGGAAGCGAAGTCTACGAAGGCCTCGTCCAGCACCAGCAAGCCGCCTGCGAGGGCCTCGGCCAGCGCCTCTACCTCTTCCCGCCCCAGGTAGACGCCGGTGGGGTTGTTGGGTGCGCAGAGAAAGAGGAGCTGGGGCCGTAATGCCCGCACCTGCCGGCAGATCTCCGCCACATCCCAGCGGAAGCCGTCCTCGGGGCGGGCAGCGAGCGCCACCACCTGGGCGCCGCAAAGAGATGCCGCCCGCTCATATTCGCCAAAGGTAGGCGTCAGCACCAGCACCCTGTCCCCCGGCGAGAGGAAGGCACGACAGGCCAGGAAGATGAGTTCGCTGGCACCGTTGCCAGGCAGCACCCATTCCGGTCCCAAGCCATGGCCCTCCGCCAGGGCCTGGCGGAGGCGGCGATAGGTGGGCTCTGGGTAGAGACGGTAGTCGCAGGCGGCCATAGCCTCCTGCACCTCCCTGGGCGGGGGCAAGGGGGCCAGGTTTTGGCTCAGGTCGAGGACAGAGGCCGGGTCCAGGCCCAGGGCGCAGGCCTCCTCTTCGTCCAGGCCGCCGTGTTCTACCAGCAGCGACACCCCTTCGCCTCCAGCCAGAGCAGGAGGGAGACCAGCAGGGCGCCCAGGGCGGCGGCCCGTGCTACCACCTGGGCCCCCTCGCCCAAAAGGGAGGGCGCCAGGGGCCGCTGTGGGTTCCCCAGGCGGTAGTGCCCTTCCTTCTCCAGCTCCACTCCCAGGGCGCCCGCCATGGCCGACATGGTCCAGCCGGCGTTGGGGCTTGCGGTGCGCCCGTGCTGGGCCAGGGCAGTGGCCAGGGCTGGCCGCGGCCTCCCCGAGGCCAGGGCCAGCAATAGGGCGCCCAGGCGCGCCGGCAGGAGGTTGGCCACGTCGTCCAGCCGGGCAGCGGCCTTGCCCAGGTGCTCGTACTGGCCGTGGTATCCCCACATGGCGTCCAGGGTGTTGATGGCGCGGTAGGCCAGGGCCCCACTGGTTCCCGCTAGAACATAGTAAAGCCACGGCGCCAGGAAGGCATCGGTGGTGTTCTCGGCTAGCGACTCCAGCCCGGCGGACACTAGGTGGGCCTCGTCCAGGTGGGAGGTGTCGCGACTCACCAGCGCCCGCGCTTGCCTACGGGCGGCCTCCAGCTGCCCCCCCAGCAGGCGGCGCAGGGCCAGCGCCTCGGCCAAAAGGGCCCGCACCGCGAAGGTGCTCTTCAGGAGGGCGGCCTCCGCCAGTAGCCCCCGCCAGCCACCACCCGCTCGCCGCAACGCTTGTCGGCTGGCCCAGACTGCCGCCATAGGCAACAGCAGGGCCACCGCCCCCCCAAAGGCGAGCTGGCCGCGGGGCGCGAGGCGCCTACCTAGGGGCTCCAGGGCTTGCGCCGCCCGCCCTATCCATACGGTGGGATGGACAGGCATAGGCGGCTCCCCCAGGGCCAGGTCGAGGGCGAGGGCCAGGGCGAAGACGGCCAGGCGCCGCACCAACGCCCATTATAGGTCCTCTAGGGGGTGGCCCCACTGGTCCGCCAGCAGTGATCAGGGGACGCCCGTGGGCTTGACGGCCAGGTGGAGGGCCACCGTCCCCAGCCCCAGAAGGCGCGCCTCCACCACCCTTAGGCCCGCCTGCGCTAAGAGCCGCGACAGGCCACGCAGGTCCAAAAAGTCCTTGACGGAATCGGACAGGTAGCGGTAGGCGGCCCGGTCGCCGCTCACCGTTCTTCCAAGGATAGGCACCAGGTGGTGGACATAGAAGCGCAGGGGCCAGCGCATGGGGCCATGGGGCCTCACCAGCTCCAAGGACACGAAGCGGCCGCCCGGACGGAGCACGCGCACCATCTCGGCCAGGCCCGCCTCCAAGTCGGCCAGGTTGCGCAGCACGAAGGCCAAGGCCACGCAGTCGAAGGTGGCCTCGGGGAAGGGCAGGTGGAGGGCATCGGCCACGGCCAGGGACAGGGGCCACTGGCCCGCGGCCTTGCGGCGGGCGCGGGCCAGCATAGTGAGGGCGAAGTCCACCCCCACCACCTCCCGCGCCCCGCGGCGCAGCAACGCCAGGGCCAGGTCGCCAGTGCCGGTGCCCACGTCCAGCACCAGCATCCCCTCCGGCCGAACTAGAGAAGCCGCCTGCCCCCGCCAGTGCTCGTCTAGCCCCAGGGTCATGAGGCGATTGATCAAGTCGTAGCGGGAGGCGATGCGCTGGAACATGGCCTGCACCCAGCGGGCCCTCTCCTGCGCCGTCATGACAGCTCACACCCCATGATAGGCCCAGCGGCGGGGAGGGCCTCCCTGGTACGAGGCCGGCCCATACCTCCATTATGGAGCCCCAGGCCCGCCTACGCCCAGGCCTTGACGCAACGTCACCGAGGCGATAGGCTGAAAAGCGACTGACTGGTCGGTTCCAGTAGGGGAGAGATGGCCCAGCAGCGGGCCTTGGAGAGGCAGCGCCGCATCTTGGAGGCGGCCCTGCGCGTCTACGCCCGTCGCGGCTACGGGGCTGCCACCATGGACGAGGTGGCCCGTGCCTCTCGCACCTCCAAGGGTGGCCTCTACTTCCACTTCCCTAGCAAGGAGGACCTCTTCCTCGCCCTCCTGCGCTATGCCTCCCAGCGCCTGCTGGAGAAGGTGGAGGAGGCCATGGCCACCGCCCCCGACCCAGTATCGCGGGCCGAGGCTGCCCTGAGCACCGTCCTACGCACCTTTGCGCGGCATCGTCCCCTGGCCCGCCTCCTGCTGCTGGAGGGCTACGGGGCCGGGCGCCGCTTCCAGGGGGAGGTGATGGCCCTGCGGGACCGCTGCGTGGCCCTGGTGCGGGACTGCCTAGAGGAGGCCACGGCCCGGGGCCTCATCGAACCGGTGGACGCCGACCTGACCGCCCGCGCCTGGCTCGGGGCGACGGTAGAGGTCATCATTCACTGGCTCATCACCGGCCGGCCCCGTCGCCTGGAGGAAGCCTATCCGACCCTGCGGGCCCTCTTCTGTCGCAGCGTCGGCCTGCCGCCCGACGATAGTGCCTTTTGAGGAAAGGCCTTGCTGGCCCCCGTATCTGTCCGCGCCGCTGGTCGCCCGCCCGCACCCCGCCTCCGGCCCCTGCCTGTCCTTGACCTGCTTTCCCTCCTGCCAGCTGCCGGCGACGCCATCTTCTACTGGGAGCAGCCGAAGCGGGGCACGGCGCTACTGGCCGTGGGCGTCGCTGTCGAGGGGCGCTTCGGGGGCCAGGGGCGCCTGCGGGCGGCGGCCCGCTGGTGGCGTCGCATGCTGCCGGAGGGCCTGCACCCCCATGTGCCGGTGGCGGTAGGCGGCTTCGCCTTTACGCCGCGACGCCGCCGGGAGCGCATCTGGCGCCCCTTTGCCGATAGCCTATGGTGGGTGCCGCGCCTGCTGCTGGTGCGGTGGCCCGAAGGGGCTACCGCCTTCCTCTTCGGTGCCCACGATGCCGACCTGGAGCGGCTGCTGGCACCCCAGCCCTGTCCTGATGGGCCCACCTTTCGTGCCGAGGCCATCCATGAGCCCTTCGCCGCGGCGGTAGCTAGGGTGCTGCCTGCCCTCCGCGCGGGCGCGGCGGAGAAGGTGGTGCTGGCACGGCGACTGCGCCTGCGGGGCGATGGCCCCTTCCACCCCCAGCCAGTGCTGGCGCGGTTGCGGGTGCGCTACCCCGAATGCACCATCTTCGCCGTGGGCCGGGGCGGCTGCTGGTTCCTGGGGGCCACCCCTGAGACCCTCCTCTCGGCCCGCGGGGGGAGGGTGCGGGCCGACTGCCTGGCCGGCTCCGCCCCCAGAGGCCACACGCCGGAGGAGGACGATCGCCTGGCGGCGGCCCTCCTCTTGGACGCCAAAGAGCGCCACGAACACGCCCTGGTGGTGGAGGCGGCGCGCGCGGCCTTGGCGCCCCTATGTCGCCGCTTGTGGCTGCCCTCCGGGCCGACCGTCCGGCGGCTGGCCAACATCCAGCACCTGCATACGCCCCTTGAGGGGGAGCTGGCGGGCCCCGTCCACCTGCTGGAGGTGGCCCAGCGCCTCCACCCTACGCCGGCGGTGGCCGGCTACCCGCGGGAAGCGGCGCTGGCCCTCATCGCCCGGCTGGAAGGGTTCGACCGCGGATGGTATGCCGGGGCGGTGGGATGGCTGGACGGCCAGGGCGGGGGGGAGCTGGCCTTGGCCATCCGCTCAGCCATCGTGGGCCAGGGCCAGGCCGTGCTCTACGCCGGCTGCGGCATCACCGCCCAGTCCGATCCGCAGGCAGAGGAGGAGGAGTCGCTGCTGAAGCTGCAGCCCATGCTGGGGGCACTGGGGGCGGCATGACGGCCGAGGCGCTAACGGCCTTCGTGGGGGCCTTTGTGGATGCCCTGGCCGCGGCCGGGGTGAGGCACGTGTGCATCTGTCCGGGCTCCCGTTCGGCACCGCTGGCCTTGCTCCTCGCCCGCCACGGTGCCTTCCGCCTCTGGACACACCTGGACGAGCGGTCGGCAAGCTTCTTCGCCCTGGGCATGGCCAAGGTGCTGCGGGAGCCGGTGGCGGTGGTGGTCACCTCGGGGACAGCGGCCGCCAACTTGCTGCCGGCAGCGGTGGAGGCCTTTTACTCGCGTGTGCCTTTGCTCCTGCTCACCGCCGACCGCCCTCCTTATGTGCGCGACGCCGGCGCCCTGCAGACCATCGTCCAGCCCGGCCTCTATGGCCGCCACGTGCGCTGGCAGGTCGACGTCCCCCTGCCCCAGGCATCGGTGGAGGCGATCCGCTACGCCCGCGCCCTGGCCTCGCGGGCGGTGGCAGCGGCCAAAGGCCCGCCGGCCGGCCCTGTGCACCTGAACTTCCCCTTTGAGGAACCGTTACTGCCCTCCCGCTCCCCGATGCCTGTGGAGGCGCTGTTGCCGCCCATGGCCACCTCTGTGGCCCCTCGCCGCCCAACGCCCAGCGAGCTAGCGCCCCTGGCGCGCGAGCTGGCCCGCATCCGCCGCGGCCTCATCGTCTGCGGGCCCCAGGGCGACCCCGCCCTCCCTGCGGCCGTGGCCGAGCTGGCCGAGGCCCTGGGCTGGCCCGTGCTGGCTGACCCCCTGTCGCAGGTGCGCTGGGGCCCGCATCGGCGCCCGCTGGTGCTGGACTGCTACCTACCGCTGTTGCAGGACGAGGCCATCCCTCTGGCGCTGG
>FWWL01004162.1_pt1 | contig 24974 bp, 26 predicted proteins | sample 2228331 | NCBI WGS metagenome assembly FWWL01 (sample SAMEA103939775, study PRJEB20133) | metagenome | reverse complement strand
ACTCAAGGATGCTGTACAGGCACAACAGGCGATGCTGGACAGGAAGAACTTCGGCAAGATTGTGCTGAGGGTGTGAAAATTTATCATTCATCTTATAACAAGAACAGATCTATCCGGGGTTAATACCTCTGCTGTGTTTAGATATATTACTTTCTCAAGGAGGGAGAATTTATTATCAAGCATAAAGGCCGAAAGATATGATATCTCTGCCTTTTCACCACTTGAAATGCCGGACACTTCAATAGAAATTCCCGTTATATTTTTCTGAAGGGTGCCCTCAGGCAATTCAATGGATGAACGACCATAGCCATTTCCGGAATATTTAAAGGATTCCTGAAGGTGATCTGAGTAATACCATTTCTCGTTTACCTCTGCCCCAAATCGCCATTTCACACTGGATGGAGAAGATACATTGAACTCCAGAAATAAATAATTCCTGTAATCACTCAAGGTAGGGGTTAGTGGATTGCCAGGGCTTTCCATCTTTGGTAGCCCCAAGAGGGTTTCCCTTTTCATCTCCTGATTTGCAATTAAGTATGTCCATGGGTGTGCATCCATAACCTGCTCACGCGTGTTTAAATCAACAAAATATTGCGGCAGCAGTCCATAAAGGATATTCTTCGTTAAGTCAAAATTTTCTATATTTTGTTCCATGTTATTGTTGTTACTCGCAACGATAAGAACCGGATGTCCCCCGAATTTATGCCCGGTAAATGGAGTTATTGTGTGCGTAACCTTCTGAAATGATTCAGACTTGATATTTTTATTCATATCAAGTTCAATTTCATATACCCATTCTATGTCCGTTGTCCTTCCATACTGTGCCATTAACAATGGTGGTATGACCCCGGTTCCCCCATCTTCGTTCGACCAGATAATACTGTAGGTATATAAGGACTTCCCATTTTTCACATTCTTCTCCACAAACAACAGGAGAGGCACATCACTGTATGTATTTAATGGTTCATCTCTCAAGTCCTCGGTTCTGCCGTAGAGAAAGGGTGAATATCTCATGTAATCTTCGGTTGCCTGAGCAAATTGAATATCATAAATAAAAACCTTTGCGTCCTTGGCTGGTGATTTTTCTGTTGAGTATTGAAGCGTTAATTTATGGGGGCCATCGGATAATGGACCAGTAATAAACTTATAGTCAAGTTTATTTTCCCCGCCGAAGATAACTATATCCTGGTTGTATGCTTCATCAATTAATACAGTAACCACGGCTGATTCCCTTCCCTCAATCTCCCAGGAGGTGGAATCAGTGGAGGCATTTAAGAAGATTACAGATTCTTCTCCCAGTAGAAGATGTAAACTCAGTTTCGTATGACTTCTCTGGCGTAATCTCTGTAAGATAATTATTCTTCTCTTTTTCATTACAGGAAATAAGAAGAAAAATCAGTCCTGTATATAATTTTAATTTTTTCATTTTTCTAACACCTCTTTTAGCATACTTTCGGATTCTTTTTTTGCCTCCTCATCATCAGGAATCTGCCAGATGCTGGACCACAGGCGCTCTCCGCCATCCACGGGAATTACTGCGCCTGTGATGTAGTCCCCTGCGGGGGATGCGAGGTACAGGACCAGTTGAGCCACATCCTCTGGCTTTCCGAATCGCTTGAGGGGAATCACGTTCCTCTGGAGTTCAACAATCTCTTTAGGATATGCCTTGAGTCCTTCAGTGGCAATTGTGCCCGGGGCAATGGCATTTACCGTTATCCTATACTTTGCCCATTCAACAGCAAGGGTCATTGTGAGATTCGCAACCCCTGCCCTGGCTGCTCCGGTATGGGCAAGCCCAGGAAAGCCGCGCCACATATTGGCAACGATATTTATGATCTTTCCTCCGCGGTTGGGAATCATATATTTGTTAGCAACTGTTATAGTTACATTGAAAGTTCCATTAAGATTATTGTTGATTACTGCTGCCCAGCCCTTTGGAGAGATATTTTCTGCAGGAGAGGGAAACTGGCCTCCCGCATTGTTCACCAGAATATCAATCTTTTGGTAATGTTTTAGAACCGCTGAGACCATCTCCTCAACCTGCTCCGGCTCCCTTATGTCACACTTCAAGGCAATGCAATCAATACCGATTTTCTTAAAGTCCTTTTCTGCTGGAATAAGGTGCTCCTCTTTTCTGCTCGTTATTGCCACTCTTGCCCCAAGTTCGCCAAATGACTTTGCAATTGCTCTCCCTATACCTGTTCCACCTCCTGTGACTATAACGACTCTCTCGTTAAAAAGCCCATTTTTAAAAACCATCCTGACCTCCTTGAAAATATGTAGATTTTAACACATGATGGAATTGCAGTAAAGGGTTAAAAAGCGGTGTGTTATAAGGATTCCTTGCAAAAATTCTCGGTATATTAGAAAATTGGAATATATGCAGGATGATATTCAAAGGAATATTGCAATAATTCGCGAGAGAATTAGAAAAGCAGCGATACGGGCAGGAAGAGATCCTGAAGAAATAACGCTTGTTGCAGTCACAAAGGGGGTATCTGCAGATAGAATTAAAATCGCCTACGATTGTGGCTTGAGAATATTTGGTGAAAATTATGTGCAGGAGGCTATGAGGAAGATGGAGATATTGCCCTCTGATATAATATGGCATTTCATAGGCAGGATTCAGAGGAATAAGGTAAAATACATTGCAGGCAGGTATGCCCTTGTTCATTCCATAGATTCGCTCTCCCTGTGTGAAGAATTTCAGAAGCACTGTGAGAAGCGCGGGATTACAATGGATTTTCTTATTGAAGTGAATCTTGCAGGAGAGAGGACCAAGGGAGGCATACCTTCAAGAAATACTTTAAGTTTTATAAAAGATGTGTTAAAATACAAATCATTAAGTATGAAGGGACTTATGATAATGCCTCCATATTCTGAAAATCCCGAGGACTCCCGGCGATATTTCAGAGAGATCAGAGAACTGAGGGATAATCTGATAGAGGAAGGAATTTCTGAAGAATATCTCCGCCACCTCTCAATGGGGATGTCCGGTGACTTTGAGGTGGCAATTGAGGAGGGTGCCACAATTGTCCGCATCGGCACAGCAATTTTTGGACCCAGGGCTTAATCTATGAGGGATACATCTGTTGCAATACTGGGCGCAGGCAATATGGGTGAGGCAATCATTCGTGCTCTTATTGGCAAGGGCATTGATCCGCAATGTATAAATGTTTATGACAGGAAAAGAGAACGACTCTCGGAGGTGGTTAAGATTTATAATGTAAAATCATCGCCGGACAACAGATCTGCGGTGGTGAATTCCCGTTTTATTATTATTGCTGTTAAACCACAGGATATTAATGAAGTTCTTTCTGATATTAAGGACTCAGTTAATGGTAAAATAGTTATTTCCATTGCTGCGGGGATTAAGTTGAAGAAAATCTCCTCTCTCCTTGGTAAAAAGGCAAAAGTTGTTCGGGCAATGCCAAATATATGTGCCATCACTTCAGATTCAGCCACAGGACTCTTTTTTTCAGAGGGGTTTTCAGAGAAGGAGAAAGAGGAGGTAAAAGAACTTATGGAGATGTTCGGCAGGGTTGCAATCCTTAATGAGGAAGGACTCCTTGATGTTGTTACTGGATTGAGCGGAAGCGGTCCTGCCTTTGTCTTTGTATTTATGGAAGCGCTCACTGATGCCGGGGTAAAACTGGGGCTTCCGCGAAAGGATGCCAGGATCCTTGCAATCCAGACAGTGCTCGGTTCAGCAAAGCTGGCAATGGACTATGGTAAACATTTCGCAGAACTGAGGGATATGGTGACATCCCCGGGTGGAACCACAATGGCAGGACTGAAGATCCTTGAGGAGAAAAGATTCAGGGCAGCCATTATGGATGCTGTTGAAGCAGCCACAAAGCGAGCAAAGGAACTGGAGAGATAATGTTTGTCCTTGGATATTTCATAAAAGCCATTGCGGTTGTGTTGAATATTGTGATTTCTTTTTATATGTTTGCAATAATTGTCCAGGCAGTGCTTTCCTGGATTAATCCTGACCCTTATAATCAGATCTTTCGTTTTCTCTATAACATTACAGAGCCCGTTTACAGACCTCTGAGGCGCAGGCTTCCATTATTTTACGGAGGTATTGACTTTTCGCCCATGGTTGTTATAATAATACTTATATTTTTGAGAGAGTTCCTTGTAAATGTTTTGTTTACTTTTGCAGGATCTCTCATAAAATAGAGGAGGTGACTTATGAAGATTACGCCCCTTGATATTCAGCAACAGGAGTTCAAAAAGGTCTTCCGTGGGTACGACCCACATGAGGTTGATGCCTTTCTGGATCTTATCAAGAGCGCCTTTGAAGAATTAATTATGCAGAATAATACTCTAATGGATGAGTTGAAGAGAAAGGAGGCGTTACTTGAAGAATTTAAGGAGAGGGAAAAACTTATAAAAGAGACAATAATGATGAGCCAGAAGGTGAGTGAAGAAATCAAACTAAATGCAGAAAAAGAGGCAGAGGCAATCATTGCACAGGCAAAGGTGAAGGCACAGGAGATCATCAGTTCCTCCCATGTGCGAACAATGGAGATCAGGGAGGAAATAAAGGAATTGAGAAGACAGCGGCTTGAACTGGAGTCAAAATTAAGAACGCTTCTGGAGACACATTTAAAACTCCTTGAGGCGCTCAGTGAATCTGGAAAGCAGGAGCGGATTGAGGATAAGTTAAAATTTATTAATAAAGGTGGAGACAGATAGAGTTTATGAAGTATTGACATTTGCAGAGAGAGTAATTACATTATTACTACAAGGAGGAGTGGAAAATGCCGGTTTATGAATACAGATGTGAGAAGTGCGGAAGGGAATTTGAAATTGAACAGAAGATAACAGAAAGTCCAAAAAAAAGGTGCCCCAAATGCGGGGGCAAGGTCACCAGATTGATATCAAATACCTCCTTCGTCCTGAAAGGGACGGGCTGGTATGTTACGGACTATGCGAGAAAGGGGAAGATAGAGGAAAAATCAAAATCAGAAGAAAAGAGCGAAGAGAAAAAGCAGGCAAAGGCATAACAGGGTGGTGTAGAGGATAACTACAGGTTTTTATAATAAAGATACCACAAAATTCCAATCCACTTAAAAACCTTTTCAATTATTTGACATTTTTGGAACAAAGTGTTAAAAATACTTTTATGATTTCCATTGATGATTTAAGAAAGGTTCCTATTTTTAGTGGTTTAACCAGAGATGACCTCAATGCCCTTTTGCCCCATTTTAGAGAGAAGAAATTTCCAAAAAATTCTGTAATATTTCAACAGGATGAGGAGGGGGATACCTTCCTGTTTATACTTAAGGGCCGTGTAAAGGTTGTAATTATGACAAAGAATGGCAGAGAGGTAATCCTGAGTATTCTCGGGAAGAATGAATTCTTTGGTGAGATGAGCTTGATTGATGGCCTTCCAAGGTCTGCAACAGTCATCGCTATTGAAGACACCACAATAATTTTCTTAAAACGAAAAGATTTTCTTGAAACACTGAGACAGCATCCTGATATGATGCTTTCCCTTATGCAGGAGATGAGCAAGCGAATCAGAAAGGCAGATGAAAGAATCAGCAGTTTATCTGTCCTGAGTGTTTACGGAAGGGTTGCCAGGGTTTTACTTGAAATTGCAAAGGAGGCAGGGAAGAAAACTCCCCTGGGTTATGTTGTGGAAAACAGGCCCACTCAGAATGAAATTGCAAATATGGCTGGCACAACGCGAGAGACCGTTACGAGAATCATGAATGACCTTATGAGGCGGGGGTACATTTCCATGGAGGGGAGGAATCTCATCATTTATGGGAAGGATAGTGACTTTGATGAATTTTGATGTTGAATTTAAATAAATGCTGAGGAGTAAGATATGTTCGGATTATTTTCAAATGATCTCGCAATTGACCTTGGAACTGCGAACACATTGATTTATGTGAAGGGGAAAGGGATTGTCTTGAATGAACCCTCTGTTGTTGCAGTGAGAAGGGATGAGCGTGGAATTAAGAGAGTTCTCGCGGTGGGTGAGGAGGCAAAAAGGATGCTGGGAAGGACACCAGGGAATATCATGGCAATCCGTCCGTTAAAAGATGGCGTGATTGCTGATTTTGAGGTTACAGAGGTGATGCTGAGATATTTTATCAGAAAGGTGCACAACAACAGGAGGAGTTTACTGAGGCCAAGGGTGGTAATTGGAGTGCCCTATGGGATTACAGAGGTGGAAAAACGCGCTGTTCGTGAGTCTGCAGAGTCAGCAGGTGCCCGCGCTGTATATATCATAGAGGAGCCAATGGCATCAGCAATTGGTGCAGGACTTCCAATTCACGAGGCAACAGGCAATATGATAGTTGACATTGGAGGTGGAACCACAGAGGTTGCTGTTATTTCTCTCTCTGGCATTGTCATCAGCAATTCAATTCGTATTGCAGGAGATAAAATGGATGAGGCAATACTCCAATATATGAAGCGGAAGTTTAACCTGCTCATTGGTGAAAGCACTGCGGAGCAGATCAAGATTCAGATCGGGACAACATGCCCTTCAGGGGAAAATAGAAAGATGGAGGTTAAGGGAAGGGACCTTGTAGCAGGGGTGCCAAAGACAGTTGAGATTACGGAAGCAGATGTAAAGGAGGCGCTGACAGAGCCGGTTAATGCAATTGTGGAGGCAGTGAAACTTACACTTGAGAGAACCCCCCCGGAACTTGCGGCGGATATCGTTGAAAGGGGGATTGTCCTTGCCGGTGGAGGTGCACTCCTGAGAAATCTTGATGTGCTCTTGAGGGAAGAGACGGGCTTGCCAGTTGTTATTGCAGAAAATCCATTAAGTTGTGTTGTTCTGGGTGCAGGAAAACTTCTTGATGAGATTGAACTGTTACAGCGCGTTGCAGTTCCCTGAAGGTTATGAAAGAAAGGTATGCTGGATTTTTTAAAGAGAAATTACAGATGGCTCTTAATATTCCTCTTTTTGCTTCTGTCTCTGCAGATTATTACTCATGATATTTCTCACCCTGGTAAAACAGGAATTATTACAAGAATAGTTCTTTCTCTCAGTTCTTATCCATTACGGGCAATTAATGCTATGGTCGATTCTATAAAAAATCTCTGGGATAATTATATCTATCTGGTGAATGTTAAAAAAGAAAATGAGATTTTGAAAGAAAAGATTGATATTCTCCTCGGTGAAATTCAGATGTTAAGGGAGTACCGGTTTGAAAATGAGCGACTGAAAAAAATCCTGGGCTTTGTTGACACTCAGGATTTAAAATATATACCTGCAAGGGTGATTGCAATAACACAGGATGAGGGTCTTAAGGTTGTGATGATAGACAGGGGTCGGGCGGATGGAGTGACAGAAGAGGATGCTGTTATTGTGCCCGAAGGCGTGGTGGGCAGGGTCTTCAGGGCTGGAAGAAGGTCCTCGCTGGTAATGTTGATTACAGACCCGAGGAGCAGTATTGATGTCAGATTTGAGCGAACAAGGGTGAGAGCAATCCTTCATGGCACCGGTCTGCACTGTGAGGCAGAGTTTGTCAAAAACGATGAGGATGTTGTCAAGGGAGACATTGTGATTACTTCCGGACTGGGCGGTATTTTCCCTAAAAATAACATTGTAGGTACTGTAAAAGATGTGAGAGCGGATGCTTCCATGATGTTTAAGAAGATTATTGTTGAGCCCTCTTCAAACCTGAGTGCCCTTGATGAGGTCATTGTAGTAAAGAAAAGCAACCATTATGCTGATTAGAAAGATCGTATTAGTTTTAATTGCTGGATGGATTGCGGGAATCATTGAGGTTGGGCTTTTAAATCGGTTAACATTCGGCCACAGAATCATTGACTTACTGCTTCTTTTAATTTATTGGACAATGCTTTTTGTAGATGTTACCCCCGCAATCTTCCTTATAGTGGGGCTCGGATTCCTGCGCGATTTATTTACAGGGCAGTACATTGGAGCGAATATACTCTCAGGGCTCTTAATTTATGCAGTGCTTATGCTTGTGCGAGGGAAACTCAATGAGGAGGATAAATATTTTCAGATTATTTTCACTGGATTTGTAACATTTTTATGGATTCTCTTATTAAATCTTGTAATATTAAAAAGGGGCTTTTATATATTTGATATAATCCTTAAATGTGCTATTAATGGGTGTTTAGCCCCATTTTTGTTCGTGGGAATAAAACGAATTGAGGATAAGATAGAGGATGTATTTGAAGGACGAGAGATACGAAAAGGTCATTCACCACGATCCTGAAGACCAGTTTGTAAAAGAGAGATTCAATTACTCTGTTATAATCATAAGCATTGCCTTTGTATTACTTCTGTTCCGCCTGTGGTATATCCAGGTGTGGAGGGGTGGAATTTTTAAGAAAGAGGCAATACAGAACAGCGTGAGAAAGATAGAAATAGATGCTCCTAGAGGCAGGATTTTTGACAGGTTTGGCAGAGTTATTGCAGATGTCCGTCCGAGTTTTGATGTTACCATTGTGCCTGAGGATGTGAAGAATATGGATGAACTCCTCCGTCGCCTGGGAAAGATTCTGAATGTAGAGCCCTCGGAGTTAAAGGATCGGCTTGATAAGGCAGTAAAAAAAGGCATAAAGAAATTTCAACCAGTCACTGTGTTAAGAGATATATCGTGGGAGCAACTGGCAGTCCTGAAGGAGAACAGCTTTGCCCTGCCAGGAGTGAATATTGTATGGAAGCCAACGAGGAACTATCTTTTTAATGACCTTGGTGCACATCTGATTGGGTACATCAGTAAACCAAATGAAGAGGAATTAAAACTTCTACGTTCATATAAGAAAGAGGATTATTCCCTTGACGATTATATAGGCAAATCAGGGATTGAAGGGACAATGGAGATGGTTTTGAAGGGTCAGAAGGGAGAGCGCGTTGTTGAAGTTGATGCATTCGGAAGGGAACTTTCACTGATTGGTTACAGAGATCCTTATCCAGGAGCGGACATAGAACTGACCCTTGACCTTGACTTACAGTTAGAAGCAAGGGAGGCATTGAAGGATAAGACAGGAGCAATTATTGCAATTGACCCCCGGAATGGCGAAGTCCTTGTTTACCAGAGTTCTCCTTCCTTTGACCCAAATATCTTCTCTATGCCCAATCCCGCTGTTCACTGGGAAACGCTTTTGACTGATCCAAGCAAGCCCCTTGAAAACAGGCCCATAAGGGGACTTTATCCACCCGGTTCAACTTTTAAAGTGGTTCTCGCTGTGGCAGCTCTTGAGGAGGGGATTTCCCCGGAGACCTCCTTTACCTGTAATGGCGGCTACAGATTTGGTAACAGAACTTATATGTGCTGGAAGAAGGAAGGGCACGGGAGGATGAATCTACACAGTGCCATAGTAAAATCCTGTGATGTCTATTTCTATCAACTTGGCTTAATGTTAGGTGTGGAGAAAATTTCTGAATATGCAAAAAAACTTGGATTTATGGAGGTATCCGGGATAAATATTAGTGGAGAGAAAACTGGTTTGATTCCCGATGAAAATTGGAAACTTCGGGTGTTAAAGGAGCCATGGTTTCCAGGGGAAACGCTTTCCCTATCAATTGGTCAAGGATACATTTTGGCGACGCCGATGCAGATTCTCAATGCTTATCAGGCGATTGTAAATAATGGGACTGTATATACTCCGCAGATTATGAGGCGCGTTGTAACTGTTGATGGTGAAGTTCTCCGGGAGTTTTCATCGCAGGTATTAAGAAGGGTTGAGTTCAAAGAAACAACTTTTTCCTTCATAAGAAATGCACTTAAAGGCGTTGTGATGGAGGCAGGAGGAACAGGAGGGGCAGCCCTTGTGGAGGGGTATGAAGTTGGCGGAAAGACAGGGACATCCCAGGTTGCCACAACGGTTAAGGGCAAGCCAGAGGACCTGCCCTATGAACTGAGAGATCATGCACTCTTTGTTGGATTCAGTCCTGTGGATGCACCAAGAATTCTCGTAGTTGCAGTTATTGAGCACGGTGGGTCCGGGGGCAAGGTGGCCGCACCGATTGTAGGGAGAATCATAAAGAAGTTCTGGGAACTTGAGAATGAGAGAAGAATCAGAAGGGAGATTCTGCTAAATCCATGAGGGCTCCGTTATGGAATTGAAATTTATTCAATATATTAACCGTAGATTGCTTATAACATTCTTACTGCTTGTTATTTTCAGTCTTCTAAATCTCTATAGTGCAAGCAGGACGGTTTCTGGAGATATCTTTGAAAAGCAGGTGATGATGTATCTGGTAGGGATTGGAATCATTACGGTTGTTCTTATATTTGACTACAGGTTCTGGTCCCAGTTTGGATACTATTTTTACATCCTTACAATTTTTTTACTCATTACAGTCCTTGTTGCAGGGAAGGCCTCAAGTGGTGCCCAGCGCTGGCTTTCCGTCGGAGGCATTATATTTCAACCATCAGAGCTTGCCAAACTCGCAGTTATCGTTGCCCTCGCAAAATATTTTGAAACGAGGGAAGAAAGGGATGGCTTTACATTCAGAGACCTTCTCCTTCCACTTATAATGATAGGAATTCCAGCGGCACTGATAATAGTTCAGCCTGACCTCGGGACAGCCCTCCATATTGTTCTATCAGGTGTGGGACTCTTAGTTTTTGTTGGAATACGATTTACCACACTGATTTCCCTTGCGGGGATTGGTATAATAATGATGCCACTGGGATGGCTGTTTTTAAAGGATTACCAGAAAGCAAGAATTTTATCATTTATCAACCCATCGCTGGATCCCCTCGGGACGGGATACCATGTAATTCAGTCAAAGATTGCAGTTGGTTCAGGGAGGATTTTTGGCAAGGGATTTCTCCAGGGAACGCAGACACAACTGAGATTCCTGCCAGAACAGCACACGGATTTTGTTTTTGCAACCCTTTCTGAGGAATGGGGATTTATCGGTGCGGGCATTACGCTCATACTGTTTCTGATTTTTCTCTACACCTGTCTTGAAATTGCCAGTAAGGCAAAGGACCGTTTCGGATTTATTCTTGCTGGAGGTATAACCCTTTCACTTTTTCTTCAGATTTTTATCAACATTGCCATGGTGCTGGGGCTTCTGCCCGTTGTAGGAATTCCTCTGCCCATGTTCAGTTATGGAAGGTCTGCCCTCTTTGTATTTTTAATAGAAGTTGCACTTCTCAGTAATATTGACTTAAGAAGGCGAATATTTAAGGGATTATAGCGCCTTCTTTAAGAATTCTTCCAGTGTGCTCATTGGAACAGCGCCAATCTGCTGAAGGTGGGGCTTCCCATTCTTGAAGATTATGAGTGTGGGGATACTGCGAATGCCGAATTTTGAAGGCGTCTTCGGATTATCATCCACATTCATCTTTGTGAACTTGATTCTGTCGCTGTATACAGTTGAGAGCTGTTCAAGAAGGGGAGATATTGCTCTGCAGGGTCCGCACCACGGTGCCCAGAAGTCAACCAGTGTAGGTTTATCTGATCTCAGAACCTCCTGTTCAAAGGTTTCGTCTGAGATTTCGGTTATATTCGTTGCCATTTCATCCTCCTTGGTCCTGACACTATATTTATAATATAATTTCTATTTTCCTTCAGGTCAAGAGGAAATTAAAGGTGGAAAATCTTATCTCGCCGAGTTTAATACCATCTTAAAAGTCTTCGTTGCTGTACTCAGGTCTTCTCTAACTTTATTTTATTATCATCCTATCACTCCATAAATCCTCAAGAAAGACCCTCCATAGCATAATCTCTATATTATTAACCTTTCTCTTAAGTCTTTCATTACAAACCAGTATGGCTCTTCTGGGTGAATAAGTATCTATAAATGCTGTCAGGTTATTTAAATTCCTTGAATCTATTAAATCTTTTCCCTTTACCTCTATGGCAATTTCACCATTGTTAAGGATAAGATCTACCTCAAGTCCCGACCTTGTCCTCCAGAAATTAATTTCAAAGTCATAATCCCTAACAAATCGGTTGTCAAGGGGCAGGGCAATTTATTAACTTTTCTTTCCTTTTACTCTTTTCAATCCAGTAAATATAATGTATCATTGCTTTATGCCTGTAATGAATCAAGAGGATGTCAGACACTATGAGAGGACGCGGTACTCAAAGCCAGATCAGCGGCTTGTAAATTTACTTGAGCAAAAGATTGTGCGGGACTTCATCAAGAAATATAATCTTCACCAAAAAACCCTCCTTGATATTCCCTGCGGCTTTGGCAGATTTTCCCCTCTCTTTCTTGCGCATAAAATAAAACTCACATCCGCAGACCTATCCTGTGCAATGGTTAGCAGGACCAGAGAGAATCTATCCTGTATTCCAGGGGAGAAAGATTTCCTTGTGGCAAGTGTTAAGGACCTGCCCTTTAAAGACGGAAGTTTTGATATTACATTCACTGCCCGGCTCCTCCATCATAATTTTACTGCAGATGACAGAATAAAGATCCTGAAGGAACTGAAGCGAATCTCAAAGAGATATGTAATAGTCACAATGTACCGGGAAAATTTCTTCCATAAACTCACAAGAAGATTAAGGCGTCTCAAAAGAATAATTATTATGCTCCCTGACATGGAGATGGAGAGAGAAATTAATGCCTCCGGATTGAGAATTGTTGAGAAGAGAATAATGATGCCCCTCTTCCACTCACAGGTATTTCTGTTGTTGGAGAAAGAGTGATTTTATAACTCCCTCTCCTCAAGGTACCTGATCCCCAATTTCATTGGAAGATAGAAGGCCACTATATTGATAATGAAAGCAGAGGCAAAGCACAGGATTACAATGAGGGTTTCACTGATTTTGAGTTTATAATGGCTGAGTTGCGCCCAGAAGATTATATATGTGGGATATCCTTCAAGGGCAACGGTGATGCCAACGAAAAGGAGTGAAACAATCATAAAGAGGAAACCGCCAAATCCAGTGGCAATCCTTGCAGGATTATCAAGGTGAAATCGCGGAAAGATTGCCCCTATTCCAACTCCAAGTCCCACAATGCCGAAGACCATGAAGAAGATAGTAATTGCGCCCAGGAGCATCATGAAGGGGGTCACCTTAAGCAGGATGTTGCTTACAATGATGAGTATCTCACCCAGCACAAGAAAGGCAAATATGTTGGTTAAGAATTTTGACCAGACAAATTCCCTTACGCTCAAGGGGGAAGACCTTATAAGCCAGAAGTTTTTGCCTTCTAAACTTATAGATGGGTAAATGAATCGGACAGCCATGGCAGAGAGGACAAAGCCAGCGAGTCCGAGGTTTAAAAAGGAGACGAGATTTTTTAAAAAAAAGGAGATATCAGGAACCTTATCAAAGGGTATTAAACGAAAGTTCATAAGATAGACAACAATAAGCGCCAGGAGGAGGAAAATCTGCGTCCACTGTGAAGCATCGCGAAAGAATGTTTTTATGTCCTTGAGAATGATTGCCTTGATGCCCCCAGGGAAGAAGATACTGATGGGTGATGTCATTAACTCAAATAAAGATCCCCTTGCAACCCTTGAGCCCTTTGCCTCCTGTGCCTTCGTCCATGCAGATGGAAATATAATGCTATTCAAGAATTCCCCGATGATGAGAAATGCACAGGCAGTGCTCGTGAGGAGAAGAAAATAAAATCTGCCGTCCCCCTTTCCTGTAAGATAGTGCATTATTATCTCGCTGAGCCATACGCTCGGGAGCAGATATGAATCAGGTACAGAGAGAGATGTGAAGTAATCAGCAATATTCTTGAATATCTCGGGATTGATTAACTTTTCCGGCTGGAGAATGCGAAATAACACATAGAGTCCACCGAAGATAATGAAGGAGATAATCACGAGAAAATCGCGGATTCTTCTCGCAGGGAATACGCTAACAATAAGTGTGGTTATAAATGTCCCCACAACACTGCATATAATTAAAAACGGAATCAGCGTCAACAAGCCATTTATGTAAAAACTGATGCCAGCAGAATAGACATTGCCGTAGGCGAAGAGGACAGGCAGAGCAAGTATTAAGACCATCCAGGAGCTCTCAATTAAACTCAAAAGAAAGCGGGCGTAATAAATCTGGGAAAGCGGCACCGGCTTTGCAATTATTAAATTCATCTCGCCGGAGAGGAAGAAGGTTGAGAGGGATGTCACAAGATTGCTGAAAATCAGAAAGAAAAAGAATGTTAAAAAGAGGATGAGAAGGAGCTTTTTTGTGAGGAACTCACCGAAAACAGGGATACTGTGAAAATATAGAAGAACCTTTGTGAATAGGAAAAAGATTAGAATAAAAAAGAGGATAGCAAGACCGGATAAAAATAAAACTTTAAGTATATCTGTCCGCCTGCCCCTCTTTACCCTGTTGATGAGAGAGAGAAACTCGGGTTTGGTAAGTGTGTAAATCCACGGCATGGGATTATATCCTCAGCGCACGGATTGTATCCTCAACCTCTGCCCCTCCGGTGAGCTTCAGAAATAATGATTCCAGTTTGCTCTCCTTTTCATTTGCGAATTTTCTTATTTCATCAAGGGTTCCTGTTACCACCTCTGCTCCATCATTCATTATACAGATTCGGTCGCAGAGTTCCTCAGCAATCTCAAGGATGTGGGTTGACATCAAGATGCTCATTCCCTCATCCCGCATTTTTGTAAATATTCCTTTGATGAGACGTGCACCCTTCGGGTCAAGTCCAACAATAGGCTCATCAACTACAAGCAATTGTGGCCTGTGGAGCAATGCAGACGCAAAGGCGAGGCGCTGTTTCATCCCGTGGGAGTAGCCCTCAACAAGTTCCTGAGTCCAGTCCCTGAGGTCAAATAGTTCAAGGAGATAGTCAATTCGCTCCTTTGAGTCACTCAAGCCATAGAGGTCAGCAACGAATTGCATGAATTCAGCGCCAGTTAATTTCTCGTAAATGAAGGGCCTGTCAGGGATAAATCCCATAATCCTTTTTGCCTCCACCGGATTCTTTTCAATGTCATAATCACCGATGAGGACCCTGCCTGATGTAGGTTTGAGTAAACCGGCAATAATTTTGAAGGTTGTTGTCTTGCCTGCACCATTTGGACCCAGAAGTCCGAATACCTCTCCTTTTTTAACCTCAAAACTTAGATTATTCACTGCAATGAACTTTCCAAAGGTCTTCTTTAGATTCTCCACTTTTAGCATCAGTACTCCTCAATTTTATCAAGTATTTCAACCCGTATGGAGCCAACGAGGTTTGTTATCTTCAGCCATTCCCATACATCGCCTTCCGCCAGTTTTATATGTGTTACATCAGCAGGGAACTGGTTTAATGTAGGATCAATTGATACCCACTCTCCGAGAAATACCTCATTCCAGGCATGATAGAAGAAATATCCCCTCTGGTGGACAAGCCCTACCGCAATCTTCGTAGGGATGCCCGTTGACCTTGCGAGAGCAGCAAAGAGTATGGCATGCTCGTTACAATCGCCGCGCTTCGTCCTCAGGACCTCTATTGCGCTCGGTATGCTTATTGTCGGCGTTTTCTCTAACTTTGTGTAAACCCAGTTTGCAAGGAGGTTTACAGCAAGAAATGGGTCATCGGTATTATTGATAATTTTCTTTGCAAAACTTATAATCTGAGGATTATCGCTCTGGATAAGTGGTGAACTTTTTAAGTAATCCTTCAGATCCTCTCCTGGATAGGGAAGTTTGTAGGAGGATTTAGTATTTTCAGGTAGTTGCTCTTTTTTAATTTCAAGGACATTCCCGTTCAGTTTCTGTCTTCCGGTGTTGATATTAAATGATTGCGAATCAATGCCTGAGATTCTAACCTTCAGATATGAAAGGGCATCCTGTCTTTTTATCTCTTCATTTACAGGAATTGCAGTAGCCAGTATAAAGTCCGCTTCATCCTCTTTTGCCCAGCCCTTATTTATTGCCTCCTCCTTTGATTCCTTCAGGGCAACCGTTCCCAGAGGACCTTCCTCTCGCAGGACATCCCCGTCCTCTGTGATGTAGGATATGGATTCAATGCCCATAAAGGTGCTCTTAATTTTGTATGTCTTTATAATCTCCCCCTCCCACTTTAAATTTTCCGAACCCAGTACCTCAAGATTCATTTCTCCCGCCTTAAAAATTGATGGATCTATAAGTTGAATGGAATATTTATCTCCATCTGCTAATTGCTTTCCCTTGAGGAAGAGTTTTATGCTCTGTGGCAGGTATATTGGTCCCGAGAGTTTAATAAATTCCTTCCGCGTAATGCCCCCCGTATTTATACTGAGCGCAATGCCACTCTCCTCTGCCCTGCCCTTCACTTCAAGGCTGATATCGCCGGAATCAATCCTGAAGTCAAAGGACTTTATAATACCACTTGAATCAAAAAGTGAATTTACGATGGTCTTTACCTCGCGAACCTGCTCCATAACTTTAAGTTTAAGATAGGATTTTTCAATTATTCTCTGGCTATTACCTTCTTTCCTGTAGATTGTATTCACATAGCCGGCTTTCCGGTCATTGAAATAGATTCCCATCCATTCATCTGAATCCTCCGGAGTGAATGTTATTCGCGCAATTGCAGAGTGGGGAAATAATGATGTGTTACGGGCGATGAGTAAGAGAATCATTCCGAGCCAGAAGAGAATAATGCACACCTTGATTGATTTTATTAATTTATCCTTCATCCCTGAACTGTCTGTGTTCAAATTTTTCTCCATCATAGACGAGATAATACATGTTCGGCTTCCAGCCCCCAACATTAAGATACAGGCATTCTCTGCCGTCCTGATTGACCCTAATGTGTTCAGGAAAGTGGAGATGGGCGAGAACCACAACATCAATGTTCTTTTTGAATTGTCCCTCAGCAAAATTTCTGAGATTTTCTTTAATTTTTGGATCCGGCATTCCCCAGTTATTCTGCCCCATGGATGCAAAACGCTTCCCCGTTCTCCATATGAACCCGAATGGGACAACTTTAAGTATAAAGCGAAACAGGAAGGATCTCAGTAATTTTCTTAAGAATATGTAAGGGAGGTCTCCATAATTAACGGAATCACCATGGGCGAAGTAGAACCTCAAACCATTTATGAGTTCAATATGGTAATCCGGAAATATCTCTGCATTAAGTTCTTTTTTAAAGAAATCTCCAAGCAAGAAATCGTGGTTCCCTTCAAGATATACAATTCGCTTTCTCCCTTTTTTGAAATTCTTAAGGCAGTGGAGAATATCACTGTATTCCATCCTGAGGAGAGGGTGGTCGCCAGCCCAGAACTCAAAGAGGTCCCCGAGAATGAAAAGAGAATCAATCTCCTCCGTCTCCTCTGTCAATAATTTCACGAGTTTATGTTGATATTTATCCTCTCTTCCTCTGAGGTGAGCATCTGCGATAAAGAGTGCCTTCATCTTTATTATTTTATCCTATCCCCGCGCCTGTTTTCAAGGCAATTATGCCCTTCAGGATTGCAGGAGGCGCTTTGCAGATGGTTGGGATGGTTCAGCAAGACCCACAAGCCGCTATTAGATCCCGCACTCCAATCCCCCCACCCCCCTTAATAAAGGGGGGAATAAAAGGGGGGATTTTAAAAATAGATAGCGGAGGGGACACCATCCCTACATAATTTTGCGATTTGCCATTCACCAATTCACCGACGCTCCCGCTATGTCGCTTCAGTGCTTGCCTCACCGTCTTCTCACGGGAAAAAAGATGCTTCCTGCCCTACTTCAGGTGGGAGTATCTGAGGAGGAAGGTGCTTAACTCAGGCACATAGGTGATAATCAATAGTGCTATACCCAGGATGAGGATAAATGGAAGAACCGCCCTGTAGAGTTCAATGATGGGCTTTTTGAAATAAAAACTGGAGATAAATAGATTTATGCCCACAGGAGGCGTAAGATAGCCAATCTCAAGATTAGTTAAAAATATTATCCCGAGATGGATTGGGTCAACGCCGTAGGATACCGCGATGGGCACAATTATGGGCACCACCACTATTGTTGCAGAGAATATGTCCATCATACAGCCGACTATAATTAAAAAAAGATTGAGAAGCATGAGAAAGGTGAGTTTGCTCTTTATAAAGGTACTTACAAGTTCAAAGAGTTTCATAGGGATCCGCTGGTCAATAAGGAAATTCGTGAACCCGAGAGCCATTCCAAGAATGATAAGAATTCCGCCAATGACAAGAATGCACTCCCTTATTATTCTCGGAAGTTCTCTGAACTTTATATCCCTGTTAATAAATACCTCCACAAGGAAAATATAAAAGCACGTCACTGCTGAGGTCTCTGTTGCTGTCAGGATCCCCCCATAGATTCCGCCGAGAATAATCAAGGGGATGGGTAATTCCCAGATAATCTCCCGGGTAGATGAAAGGAGTTTTGTAAAGGAAAATACTTCCCGATTTTTCTCTGACCTTGTCCCCGTAAGTATTCCATAAATGGAGAGGATGATAATAATTACAATGCCAGGGATGATTCCTGCGATAAAGAGTTTTTCAATACTCACCTGTGCTACAATTCCATAAACAATCATTGGCAAACTCGGGGGGAAGAGAAGCCCCAAACTTCCACAGCAGGTCAACAATCCCAGGGCATATCGTTCCGGGTATTTCTCTCTGATGAGGGCTGGCATAAGGAGTCCGCCAAGGGCAATAATTGTGACGCCGGAAGCGCCGGTGAGGGCAGTGAAGATTGCGCAGGCAACAAGCACCACAAGCGAAAGCCCTCCCGGCACCCACCCCAGCAGTGCATTGGTGAATCTCACAAGCCGCTCAGGTGCCCTGCTCTCTGCAAGGAGATAGCCGGATAGCGTGAAGAGCGGAAGGGCAATGAGCACCGGAGTGTTTGCCATCCGGTACATCTCCTCCATAATAAGTGTAAGAGGAATATCACCGAAATAGTGGTAGCAAACCATTGTAAAACCCGCCACTGTTATGTAAAGGGGTGTGCCGAAAAGGAGGAGTACGAAAAGAGCAATGAGGAAAAGGACGGGGGTCATTTAAAATACTCCAGAATTTTATCCAGAACCTTTAACAGGAATCTGAAACTCATCATCAGAAATGTGAGCGGTATAACTATCTGTAAGATCCATACAGGGATGCGAAAGATAAATAGCGTGGCTGATTCACCAAAATCCCTTTCAATTCCAAGAAATGTCAGGGATGTTTTGAAGAGCATTATGGAAATACCTGCGCTGAGGAGATTTGTTATAAGCACCCTTAAACCCTCCAGAGGCTCAGGCAGTGCCTTGGCAAGGGCATCAATTTTTATATGCCTTCCCTCTTTCGTCAGCAAACTTGCCCCGGCAAGTCCTGTCCAGAACACCATATGCCTTAAGAGTTCATCTGTTCCCGGAATACCGGTGGAGAAAAGATTTCTCAGTATTACCTGAAGGAATGAAAAGAAGAGCATCAGGATTACAGAGGAGATAATAAACCATGTCTCTATTAAATCTATTATCCTGTCAATGAACCTGAAGAACTTCATCCGGATTATTTCTGTCCGCTTCTGTAATCATCAAGCAGTATCATGACCTCATCAAAGAGCCATTTTGGATAGAACTGCTCTCCGATTTTTGAATATATTTCTATTGCTTTTTTTTCGTTCTCCAGTCTGACCTCCGGAGGTGGGTCAAGAACCTGGATGCCCCGCTTCTTCATTCCTTCAAGGGCATTAATGTGTTCCTTTCTTATAATGTCTGAACACCTTGCAATGGTGAGATTTGCTGCATCGATATAGACCTTCTGAAAGTTTTCTGGCATTGATTTGAAAGTTTTCTTATCAAGGAGTGCGCCGCCAGGTGTATAAGCAACCGGAGCAATATTTATATATCTTGCATACTGATACCACTGGGTTGCCACAGCAGCATAAAGGGGTGAAAAGAATGTCTCAATGAGTCCGGTCTTGAGCCCCATAAGAACATCAGGGAAACCCAGGGAAACCGTTGTGCCATATTCCATGATTTTTGCCACTGCCTCAATAAGTGGGTAGCCGGACCAGGTCCAGATTTTTGTCTTTCTGAGATCCTCCATTGTCATGATGTACTTTGTGCTGAAGAAGTATGCGAATCCCACCTCAACCCAGCCAAAGAGTATAAAACCGCGCTCCTCAAAGAGTCTCTTGAATTTTGGAGTCAGTTTTTCAAGGACAAAATCAACCTCATCATAACTTCTGAAGAGATTCGGTAATGTTAAGACACGGATTTCAGGCACAATCTTTTCAAGTCCTACCGCAGTAAATACTCCTCCCTGCAATTGCCCGAGTGTAATCTTTCGTATAACATCCGGCTCATCACCCATAACCTCGCCGAGGTAAAATACCACCTTTACCTGACCGCTAGGGTTTTTGTAAACAAGATCAGCAAATTCTTTGCCCATATCAGACCATTGAGTTCCTTCAAGCGCTATTGCAGCGAGTTTGATGATATACTTTGGCTCCGTCTCCTCTGCGGGCAACTTGATGATAGATATAAAAAATAGGACAGATGATATTAGTAAACTTTTAGTTATATTCATTTTTCCCACTTTAAAGTCAAAAAAAGAATTCCCCCTTTCTCCTTAAAAGGTTTTTTGCCTTAATTTTAGCAACCTCATTCATGAATATAGCATCTGGAAGGACGTCAGAGGGTGTATCAAGAACCATTTTTAGTTCTGCCTCAAACAGTGCCTCGTCTTGAAGGGGAACTGCGTAGAACTTTCCAAAGAGGACATGGGCGAGCAGAAATTTGTCGTTGCTTATTTTAAAGACCTTTTCAAATTCCTCTTTTGCCTTCTCCGGACCGCCACCGGTCAGGGCTGGTTGATTTGCGTAATAGAGTGCATAAAGAAGATATACCCCGCCATAAAAATATTCAGGATTTAATTCACGCAACCGTCCCATTAAAGCGGTCACATCGGGGATGTCAAAGAGTGCGGATGTATCCCTCCTTGAGAGGTTAATGTATCCGGCCCAGTTGCTTACTGTCCAGAACATAGCAGGAACAAAGTCCTTGTTAAGTTTCTTGAGGGCAACCTCCATTGGTTGCCTGTCATCAAGGGCTTTTCGGAATTTTTTACACAATCGCATTGCCCTTAATCCATAATCCCTGCCCCTGAGGTATAATTTCTTAGCCCTACCGGGGTCTTCGTCCTCCACAAATGCCATTGCATATCCGCTGTAGCCCTGTGATGCAAGCACAAGGAGTTCGTAATTTTCAGGGTCTGCTTCAATTAATCCATCAAGGATTAACAGAGATGCAGGGATTGCCTCTCTGATGAGTTGAGGGTCACTATGTTTGTATGCTGCACGAATCAGGTCATTGAGAACTGGCGAGGCGCTTCTGAGTCCCATCCTGATAAAGGAGCCACATCCCTGAAGGAGGAGCACGAAGGACACAACAGTGACACAGGTCCTTTTTGGCATATCTTCAAAAGGTGGCTTTCACTATACAAAAAAATAAAAGTAAAGTCAAGGGGAAAAATTTTCCATTGCAAAATTTTCCTAAAAATAGTAAAGTCATAGATTATGAAGGAAAAATTTATTGAGGCAATTCAGGAGAGGGTTATCCTTGCAGATGGAGCAATGGGGACAGAAATTTACCGCAGGGGGATTTTTATAAATCAGTGCTATGACAACCTGAATATTACAAATCCTGTACTTATCAGGGAGATTCACGAGGACTATGTGCGGGCAGGTGCAGAATTGATTGAAACGAACACCTTCGGTGCAAATCGCATAAAACTTCAGAAATACGGACTTGAGGATCGGGTTAAGGAGATAAACCAGCGCGGCGTTGAGATTGCACGCTCTGTGGCAAAGGACAGATGCTGGGTTGCCGGTTCTATTGGTCCTACGGGGAAGCAGATAAAACCCATCGGCATCCTTGAGCCCGAGGAGGCTAAGGAGGCTTTTTCCGAACAGGGGAAAGCCCTTCTTGAGGCAGGCGTTGACCTTATTATTCTTGAAACCTTCCTCAACATTGATGAACTTGAGATTGCCTACAGAGCTATTAGGGAATTGAGCAAGGATATACCAATCTCTGCCCAGGTGTCCTTCCGTTATTATGGAGATGACAGATTTGCAGGACCTATGCCCGAAGAGGTTGCAAGAATCCTGGAGGGATGGGATGTAGAACTTATAGGGACGAATTGCGGGAACGGACCCAGGGGTATCCTTGACTGTGTGGAGAGGATGGTTGTAAACATAAAGACAAAGAAACTATCTGTTATGCCGAATGCCGGCCTGCCAGAGGTAGTGAATGGAATGACTATATACATGGCGACCCCTGAATATTTTGCAGAGTATCTAAGGAGGATCATCCAGAGGGGCGCAACCCTAGTGGGCGGCTGTTGTGGAATCAGGCCGGAGCACATAAAGGAGGCAGGAAAGTTTATTAAATCCATCACACCCACCAGGGTCTTTGAAAGAGTGACAGTGGATGAGAGACCCCTTCAGATTATGGAGCCAATCCCTCTGGAGAAGAGGACCTCCTTTGGTGCAAAACTGAAGAGTAATAAATTTATCATAAGTGTTGAGATTGACCCACCCCATGGATTAGATCCTCAAAAGGCGATAGAGGCAGTAAAATTTCTTTATTCAAATGGTGTGGATGCAGTAAATATTGCAGATGGACCCAGGGCGATTCCCAGAATGAGCGCCCTTGCCTTTGCCACCTTTATAAGGGACATAGGAATTGATGTGCTCATTCATTATTCCTGCAGGGACAGAAATCTCCTCGGTATACAGATGGACCTCATTGGCGCCAATGCCCTGGGAATACGAAACATCCTTGCTGTTACAGGCGATCCGCCGAAGATGGGAAATTATCCGGATGCAACGGCGGTCTTTGACATTGACTCCATTGGGCTCATAAGATTTATCCAGAATCTGAATCGGGGTCTTGATTTTGCCAGCAGGCCTTTAAACGAGAGGACCTCCTTTGTTGTAGGAGCGGGCTTTAATCCGGGCGCTATAAATATTGATGTTGAGGTGGAAAGATTCTTCAAGAAGACAGAGGCGGGGGCAGAATTTTTTTTCACCCAGCCGGTCTATGACCCTGAAGTGCTGGAGAATTTCCTGAAAAGAATTGAGGGCGCGCCGGAGGTGCCAATAATTGTCGGAATACTTCCCCTTGCAAGTTATAAGAATGCTGAATTTCTTCACAATGAGATTCCAGGCATGCAGATTCCTGAGGGCATAATGAGGCGCATGGCTAGTGCAAAGACAAAAGAAGAACAGAGGAGGGAGGGAATAAAGATTGCTCAGGAGGCATTACTGGGGGTCAAGAAATTTCCACGGGTCAAGGGCGCCTACATCTTCCCGTCCCTGGGACACTTTGAGTCCGTTCTGGAAATCATGAAGGTCCTCTGATGCCATATGATATTACTGGTGTAATCCTTGCCGGCGGGAAGAGTTCCCGGATGGGGGTAAATAAGGCATTCATTGAAATCGGAGGAAAGAGAATTATAGATAGGCAGATTGATATTTTTAAAAATATATTTAAAGAAGTAATAATTGTGTCAAAGAAGAGAGGAGAGTATTCCTTTCCGGGTGTCAGAGTGGTGACAGATATTGTGGACTTTTTTAGTCCACTTTCAGGGATCTACACAGGGTTAAAATCTGCAGAGTATGAAAGAGCCTTTGTGGTTGCCTGCGACATGCCTTTCCTTAACAGAGAACTGATTGAATACCAGATTGGCTTTTCAGAAGAGTTTGATGTGGTGGTTCCTCAACCCGGAGGCAATTTTGAACCATTGCACGCGGTGTATTCTAAGACATGTCTTCCCCTCATTGATGAGATGCTGAGGCAGAGGAACTTCCGGATTTATGATTTTTATAACAGAGTAAAATTAAAAATCATTGATGATAGTGAGATTAGAAAGTTTGATCCAGGCATGCTTTCATTTGCAAATGTGAACACAATGGATGACCTTGAGAGGATAAAAGATTATTAAAGATTATGAAAATGCAGAAGGGATGTAGCAAGGGTCCCTACTGTACAATGGTGTAACCAAGGACATACTCCATTCTCGCTGCGATTGTGATTTCCTCCTCCTTCCATTCTTTCGGAAAAACAGGATAGGGTGCTGCTGTTCTGATTGCATCAAGGGCGGCATTATCAAGGATTTTTGAACCTGAACTCCTGATTATTCTTACACTCTTTAATTGACCTGTGGAGACAATGGTAAACTGAAGGATGAGCGTCCCCTGCTCTCCCCTCTCAATTGCAAGGGTGGGGTAGGTCCAGACAAGTTCAATCTGCCTCTTGATCTTTGTCATATACGAGATGTACTTCAGCTCGGTTGTGTCAAGATTTATCACCTTCGATGTCTCCACATCCGCATCGGTTCCGGGCTGAAAATTTCTTGCCAGTTCTTTGATGAGTTCATGGGATGGGAGAAATTGCTGGACGGGATGATTCTTTTTATAAGTGCCTGCTCTTTCGTCAAACTCCTTTTCAGTAAGTTGCTTCTTTCCCATCTTTTCAGGAGTCACATAGGCAAGTTCCCTGTTTATCACACCGCTGGGGCTTGATGGTTTTTGTGGAGTTTTTGTTTCCCTTTCCACCCTGTTGGTCTCATCCGAGAATCTCGGCATGCCTTGAGAGGGCTCAGGAACATCCGGTCTCAACTCAACGACAATGGGTTCTTCAACTGCCCTTTCAGGCAGTTCAATGTTCAAGAACATTAACACGAGGAGGTGTATAATTACAGATAGACAGAAAAGATTTGCAAGGCGAAATCTTTCAATTGTCATATTATAATTATACCACAGGATTGAAGATAATAATACACCATCTCATCAATCTCCCTGCCTGTCTTATCAATATTCTCCCCATCTAAATGAAGCGATACAGCCTCCTTAAGATTCATAACGATTTAACCAATTGTCTTTCCCTGCGCGACCACAGGAATTTCATGACATCTGGATTGATATCCCTGAGTTATACAATAATTGAAAAAAAATCTCTGGATGTTAAAATATAGAAATGAGCGTTATTAATTTCCTCTTCATCCTGTTCTTTGCCCTGCAGGAGGCATCGGTGATTATAAGGGTTCCGCAGAGGGATCCGGTGATAATTAATGAAATACAGTGTAATAATGAGGGATATCTGACTCTTGAAG
>FWWL01004161.1_pt1 | contig 24976 bp, 12 predicted proteins | sample 2228331 | NCBI WGS metagenome assembly FWWL01 (sample SAMEA103939775, study PRJEB20133) | metagenome | reverse complement strand
TTCAGTCACTACTGGGGGGCTTCCTGCCAGCTCTTCACCGGCTTCATGACCTCCAGCGGAATCTTCAGTGTGGTGTAGATCTCGCGATGGATCGGCTCTGGGGCAGTGCCCTTTCGGATCCTCAACACCCTGCCGTCTGTGGTGGGCAAGACCACCGTAACCACCTGGTGTGTGCTCAGCTCCTGGCGCAGGCTCCACCAGGAAGTGTGAATCCCCCGGTCCAAAAATCGCTTCTCGATCGCCACCAGCAGATGATACGCCAACACGCACAAAAAGATGTGCGTCTGGGTGCGGTGCTTCAGCTGGTGGAAAATCGGCCGCTCCATCAGCGGACTCTTCAGGTCCCGAAACGCCTGTTCCACTCGCGTCAGCAGAATATAGGTGCGCCAAATCTCCTCGGCTGTGAGGTCCTGGCGGTCGGTCTTGAGCACGTAGCTGCCGTCGAGCTTCTCGGCCAGCGCCTTCTTCTCTGCCTCCTCCCTCCACCAAAGCACCTTCTGCTCGGCGTCGTACTCTATGCGGTAATAGCGCGCCACACGCCCATAGCGCTCCTTCAGCCGGCCGATGGCTTGGTGGATCTTCTCGCTCTTCTTCAACTGCCCCTTGTCCACGCGCTGCTTCAGCCGCAGCAAGTCTCCCAGCAGCTTCTGCTCCTGAGCCTCGCGGATGGCCCGATCCTTCTGCTGCCGACCTTCACTGCGACAGAGAATGTAGACCTCCTCCCCGCTCTGCCGCCGCTTCACCTCAAGCCGGCTCTTTTTCTGGAACCGATTGCGGGGCGAAGCCGTGCGCAGCACCTCCTCCCACCCCTGCTCGCTCTCGAACTCCTCCAACCACTGATTCCTCTCCTGCTGCGCTCCCGCCACAATGTAGTGATGCCCGCGGTGGCGAATCTCCTTGAGGTTCTCCTCGTAGGCCATCCCCCGGTCCACCACCACCGTCGCACCCCCCTTCCTGCCAGTGCGTTTCTCCAACTCCTCAAGCATCTGCCCCACGGTGGCACGGTCCTGCACGTTTCCATCAAAGACCTCGTGTGCCTTCGGGAAACCATCCCGGTCCAACACCAGCCCCACCACCACCTGCTTGCAATCGGGCCGCCGGTCGCGTGAGTAGCCCCGCCGGGCCTGGGAGTTTTTTCTGCCCGCGCCCTCGAAGTACGTCGAGGTCAGATCGTACAGATACACCGTGTCCTCAAGGTTAAAAAGCGTCTTCTCCCGTTCCGCCAGCTCCCGTTCGATTCTCTCCCGATTCGGATACAAGCGGTCTAGGTTTCGGTAGAGCGCATTCTCGTCAAGCTCGGAAAACTCCACCCCCAAAATCTCCCCCAGCGCCGTGCGCCGCATCCACTTGGGCATGGCATGCTCAGAGAGAGGATCGATCAACCGATTCAACACCATCGCCTCGGTCAACATGCACGCCCGCTTCGACAGCCCCGCGCGGCTCAAAATCTCCTCCAGCCCCAACTGCCGCCAAAGCTGATGCCCCACATGCACCGGCCCGGCTTCGCGCGCTTGTTCCACCTGCACTCGCTCGGCATCGATCTCCATGACCGAGCTTGACTCCCCGCCGCCGCCGCCCCTTGGCTTGCGGGTGCGCCGTGTCTGCCGGCGCTTAAGGCGTTCCAGGAGCAGCGGGTCGATTGCTTGGCTATCCAGGGAAAGCTGTCCTTCAAGGGCGGACTGAAGCCTGTGAGCCAGAGAAAGCCAGTATTCTTTGGGAGCCGGCTTGAGACTGCCAAGGGAGCAGATGGTGCGTTGGCGTGGGCCTTTGGGGGTCTGGACGGACTCGACGAGGAGGTAATTGGTGTAGGTTTTGCCTTTGTAGGTGCGGGTGCTTTTGCGGATGTACATTTGCCACTATGCTTACCACAAACATATCGCCAAGTAAAGAGAACGCCAACACTAATTAGTCACTACTTTGTGCGCTCCAAACCCGCCATGACGAAAAATCAAGGACTTGCCAGCTGTGAAGCGCTCAAATCTGCCAAAATCGGCCGGTAGACCGGCGAAGTTGGGCTAGTGGCGCCGAGGGCCTGCAAACTGGTGAGGGCATCGGCGGGCCGGATGTGGCCGACGGGGTTTCGCCTGGACCAGAGCCACAGCGGCCGCAGGTCGAGCTGGCAGACCCGCTGGAAGGAAAGGGACGGATAACTGGAGTGTTCAACGAAGACCGCGGGACGCACTTACACAAGGGGCTCGATATTGGTGGGCCGACAGGGACCCGTGTCGTTGCCGCCGAGAGGGGCGTGGTTACCCGCAGTGGGTGGGAGGAAAAGGGCTACGGGCGGTGGCTAGAAGTCGAGCACGCCGATTTTGGAATCAGGACTCGCTACGCGCACTTGAGCAAAATCGCTCCGGGGATTAAGCCGGAAGTTGCCGTGCTCAGAGGCCAGTTGCTCGGATGGTCGGGGAACACTGGTGGGTCGACAGGCCCCCATCTCCACTTCGAGGTGCGCGTGATCGTGAAAGGAAATCCCGAAGGAATTCCGGTAGACCCGCGTCCCTACTTACGGAGGTGATGAAGGCATGCGGACCCGGAAACTCGCAGGTGTTCTTGCCGCGTCTTTCGTCGTCGCGCTCCACTCCGTCGGCTTCGGGAAAGAGCTGAAGGGTCCCGCGAAGCAACCGTTCCTGCTACCGCCGGGAATGCGCCAGCCGAACCGCATTTGCGAGCCGATCGGGAATATCGTTTCGGAGGACAGGAAGTGGCTTGCGTTTCTGCGCCGGGCGGAGTGGGACGAGCGTGGCTACAGGATTCCGTACATGCTCACCGAAGTGTGGGTGCGGGAACTGAAGACGGGGCAGGAGCGGCGGGTGCTGGACTATACGCGGCTATCCAGCAAGTGGACGCGCCGGCTCGAGCGTAAGGAAACCACCTTCCGTCGCGCAGGCGGCTTTACGTTCCGGTACATGAGTTGGTCCCCGAGTTCGAAGGCCCTTGCACTGGAAGATGCGGGCGATGAGCAGGTTTGTTGGGGTTCTGTCGTCATCGACCTCGAGCGCGATCGCATCATCGAATTTGAGGGGGGGGGCCTTGACTGGTCCCCCGACGGCACGATGGTCGCCGCGTGCAGCAGCTGCGCGCTTGGATGCCCGGATGGCCTGCTAATGGCCGACCTGCGCACTGGCGAAGTGAAACATCACTTCCCCGACGTGGAAGTGGAACCGGAGAGGGGGTGGCACAGTCTGACGGAGTATGCCTTTAAAGCCTTTCTCAAGGGAAGGTGGGGCTGGTGGAAGTACGAGCCGGCGAAGAGTGAGGCAACGGTAACCCCCCTGGATGTGGGGGCAATTAACGCGGAAGCCGTACAACCGACACAGACCTGGTGGCCGCCCAAGCCCGGCAAGCGCCGTCGCTGTGAAACGGAGCCGAAGTAATCCACGGGTTCTGGGGCTCTCGAGAAGGACCGATGGTCCTGGGGAAGTCGACGCTGCGGTGGGAACGTTGTGTGCCTGATGGTGGCATTCCGGGGGGCACCGCTCTTGGGCAGCGCCGCAGGCACAGCATTGCTGCGGCGTAGCGTTTCATCCAGTCCCGACTGACCGGCAAGCTGAGGGGCTATGACAACCCCGCGGATGGCTCTCGGATCGTGGCGCCTACCCCCGCGCCTGGATCTACGACCAGAGCAGAATTTCAGGAATTTCAGGACACGCATAAAATTTTGCGGGCACCGAGGATAGCGTGTTCGCAGTTGCGCGCTTTACCCTCCGGAATCGTGGTTGACCCTTCGCGGCGGATTCGAAGCCGCGGCTTGGCGGGAGGGGACGATGTTCGCGTGGTGCTGCGCGTTTCGATGTTCTCTCGGGCGAATTTGCCCGCCCACTGTTTGCTGTGGCAGTAGCCCACCTTCAAGCTGCGCAAACTTTCGTGCGTGTCCAAAATTGCGTTCCTCGGCAACGGCCCAAGTTCGGAACTGCCAATCCTTGGTGTAGGTAAACCATCGACCCGAGAGCTGTGTGCGGGAGCCCCGCCTGCACGGTTCGGAGGGATGGGGGGAACGAGATAAGCGGTCCTCCCTACCCCTACCACTGGTACGCCGGGTGTGCTGGGATGTTTGCTGGTGCAACGCACGCGGCTGCACGCACGGCATGTAGGGGCGACGCGAGGCGTCGCCCTGGTGCGATCGTGCACGATGGTCCCATGTAACGCGACGCCGCTGTCCAGCGTGCGCACCAAGGGCGACCCATCGGGTCGCCCCTACATGACCCGCCGGTAGTGTTACATGACCCGCCGGTAGTGTGCGGGATCGTCTGAACCACGCGCATTTCCGCGTGGCGTACGGGCACGGCGGCGCCGTGCCCTGAAAACGATCGCGTGAACGTCAGTGCCGATCGCCACGTTTGCCCCACGACATCGCGCGGCGTTGTACGGGCGGTTCGCGGGCCGCCCCTGATGCGGCACATCTGGGGGCGTGCGCGGTGTTTGGACGCGGCATTGCCCTCAGGCGGGTCAGATCCTGGCGAGTTCGGCTTGAGCCCGGTGCTGCCACAGCGCCGCACCCTGGGCACGCGCTAGTCCAATCGCTTTACGATAGTAGCCGGCCGCACGGCGGCGTTGGTTCCGGCGAAGAGAAAGCTGGCCGAGCAGCCGCCACACTTCAGCCTCGGCAATCCGTTCTTGGGAATCGCGGGCGGCGTGCAAGGCAGCTCGTAAGAGAGCTTCAGCTTCCTTGTCACGTCCGAGCAGGGCGTGCACGTCGGCGTGCATGAAGCTGTAAAGGACCGTGCCCAAGCGCGTGCCCGTACCGGCCCAGATGTCCAAGCCCTGCTGCAAAGTGGCGAGCCCACGCTCTGGCTCTCGCAGCTTCGCTTGGGCGTGCCCGAGCACGATGGAAGCGGACCCGATCCAGAAGGGAAAACCGCAGCTCTTCGCAAGCTCGAGAGCCTCGCCGGCGAGGTCGCGCGCACGGGGCCAGTCAGCCAAGACGAACCCCAGTAACGCGGCATGATCGAGCGCCGCGATCAACGTGAACGGATGACCGAGCGCACGTGCACGCCGCAGAGCCTTCTGAGACGTTCGTTCCGCGGCTGCCGTTTGGCTGGCCGTTGCCAGGGCGAGCTTCAAAACGTTCAGCGAGGAGACAAAGGGATCGATCCACAGCAGGGCGCGCTCCTGCTCGGGTTGAAACGCATTGGTCGCGGGGCCCAAGAGTTGAGATGCACGCTCCAACATGCGCCGCGCAGTGGCCAGCTTCCCACGATAAAAGGAGAGGTGGCCAAGGGGAATCCGTGCCAGCCCTTGCAACGCGGGCGGGAGCCGCAAGCGGCGTGCGGAAGCGAGAATCGTGTCGGCAACTTCTTGCGCCTGGACAAGTTCCGCGCGGGTCATGAGGTTGATGCACATGCCAATCAGCGGAAGCACCTTTGCAGGTGTGCTGGGAAGATGCTTGGCCGACCGCACGGCCCAGTCGTAGGCTTCGAAGACGCTTTCCGCTCCATACCCGTCCACGGCCATCCGGACGCCTCCGAGTGCAGTCCCCGTTTCGAGCGCCTGTTGGCTGGTCGAGGGCCCTGAGGGGAGATGGTCGAGCATCTCACGCGCCGCGTCCAAATGGGAACACGCCTGGCTGAACGCTTGTCGTTTAAGAGCCTGCTCGGCGCACATTCGGTGGTACCGGTATGCGCGCGCGAAATCGTGGGCTGCGGAAAAGTGAACTGCCAGGTCGGCTGCCACGTCTGTCAGTCGGCCGGCAAATGCACGTTCGAGAACACTGCCAATGCTGCTGTGAAGCTCTCCCAGCCGCGTTGGGGCAATCTGAGAAGAAATCACCTCGGCGTACAGTGCGTGGCGCAATTGGTAGTGGCCTGCCACGGTTCCGTCCGGCCACGCACTGCTGCCCGAGGCGTGCACGAGATGCCCGCGCAGAGAGAGTGCATGAAGCTTGGCATCGGTGTCGGTCACTCTCCAACCCAATGCTCCAGCTACCGTGGCGGCGTGACCATCCTGTCCGCAAACACTGAGCGCTTCGAGCAGTTGCTTCTCTTCCCGAGGTAAACGGGCGAACTCGGCATGGACGAACTCCCGAATCGTCGCAGGTGCGGGCAACTGGGTATACGCTTGATGCAGCCGGTGCTGGCCACCCGATGCTTCCCGTTCGACAACGTGCTCTGCCAGGGCCCGGAGAAAGAGTGGCAGCCCATCGGTTCGGTCCGAAAGCCACTGCGCAAACTCGTCCGCTGCGATCAGGCCTGGATGGCAGTGTTCAACGTACGCGCGTACTGCTTCCCGCGACAAGCCGCTCAAAACCAGTTCCGCCGCTCGGCCGCGCGCTAAAAGTGCAGTGCAGAGGCTCGACAGTGGGGCATCGGCAGGAAGCGCCTCGAGGGGACGAAATGCGAGAACAACGAGAATCCGCGCGGGTTCCGTGCGCTCCCCGAGGTACTGGAGAAACTCCATCGTTGCCGGATCCGCCCACTGAAGATCGTCGAATGCTAGCACGACAGGCACGTTGGCGGAGAGTTGTTCCAGCGCTCGCGTCAGCGAACGAATCATCCGCAAGGGCGTCATCGCTGGCAGCTCGCGATTGTCCGAACTGTCGGCTTCGGCGGAAAGCTCCGGTAGTTCCGTGAGCCACCGAGGTGCGTGCCGTTGTAGCGCTCGCAATACTTGGCCCGACCGATCCGCCGTGCACAACTCGATCAGAACGTCGAGCACCGGCAAGTATGCTTCGGAGCGGTCTTGCATGCACTGCGCACGCCCGATCAACACGCTCTGTCGTGGTACGCTTGCAAGTTGCTCGAGGAATACCTCCAGCAAAGCCGACTTTCCGATCCCGGGCTCGCCACAAATCAACAGGACCTGGCGCGAGCCTTCCCGGACTCGCTCGAACACGCGGTGGAGGCGAGCCAGTTCTTCGTGGCGGCCGACAAACCATCCGGGTACGGGCGTTGGCTCGCCGGTTTGCGCCCGCGGGTCCCCGCCGAGCAGTTGCATGCCTTCGACCGGTGCAACGAACCGGTAACCTCGGCGGGCAACCGTCTGGATGTACCGCGTTCCGGGCGTGTATGTGGCAAACACCTTGCGCAGCTCGCGAACGGATACTCCGGCTACCTCGGGAGTCACGAAGGTGTTCGCCCAAACGCTATCCAAGAGTTCTTGAGGCGTGACGAGGTTTCCCGCCTGGGAAACCAAGTGTACGAGCACCGCCCAAGTCTTGGGGCGCAGTGCAATGGGCTGCCCGTTGCAACACAACTGCTGCCGGAAGAGGTCTAAGGTGTACGGTCCGAACCGGTATTCCACGGGTCCCCGCATGTCCTGATCCTGCCAAAAGGCCCGTCGTTTTGCGAGCGGGAATGCGCGGCTACATCCAGCCGTAGAGCCGCGCATCAGCGTGTGCAGAGCGTTGCCGACCTTAGCGGCGAACAAAGTTGCCTGCAGCGTTCGCAAATCCCGGGAAACATTTGGACGGTGGCAAGCGGGGTGATCGCTCGGAAGTGAGAGAAGTCACTCGACTCGGCGAGTTGCTCCGCTCCCCACCCGGTGGCGGGCAAATTTCCGGGACGAAATTTCGATGTTTTTTCGGGACCACGAGACGTGACAGAGGCTAGTGGCCTGCCTGCGAGGTGCGAAAATGACTGCATGGGCGCGGGCAACGGTTGTAGGAATCCTCTTTTGGGCAGGCACAAGCTACGCGGCCCCTTTCGCCTATGTGACCACCAAGACGAGCTTGCAGTTGGTCGACGTGGCCACGTTGTCGGTCACGGAAACGATTCCTTTGACGAACCGGCCGTGGGGGGTTGCCATCCATCCCCAGGGGCGGCGCGCCTGGGTCACCAGGTCTCAGGCGGGAGCGGTGAGTGTTATCGATGTTATCACGGGAAGCGTGCTTGCGGACATTGGTGTCGGTTCTTCGATTCCGCAGGGCCTGGCCACCACGCCCGATGGCGGTCGCGTTTACGTCGCCACCCTTCTCGACGGCGTGAAGGTGATCGACGCCTTTACCAACTCCGTTGTGGCCACCATCAACGTTCCCACCGGCGCGGCGCAGCACGTGGCCATGAGGCCAGACGGCCAGTTCGTGTACGTCTCGAGCGGCGGCCCGAGTAACGCCCACGTGGCCGCCATTCGCACGTCGACCAACAGTGTGGTTGCGAACATTTTCGTAGGGGACTGGGCGCTTGGCGGCACCGCGCAGGGACTCGCCGTGTCGCCAGACAATAGCCGCGTCTATGTGGCTGTGAACACCATCGACCAGCTTCGCGTGATCAGCACGTCGAGCAACACGGTGATCGCCACGATTTCCGTAGGATCCGGGCCGACAGCGGTCGCCGTGAGTCCGGATGGTGCCACGGTCTACGTCTCGAACGCTGCCGCGAACACGATTTCCGTGATCGACGCAGACAGCCTGTCCGTTGTGCGGACGCTCTCGGTTGGCGGTTGCTCTCCACAAGGGATCGACCTTACCGAGGATGGCCGGCGGTTACTCGTATCTTGTCAGGCGGCGGACTTGATCTACGCGTTCGACGTAACTCGCAATTACTCTTTTGTCGGGCTTGCCAACGTCGATGACGAGCCACTGGCCTTCGGAAAGTTTGTGGGGCGGACGACGAACATCTTCGTCAACACAACGCTCGACGACTCGAATTCACCCAACGCGATTTGTTCGCTTCGCGAGGCAATTCAGAACGTAAACGCTCTTGGCAATCCGAATACCGAGTGCAGCCCCGGCAACCCGAACGGTACGCGCATCGTGTTCGCTGCAACCCCCGACGCGGCAGGCAACATCGTGCTCAACCTCGTCAACCCGCTGCCGGCGATCACGAAGGCGGCGTGCATCGATGGCTTCGCAGCCCCGGGTGCACATCCCAACTCGGGCGCGGTCGATGGCAATCTGCCGGTCGTGGACGCCGAACTCAACGTTGCGATCGTACCGAATCCAGGATCTCCTGCGCAGAGCGGAAATGGGCTCGTGTTTCAGGGGTCGGACTGTTGCCTGCGCGGCGTATACGTGGACGGGTTTCAAGGCGCGGGAGTGCTGCTCGACGGCGCCGATCGCTGCCATATCGCTGGCAACATCATCGGCATGGGGGAGTCCGCTTCGCTCGGGAACGGCATCGGCGTGCGGCTGGAAAATTTCGCTCAGGACAACGTGATTGGCGTGAACGGCGACGGCATCGACGACTTTGCCGAGGTCAACGTGATTTCCAACAACACCACCGCCGGAGTCCTCCTGGCAGGTGCCGGCACCTCGGGCAACCGCATTGCGGGAAACTTCATTGGGATCGACAGGGATGTAAATGCGCGGGCCAACGGGCACGGCGTAATTTTCGAGACGGGCGCGAATGGAAATCTCATCGGTGTCGACACGTCGTTCGCGAACACCTTCTGGCAGCGGAACTGGATTGCCGGCAACACGGGTGCTGGGGTGCTGCTTCAAAGCGCGACCACGAGCGGCAACGTCATTACCGGGAATGCGATTGGAATCACGCAGAACTCTCTCCCTGCCGTCCCGAATCAATGGGGGGTGCTGATTCAGTTCAGAGCCAACGGCAACATCGTCGGGAAGGACAATGACGGTGACTCGGACCTCGACGAGGGCAACATCATCGCCGGCAGCATCTCGGCTGGCGTTCTCATTCAAGGTAACGGCACCGAGAATAACCGCGTTGCGGGCAACTTGATCGGCACCTCATACACCGGCGGTCTCGCCCGCCCGAATCGCTGGGGCGTGTTCATCGACGGAGGCGCGCGTTACAACGTCGTCGGCACCAATGGCAACGGCTTGGGTGACGCGGGAGAGGGCAATCTGATTTCCGGCAACGCAGAACAAGGAGTGGTGATTCAGGGCGCCGGAAGCGACTCCAATCGGGTTTCCGGGAATGTCATCGGCCTCAGCTCCTCCGGCGCTGCGCTGCCAAACTCGGTGGGAGTGCTGATTACTGGTGGTGCGAAGGCAAACACCATCGGCACCAACGCGGACGGTACGTCGGACACTCTCGAGCGAAACGTCATTTCGGGGAACCTGAACGAGGGCGTTGCGATCCAGGGAGCTGCCACATCGAACAACACGATTCGCGGGAATTACATCGGCACGGATCTTACCGGGCAGACGGCACGGCCCAATGGCTTTGCCGGAATCAACCTGCTCAATGGCGCGGCTAACACGCTCATCGGCGGCACCCAGCCTGCGCACCGCAACGTGATCTCCGGCAACAGGAACCGCGGCCTGGTGATTCAAAGCGCGAACACGACGGGCACGACGGTGCAGGGAAACTACATCGGGCTTGCTGCCGACGGGACAACGCCGCTGCCGAATCAAGCCGGCAGCGGCGATCCGGGGTTTGGTGTGGTTGTGGCCAATACCTCGAACCACTCCATCGGTGGCACCCTTGCCGGGAGCGGCAATCGGATTGCGCACAATGACAGCTCCGGCGTCGCCCTGTTCGGGAGCACCACGGCGGTTACGATCAGCGGCAACGCGATCTTTTCCAACGGTTTCCTGGGCATCGATCTCAACTCGGATGGCCCCACGGCAAACGATGTGGGTGATGGCGACAGTGGCCCGAACGGCCTCCAGAACTTTCCCGTGCTCTCGGCGCCGACACAGACCAGCGTGCAGCTCTCGCTGAACTCGACGCCGAACACGACCTTCCGCATCGAACTCTTTGGAAGTCCGTCGTGCGATCCGAGCGGGTTCGGAGAAGGCGCCGTGCTGCTCGCAAGCCAGAACGTCACTACGGACGCAAGCGGCAACGCCACTGCAACCCTGAGCTTTTCCACGCCCGCCGGCAACCCGGCTTACGCCGCCACGGCGACGAACCTGTCGACACTGGACACCTCGGAGTTTTCAAACTGCGTGACCGCCGCTTTTTGCGGTGACGGGATTCGGCAAACCGGCGAGCAGTGCGACGACGGCAACACCGCCGACGGCGACTGCTGCTCCTCGACCTGCCAGTTCGCAAGCGCGGGCACCGTTTGCCGGCCTACCGCTGGCGCTTGCGACGCGGCCGAAACCTGTACCGGAACGAGTGGTTTTTGTCCCGCCGACCAGACACTGCCCAAGGGTACGGTGTGTCGCGCGGCGGCAGGCGAATGCGATTTGGCCGAAACCTGTACGGGTTCTTCCGCCGCTTGCCCCGCCGATGCCAAGCGAATCGCGGGGGCTACTTGCACCGATGATGGCAATCCCTGCACTGCAGACCAGTGCGACGGCACCAGCAACGCTTGCACGCACCCGGCCGGCAACGCAGGCGCAGTGTGCCGGGCGGCCACGGATGCGTGCGATGTGGCCGAGCTGTGTACCGGCACCAGCACGAGTTGCCCGGCCACCGACGCGGTGGCGCCAGCGGGCACCGTTTGCACCGACGACGGCAATCCATGCACGACCGACCTGTGCAACGGCACGAGCAAGAGCTGCATTCACAGCGTGGGCAACGCCGGGGCCGTGTGCCGACCGTCGACCGGCGAGTGCGACGTGGCGGAGACCTGTACCGGTTCGTCCGCGACCTGCCCCGCAGATCAGCATGTTGCCGACGGCACCACATGTAACACGAGCAACCCGTGCGAAACGCAGGGAACCTGCAGCGCGGGCCAGTGCACCGGCACCAGCCCGATCGAGGTGTGCGGCGATGGCCACGTGTGCGGCGCCGAGGAGTGCGACGATGGCAATACCACCAGCGGCGACGGCTGCGATTCGAACTGCACGATCACGGGTTGCGGGAACGGCGTGGTGACCACTGGAGAACAGTGCGACACGGGGAACTTCCTGGCGGTCGTCGGTAACGTGCAGAACTCGCCCGATGGCAGCTTCGGTCTCGACGGCCCACAATCGCTCGCGACAAGCCCGGACGGGGCGTTCGTGTATGTCGCTTCGATCGTCGGCGATTCGGTTACGGTTCTGGCACGAGACTCCGGTACGGGTGCCCTCAGCTTTGTCGAGCGAAAGCAGGACAATGTGGGCGGCGTGGACGGATTGGACGGCGCCTCGGCGGTGGCGCTGAGCCCGGACGGCGCCCACGTATACGCCACCGGCTTGATGGACAACAGTGTCGCCGCGTTCTCTCGCAACCCGGCGACGGGTACCTTGAGCTGGATCGAGAGGCAGGTGAACGCCCCGGGCGTGACGGGTTTTCGCCGGCCGGCTGCGGTGGCCGTGAGCCCGGATGGCCAGCACGTGTACGTTGCCGGGTCCGACAGTGACGCGATCAACACGTTCCGCCGCGACTCGAACCCTGCTTCGCCGAACTTCGGCCGCTTGACGTTTGTCGAAGTCCTCTTCGACAGCCCGGACCGCGGCTTGAACGGAGCTGCGGCAGTAACCGTAAGCGCCGACGGTGCGCACGTGTACGTAGCAGGGCGCGACGATGCCGCCGTGGCCGTGTTCCGCCGTGATCGCATTGCCTCGTCGCCGACCTTTGGCCGCCTCACGTTCGTGCATCTCGTGCGCAACGGTGTGGGTGGAGTGAGCGGGATCCGGTTTCCGGTGGCGTTGCAGCTCAGCCCTGATGATCGCCACCTGTACGTTGCCGATTCGTTCGGGGCGCTGACGTTGTTCGCGCGCGACGCCAACCCGGTTAGCTCCGCCTTCGGGCAGTTGAGCTTTGTGGCGACCTGGCAAGACGGGGTGGGCGGCGCCGATGGTCTCGCAGGCGCGCGCGGTGTTGCGGTAAGCGCCGATGGCGCGCGGGTGTATGTCGCGGCTGGCGGGGAAAACGCTGTGAGTGTGTTTGCTCGTGATGCCTTGACTGGACTGCTCAACCTGATCGAGGTGAGGCGCGATGGTGTTCGGGGGGCCTCTGGCCTGGGCGGTGCCAGCGCGGTGGCCGAGGCGGGCGGGCGGCACCTTTACGTTGCCGCGGAGAATACGGACAGCGTAAGTGCGTTCGCCCTGGTGCACGATTGCTGCGGGCCGAGCTGTCAGATCGAATCGAGCGGGACCGTGTGCCGGCCGGCGCAGAACGACTGCGACGCCGCGGAAATGTGTGACGGCAATGGAGTAACGTGCCCGGCCGACATCTCGGAACCCGACGGTACGATCTGCAATACCGGCGTACCGTGCGAGAGCACCGGCACGTGCAGCGCAGGGCAGTGCAACGGAGTGGTTCCTCAGACAGTGTGCGGCGACGGGCAAATCTGTGCAATCGAGCAATGCGACGATGGCAATGTCATCAGCGGCGACGGCTGCGATGCGAACTGCACGGTTACCGCTTGCGGCAACGGCGTCGTGTCCGCCGGTGAACAGTGCGACGATGGCAATGCCGTCAATGGCGACGGCTGCGATGCGAACTGTACCGTGACGGCTTGCGGCAACGGTGTGGTCACCGCGGGCGAAGCGTGCGACGATGGCAATGCCGTCAATGGCGACGGCTGCGATGCGAACTGCACCGTGAGTGCCTGTGGAAACGGCGTTGCCGCCGGGGCGGAACAGTGCGACAGCGGCCTTGCCCGCCTACTTGTTCCGGTGGAGGAGGAGCGCAACAACGTGGGCGGGGTATCGAGTCTCGAGCAACCAACTGGGCTGGCGATCGATCCGAGCGGGAGCCACCTGTACGTGGCCGCGCGCAGATCCCATGCGGTCGTGGTGTTCGCCCGCGATCGGGACAGCGGAGCCCTGACCTTCGTCCAAGTCAAGGAAGACGGCAGCAGCGGAGCTGTACTTGCTGGAGCTACTGGCGTGGCGGTGAGCCCGGACGGCAAACACGTCTACGTTACGGCGAACTTGGACGACGGCCTGACGGTGTTTACTCGAAACTCGAGCACGGGGATGCTGACGGTGCAGCAAACCCTCACGGACACCACGGCGTCCGCTGTCGCCCTCGCCGGTGCCGCGGGAGTGGTTCTGAGCGCGGACGGAGCCTATCTCTACGTGGCTGCGGCGGACGAAGACGCGGTTGCCGTCTATGCGCGAAACGCCACCACCGGGTCGCTGACGGCAGTGGAAGTCGAGCGTTCCGGAAGCGGCGGCGTGACCAACATGGCCAGTCCGTTTGCGCTGGCACTCAGCCCGGATGGCAACCACCTCTATGTGGCAGCTCCGGGTGGCAACGGCCTCTTCTTGTTCAGCCGTAACCCCACGACGGGGCAGCTCACGTTTGTCGAGAAGAAGGTCGATGGCAGCGGAGGAGTCGACGGACTCGCCGGGGTTCGCGGGGTGGTAGTAAGCCCGGACGGCGCCCACGTGTACGCCGCGGGCACAGGCGAGAACAAGCTCGCCATCTTTGCGCGGAACACGAACTCGGCCAGCAGCGACTTCGGCAAGCTCACTTATTTGGGCGTGCTCGTCGACGGAGTTGCTGGCGTGGATGGACTCGCCGCCGTGCGCAGCGTCGTGGTCAGCACCGACGGCCGCACCGTTTACACGGGGGCCGAGACGGACGACGCCGTGGCCGTGTTCGTGCGCGACCCCAACACGGGCAGCCTGCGCTTTGTAGAAGTTGCGCGCGATGGCGTCGGCGGCATGACCGCGCTGGACGGCGTCAGAGCCGTCCTTGCAAGTCCCGACGGCCGCTTCCTGTATGCCACCGCTGGCGACGAGCGCGCCATTCAGGTTATGCAGGTCGAGCAGAGCTGCTGTCTGCCCGATTGCACCCTGCGTTCCGCGCTGACGGTTTGCCGACCTGCATCGGGACCCTGCGATGTTGCGGAAACATGCACCGGAACGGCGGGAGATTGTCCGGCAGATTCCTTTGCGGTCGCGGGCACGTCGTGCGACCTTGATGGGAGCGTGTGCACGGCGGGGAGCTGCGACGGCCTCGGGCAATGTATCGACAGCGTTCCACTGTGCGATTCGTGCCAGACCTGCGATCCGCAGCTTGGGTGCAGCGGCGCGCCCTGCACGCCGAGTTCGTCCCCCACACCTACGCTGACACTGTCCCCGACACCCACACCGACAGAGACGAACACGGCCACACCCACCGATACGGCCGCACCGCCTCCCTCGTCGGCGCCGACGGATACGGCAACTCCGACCCTGACCGCGACCGCAACTCCTTCCCCAGCGCAAAGCCAGTCGCCGACGACCACGGAAACGCCTACCCAGGCGCCCACAACCACAGAAACCTCGACTGCGACTCCTACGGTTACGAGCACGGCTGCGGGTACAGCGACACCGTCAGGCACGCGAACACCGACCGGCACCCCGACGCGCACACCGGTTCCTGTTCTGTCTTCCACCCCGACGCCGTCGGGATCCCCCACGCCGACGCTGGTGGGGCCCGTGGTGGCGTGTCCGCCTGTAGCGCAGCCTGGTTGCGACGTTCCACGGCGCAGCAAGCTGGTGGTTTCTAACGGTCTTGTGGACGACCAAAACAGCGTGGAGATGGTGCTGTGGCGCGGACGCCCACGACGAGGCCCGAGTGCCTTTGGCAATCCGCTTGGGACTACGAGCACGCTGGTTTGCGTGTACGACAACCGCGGGCTGGTGTTGGAGCTGGTGGTTCCTCCAGGAGCGCACTGGAGCGAGCTTGGGCAGCGGGGCTTTACGTACGCTGATCCATCAGGCAGCGCTGCTGGCGTGCGGAACATGACCCTTCAGCGCCGTGCAGGTTGGATCGTGGAGCACGAAACCACGATCGACCTGAAGGCAAGCGGAGCCAGAGTGCCGAATGTACCACTGCCGTTGCATGGGCTGGTCACAGTGCAAGTACGGAACGACACCACGGCGGTGTGTTTTGGAGACACGTTCATGGGCAGCGATGTCCGAACGAATGCGTCGCTCCTGTTCCGCGGAGTGCGCCGCTGAGGTCAGGAGGAGGCTGGCACCCGTCGCAACTCCCACACCGCACGACGAATCGTAGGGGAGAGTCCCCGGACTGTGCCCACTACGTGGACGGAGAGGGGCGTTGGCAGAGAGGAGAGCGTGTGCAATGGGACGGGGTGGATGTCCACCGCACGAACCACGTGGAGGTTCTGGCGACCGGCCACTGACCGGCTGAGCGCGCTCCTGCTGTACGCTGCACTCGTGCTTTTGCCAGGCGGCTTCTTGGTGGGCTGTGGTGACGATGGGGAGTCGCTGGTCGACGCGCCAGAGGTTCCGTCGGGCCGCCACGCCGCATTCGTAACCGACACGGAGGGCCGAGCGCTCTTGCTTCGCGGCATGAACGTGAGTGGTTCGGCGAAGGACGACCCGCAAAGGATGCCTTGGGTCCATGCCGAAGACTTGGTCCGTTTGCGCCAATGGGGCTTCAATGCAGTACGCTTTCTGATCTTTTGGGACGCGATCGAACCCCAGCCCGGGGAGTACGATCGTGGATACCTGGAGCGGGTGCGCGAGCGCCTCGATTGGTGTGCAGCAGCGGGGCTGTGGGTGATTCTCGACATGCATCAGGATGTTTACGGAAAGTTTGCGTTTGACGGAAAGCCGTTGGGATTCGACGGAGCTCCTTCATGGGCAGCACGCACAGATGGGCTGCCGCACCAGATCATCGAACCCTGGGCGCTGACGTACCTGCAGCCAGGCGTGCGCCGCGCGTTCGACAATTTTTGGGCGGAAAGTGGACCGCATGCGGATGTGCAACAGCACTACATTGCCATGTGGCAAGTGGTGGCGGAGTTCTTTCGCGGCCATCCGGCGTTGCTGGGGTACGATTTGATGAACGAGCCGTTTGCGGGCACAGCTGCTGCGGCGCAATGGGGCCCGTTGCGCGTGGGCGACCCGGAACGGTCGCGCGCCTTCGAACAAACGCTCTTTCGCCGGTTTTACTTGCGCCTCATCGCGGCATTGCGTGCGGTCGATGCGGATACGTGGATCTTTTACGAGCCACTGGCGCTGCCGGCAAACAACGGCGGGCCATCGTATATCGGGAAGCTGGCGGATCCGCGCCCTGGGGAGCCGCGCTTGGTCTACGCTCCCCACCTTTATGCGATCGAGCCCGAGTTGAACAACCGCTTCGACCCCGACGTGACGCCGGAGATGGACGCGTGGCATCGCCAGCGCCGCCGCGAAATGGAGGAACTCGCGGAGCCAATGGTGGTGGGTGAAGTCGGCTTGCCGTGGAACGCTGGCGGCGACCCGTTGGCGTACCTTCGCAAATCGCTGGCAGTGATCGACGACGTGGCCAGTGGCTGGCTGTACTGGTCGTACGACCCCGGTTCCTGGGGCCCAGTGGTGGGGAGCGAACGGCGGGAAACCCCGTTGGTCGATGTGCTGGTGCAGCCGTTTGCGCACCGCGTCGCCGGGCGTCCACTGATGTTTCGTTACGACTGGACCACGCGCCGCTGCGAGCTGGAATTTGTCGATGATCCACGGATCGCTGCGCCAACGGAAGTGTTCGTTCCGGAGGCACGCCTTTATCCCCAAGGTTGGCGGTATCTGGTCGATGGTCGCGATGGCGCTGCCCGTGGAGAGTGGGACGCTCGAGCGCAGATTTTGCGCCTGGAATTGTTGCACCGTGGTGGCGTGCACCGGATCGTGATCGAACCTGCACCGGCCACTCCTGGGAGTTGATTCGCGGGTTTCGCCGGCCAGTGGCCCGTAGCGCCTGGATTTGCCACCCGAGCCACTGCTGGAGCCCTCGCGAAGCGGCTTCCGTCGAAACCATCTGGAAGCCGCGGGCGCTCTGCGACGTCGCTGAAGCGCTCCGTTGCGGCTTAGCCTCCAGTGGGGGCGTAGGGATGTTCCTTGACGGCTGCGGGCTCGGTTGGTAGCAGTTGCCATCTCAGGTGTCTGGATGCCGGCGCGTAGTCGGAATCCAGCACCAGGACGTGAACGAAGGCACGTAGCTCAGTGGGAGAGCGCTTCCTTGACGCGGAAGAGGTCGGCGGTTCAATCCCGCCCGTGCCTATTTCCCTTTTTTAACGGCCGATACCGATGCAAGTGACCTATCCCGACGAAACCGTATCGCACTTCGAGGCGCCCGTGACTGCTCGCGAAGCGCTTGCAGCGAAGGGTCTCCTGCGAAGTGACGTTGTTGCGGCCAAGGTCGATGGTCAGGTCGTGGACCTGAGCCGCCCGCTGGAACGCGACTGCCGGGTCGAGCCCGTGGTGGCCAGCAGCCCGGAGGGGCTCGAAGTGATCCGCCACTCGTCCGCGCACCTCATGGCGCAAGCGGTGAAACGGCTGTTTCCCGAGACCCAGGTGACCATTGGCCCCGTGATCGAAAACGGCTTTTACTACGACTTCAGCCGTCAGCAGGCCTTCACCCCGGAGGACTTGGAGCGCATCGAGGCGGTGATGCGAGAGATCATCCGGGCAAACTATCCGATCGAGCGCGAGGAGTGGCCAAAGCAGCAAGCGATCGAGTTTTTCCGCCAGCAAGGCGAGCACTACAAGGTCGAGATTATCGAGGGCATCCCGGATCCAGTGGTCTCTGTGTACCGGCAAGGTGAGTTCACGGATCTTTGCCGCGGCCCCCACGTACCCTCGACGGGAGCCATCCCCGCGGTGAAGCTGACGAGCGTGGCCGGGGCGTATTGGCGGGGCGACGCACGCAACGAAATGTTGCAGCGCATTTACGGCACGGCTTGGGCGAGTCAAAAAGACCTCGATGCCTACCTGAAAAAATTGGAAGAAGCGCGGCAGCGCGATCATCGGCGCCTCGGGCAACAGCTTGACTTGTTCTCGTTGCACCCGATTTCGCCAGGCTCGCCGTTTTTCCATCCGAAGGGCGCCATCGTGTACAACCTCCTCGTGCAGTTCATCCGTGCGTTGTACCGGCGTTACGGGTACAGCGAGGTCATTACGCCGCTGATCTTCAAAACCGAACTTTGGAAAACCTCCGGCCACTACGACGCGTTTCGCGACGACATGTTTCTCATGCAGGTGGACGAGGAAGAATACGGCATCAAGCCGATGAATTGTCCCGGCCATTGTTACCTGTTTGCCACCCGAAAGTACTCGTATCGCGATTTGCCCATCCGGTTTGCGGATTTCAGCCGGTTGCATCGGCTGGAGCCTTCGGGCACCCTGACGGGCCTCACGCGGGTGCGTTCCATGGCCCAGGACGATGCCCACATCTTTTGTACTCCGGAACAAATGGATGCGGAGTTGGACCATTTCGTTGCCATGACCCGCGAGGTGTACCAGGCATTTGGCTTCGACGACGTGCGCGTGAGCGTGCAGACCCGGCCGGAGAAATTCCTCGGCCGTTTGGAGCTGTGGGAACGCGCCGAAGCCGCGTTGCTGCGCGTTGCCGAGCGGACCGGCTATCCAGTGGTGACTTTACCCGGCGAGGGAGCGTTTTACGGGCCGAAGATCGGCTTTGACGTGCGCGATGTGCTGGACCGTTCGTGGACTCTTGCCACCGTGCAAATCGACTGTGCCATGCCCGAGCGGTTTTCTTTGGAATACACCACTCCGGCGGGAACGCCGGCGACGCCGGTGATGTTGCATCGTGCGGTTCTCGGTTCTTTGGAGCGGTTCATTGCGTTGCTGATCGAGCACACCGGAGGCGATTTGCCTGCATGGCTCGCACCTGTTCAAGTGCGCATCCTGACTCTCACGGAGCGGCAGGAAGCCTACGGCCGTGAAATTCGTGACAAGTTGCATCAGGCGGGGTGGCGGGTCGAGCTCGACGATCGGAACGAAAAACTGGGCTACAAAATTCGCGAAGCACAGCTTCTAAAAATCCCGTACGTGCTGGTGGTTGGGGACCGCGAAGCTGCAGAGGGGAAAGTTGCTCCCCGTACGCGACGACAAGGAGCGGAGCCGGCCGTGTCGTTGGAGTCGTTCATCGAACGTTTGCGCCAGGAGGCAGCACCTCCGGTTCCCCTGTAAGGAAGAGCATCGAAGCGAAAGGAGAAGCCATGAAGCTCAAAACCAACCGCGGAGCCGCAAAACGCTTCAAGCTGACGGCAAAGGGCAAGATCAAGCGACAGCGCGCTTACCACCGCCATATTCTTTCGAGCAAGAGCCCGAAGCGAAAGCGCCATTTGCGCAAAGCCACGCTGGTCGACAGCACCAACGCAAAAGCCATCCGCAAGTTGTTGCCGTATGGGTGAGCAAGACGCCCTTGTCGCTTGGGGCCGCTGATGTTAGCTAGCGCAGGTTTTTTGAAGGAGAACTGCGATGCCGCGAGCAAAGCGAGGCTTTAAGGCAAGACGCCGCCGCAAGAAAATCATGAAGCTGGCCAAAGGGTACGTCGGCGGGCGTCGCCGCCAGTACCGCCAGGCCCGGGAAACGGTCGAACGGGGGCTCTGTTACGCTTACCGCGATCGCAAGGTTCGCAAACGGGAGTTTCGCAGCCTTTGGATTGCTCGCATCAATGCTGCCGCTCGGCTGCATGGGCTGAACTACAGCCAGTTCATCCACGGTTTGGGGAAAAGCGGCGTACAGGTGGACCGAAAGGTGTTGGCCGACCTTGCTGTGCGCGATCCGCAGGCGTTCGGTCACTTTGCGTCGTTGGCGAAAAGTGCGCTGGCAGCGGCCTAATTGCTTGCCGTAAGCGTCGCGAGCGCGCGGCGCGGAGCAGGTAGGCCGAGTGCCTGAGGGCGCCGGCCAAGTTTCGTTGTCAGCAGTAGACGGGCACGCGTGTATGCTGGAACGCCTCGAGAACGTGTATCAAGAAGCTTTGGCAGCGTTGCGCGGAGCGACGACCGAAGCCGAGGTGGAGCAAGTGCGCGTACGGTACCTCGGACGAAACGGCGAGCTAACGGCCATGGTCCGCTCGTTGCGCGAACTTGCCCCCGAACAGCGGCCGCAGGTTGGAGCGCGCTTGAATGCGGTCAAAGACGCCCTCGAAGAACAAATTGCCGCGGCACTGGTGCGTGTGCGCGCCGACGAGGAGGCGCGGCGCTTGGAGCGGGAACGGGTGGATGTGACGATACCCGGTCGCCGCCGCGTGCTCGGGGCTTTGCACCCTGTGACCCAAACCATCGAAGAGATCGTCGACATTTTCGTGGGGCTTGGCTTCGAAGTCGCGACCGGACCGGATATCGAAGACGACTACCACAACTTCACCGCGCTCAATTTTCCGCCGGACCACCCCGCACGCGATATGCAGGACACGTTTTTTGTCGGTGGCGAGCACTTGCTTCGAACCCACACATCGCCGGTGCAAATTCGCGTGATGGAAACTCGCCAGCCACCGCTCCGCGTAGTCGTTCCGGGGGCGACGTATCGGCACGATGACGACATCACCCACTCGCCGATGTTCCACCAGATCGAGGGATTCCTGGTCGACGAGCGCGTGTCCATGGCCGATCTCAAGGGCGTATTGGAATACGCCATGCGGGAGTTGTTCGGTCCGGAAACCCGTTTGCGCTTTCGTGCGAGTTTCTTTCCGTTCACCGAGCCGAGTGCAGAGGTAGACATTTCTTGCCTGATTTGTGGGGGCAAGGATTCCCAATGCCGCGTGTGTAAGGGCAGCGGTTGGCTGGAAATTCTCGGCGCTGGCCTCATCGACCCGAACGTGTTCCGAGCAGTCGGGTACGACCCGGAAGCGGTTTCAGGATTTGCTTTTGGCTTGGGTGTCGAACGCGTGGCGATGCTCAAGTATCAAATTGGCGACATCCGGCTGTTTACCGCGAACGATCTGCGCTTCTTGCGGCAGTTCGTGTGAGTGTTCCAGACATGCGCGTAAGCTGGAACTGGTTAGGGGAATTCGTCGAACTTGCCGACACGCCGGAACGCGTGGCGGAGCGGCTTACGATGGCAGGGCTCGAAGTCGAGTCGATCGAGCGGCTCGGAACCGGGCTCGAGCACGTCGTCGTTGCAGAGATCGTTTCTGTCGCATCCTTGCCGAGCGACCCCCAGCTGAAGGTATGCGAGGTGAACACGGGCGCTGCTGCCGGCACCATTTCGGTAACGGGGCTCGGAGTTGCCGCGGGGCAGCGGGTGGCCTTGGCGTTGTTGGGAGCACGCCTTCCAGGGGGGCTGGAAGTTCGTCTTGAAGAGGTGGGCGGTGTGCGATCGGAGGCGCGGATTTGTAGCGAGGCAGACTTGCGCTTGGGGTCGAACGAGCGCGAGCCTCTGGTGCTTCCGGCCGCTGCTGCCTTAGGCACGCCTGTGGCCGAAATCCTGGGCCTCGACGATGTGGTGCTAGACATTTCGGTTACCCCGAACCGTGGCGACTGCTTGAGCGTTCTCGGGATTGCGCGCGAGATTGCTGCCCTCACGGGCCGGCGGCTACGGCGACCGCGGATTCGCGTCGTGGAGCATCTTGGGCAGAGCGCAGACTTCGTTCGCGTGTCCATCGCGTCGGAAGCTGCGTGTCACCGCTACGTGGCACGTGTGTTCCCCGAGGTTCGCATCGAGCCGTCACCGCTCTGGATGCAGTGTCGTTTGCGGGCTGTGGGACTGCGCCCGGTCAACAACGTGGTGGACGTGACGAACTACGTCTTGTGGGAGCGTGGCCAGCCCTTGCACGCGTTTGATTTCGACCGACTGCCTGCGCCGGAGATTACCGTGCGACACGCGACCGGCGCAGAGGAATTTGTATCCTTGGACGGGGTCGTGCGGCGGATCGAACCTGGAGACCTATTGATCACCAGCGGAGGGCAGACGGTTGCGTTAGCTGGGATCATTGGCGGTGCGAACAGCGAGGTGAGCGAGAACACTCGCCGCGTGTTGCTCGAGAGCGCGTGGTTCTCGCCGAGTACCATTCGCCGCACGGCAAAGCGACTCGGGCTCAAGACCGAGGCTTCGTACCGATTCGAGCGTGGTGTCGATATAGAAGGGGTGGCTTTGGCGGCCGACCGCGCAGCGAGTTTGTTCGTGGAGCTTTGCGGTGCAAAGGCCGCAGTGGGGCAGGTGGATGTCTACCCTCGCCCGTATTTGCCTGCGCCCATTGCGGTGCGCGTGGGCCGTGCCGAGGAGTTGTTAGGGTTCTCGCTGGGGCGCCAGGAACTCGTGACTGCATTGCGAGGCCTTGGTTTCGAAGTTTCGGCTGCAACCCGGGGCACCGTGTCGGTGACCCCGCCGAGTTACCGCTCGGACGTGGAGCGCGAGGTGGACGTCGTCGAGGAAGTTGCCCGTGTGCTTGGCTACGAACGCATTCCCTCGGTGCTGCCCCGGACCTCGCTTGGTGGGCGCGGCCTGGGCGAGTTCGAGCGACTGCAGCGCGAAGTTCGGCGGCTGATGGCTGGCCTTGGTTTTCACGAGGCCATCCCACTGGCGTTTGTGAGCCAGCAGGAAAACGTGGATTTCCCTGGAGTCGTTGCCGGCCGGCAACCCGTTCTGTTGGAAAATCCGCTGTCCCGAGAGGATGCGGAAATGCGCTTGAGTTTGTTGTCGAGTCTCGTTCGGAGTGCACGGACGAACTTGGCTCAAGGGGCCGAGGCGGTGCCGTTGTTCCTCCTCGGCAAGGTGTTTTGGCGTGAAGGCGATCGACAGTTTTGCGAGTGCACGCACGTGGGTGCAATCGTGTGCCCGCGCTTTTGGGAGCACGGGATCGGTTGGCGAAAGAAGGCGACCGAGTTCGAGGACATCAAGGGCGTTGTAGAAACCTTGCTCGAGTCTTTGCGGGTGGGCGAGGCGGACTTTCAGTTGCTTGTGCCTCCAGGACCCTTTCATCCTGGCAGAGTAGCGGTGGTGCAGGTGAGCGGCGAACCGCTTGGCGTTGTCGGCGCTCTTCACCCGCGAATGGAGCGTGCGTACGAGCTCGCTTCGCCTTGCTGGGCGTTCGAGCTTGACTTGGAAAAAAGCCTCCAGTATCGTCGCCGCCGCTTTTCAGCCCGGTCGCTGCCACGCTTTCCGGCGGTCAAACGCGACCTGGCAATCGTGGTCGACGAGGGATTTGCAGCGGGCAAGGTGATTCAGTTCGTGCGGCAATGGGGAGCGGGCGAGTGCAGCATCGAGACGGTCGAGCTCGTGGATCAATATTCCGGTGCGCCAATTCCCGCCGGGCGAAAAAGCCTGACGTACTCCATCTGGTATCGCTCCGCCGAACGCACACTGACCGACGCCGAAGTCAACGACGTGCACCTGCGGCTCGGGCAAGCGCTGGTCGAACAGTTTGGCGTTCAGCTCCGCTGATCTTGTCGTGTCTCGGGGGAGTGCGGTGACGCTCACAAAGGGGGATATTGTCGAACGCGTGTGTGCCCGCTTGCAATGTTCTCGCGCCGAAGGGGCACAATTGGTCGAGGCGGTGTTCGACCTCATGAAGGAGCACCTGGAGCGCGGCGAGAAGGTGAAAATTTCTGGCTTCGGTAACTTCGTGGTGCGAGAAAAGCGGCCGCGCCGTGGCCGGAACCCAAAAACGGGGGAAGAGCTGATCATCCGTGGCCGACGAGTGCTCACCTTCAAGCCGAGCAACGTGCTCAAGCGTGCCGTGAACCATCGTTTGGTGCGGAACCGCATGGCACGTGCGGCGGAACAGGCGTAAGCGGGCGCTCCACGTGTCGAGCTTGTAACCGGTTTTCGACAAATTCGTACACATCGTTCCAGCCGCCTGCTTCGACGACGCGCCTGCCGAAATTTCGTGAAGGCATGCGGGTTGCTGGAAGCGCGGGGCGTGAGACACGGACCCATGGCACACGAGAAATGTTCGGCTGCGGCTGTAGGTGAGGTAACCCGCGTGCTTTTGCTTTCCGCGCTGTTGTTTGGGCCACGAGCTCGGCTGCCACTGCGCGAACTCGGGGAAATGGTGGACCTTGCCGAACCGCGGCTGCGCCGGTTGCTGTACTTGTTCTACCGCCAGCGATGGATTTGGTACGACTGTGGCCGAAGCACCGTCGGCTTGACCGACACCGGATTCGCAGCATTAGCGCGCACAAGCCCGTTGAACCCGCACGACTGACTCTCGCCGGCCTGCCTTAGGGTGCGGTTTGTACGGATACGGTTTTCCTGAAGCTCCCCGACAGGAAGCCCGCGTCCTGGGCTGAAACCGGCGCTGGAAGCAGGGCCACGCTGTTCAGGCCTTCATCCTTGAGCTTTGACCCGCGCTCTCAGTTTTTCGGCTTCCAGGACAGCGAGCCCGTGCGATGCAGTTCACTCTGCGGGTGAGCTCTCCGCCGAGTCCGGCCACCGCCAGGAACCAACCTCCCCTGTGCGCTCTGTGTAGGTCCCGGTCATGCTGCCCTCCGGCTCGATCCGTCCAGTGAATCTTGCTGCAACCTCCCCGCTTTCGTCCTTCACGACGCCGGTGAGGAATCCGCCGCGAAT
>FWWL01004160.1_pt1 | contig 24977 bp, 15 predicted proteins | sample 2228331 | NCBI WGS metagenome assembly FWWL01 (sample SAMEA103939775, study PRJEB20133) | metagenome | reverse complement strand
CCATCACATGCTGGTGGCGCGCGGGGCGGAGCGCTTCGCTCAGGAACAGGGCATCCCCTTGTGCGACCCGGCGGAGTTGTTGGGCAAGGTTGACGATCCAACCAGTGATGAGTACTGGACGCCGCCCACCGTGCCAGCCGGGGATACGGTGGGCGCTGTCGCCCTGGACCAGGCCGGGCATGTCGCCGTCGCCACTTCGACGGGCGGGACGCCCAACAAATTCCCCGGTCGCGTGGGCGATTCGCCGCTGGTGGGCTGCGGTGCTTACGCGGATGACGAGTGCGGCGCTGCCGGTACCACGGGTTGGGGCGAGCCGCTGATGCGCATTGTCGCTTCCAAGACTGCGTGCGAGTTCCTGCGCCAGGGCATGGCACCCCAGGCCGCGGCGGAGGCGCTCATCACTTTGTTGCGGAGCAGGGTGGGGGGCTATGGCGGCGTCATCATCGTGGATCGCTACGGACAGGTGGGCCTGGCCCACAACACCCCACACATGGCCTACGCCCTGGTCAGCCATGCTTTGCCCCTGACGGCGGGCATCAGGGTTAGCAAAGACGAATAGGGGAGGTAACTATGCCGGAGTTTTGTCCAAAGTGCGGGGAGATGGTCGCTGATGGCACCGAGCGCTGCCCGGCGTGCGGCAAGCGCCTGCAGCCGCGCGTCATGGATAAGCGCACCGGCTTTACCTGGGCGGACTTCTTCAACTACACGGGCGTTACCCTGGCCTTCCTCATCGGCATCGTCATCATCGGCGTGCTCATGATTCTGGCCTGCATGGGGATCGTCACCCTGTTGGGCCGCTAAGCGCGGGAAGGCAGCTTAACTTTTACGGCGTGGCGGGCGCGGCGTCGGCGGAAGGCGCCGGTGCGGGGGCCGTGGGTAACGTAAAGTAGAAACTCACCCCATCGGGCTTATTTTCCACCCAAATGCTGCCCCCGTGCGCCTCCACGGCCAGACGGCAGAACGCCAGGCCCAGGCCATAGCCGCGTGCACCGCTCTTGCCAGGACGGAACTTTTCAAACAACCAGGCCCGCGCTTCCTCCGGGATGGGCTTGCCCGTGTTGAAAACCTCGACCTCGACGGCCCCTTCCACGGGGCGGGCCGCCAATCGCAGGCGCGCCGGGGTGCCCGTAATGAACTTGAGCGCGTTATCCACCAGGTTTTGGAACACGCGCTCGATCATTTGCGCCTCGCCGTACACGGCGGGCAAGTTTGCGGGGAAGTCAACCTCAAAAGCAAATTCGCGCGTGGAAACGCGCACGATCTTCTCCACCGGCTCCAGGAAGCGCGTCAGTGATAGCGCTTCGCGGTGCAACTCCGCCAGGCCGCTCTCCAGCTTGCCGATGTCCAGGATCGTGTTCACCATGCGCAGCGTGCGCTCCGTGTTGTGGAGCGTGATGTCAATCAGCTCATCCTGCATCCCCGTCAGGGCCGGGTCATGCAGCATCAGCATCGCGTTCAAAATCACGCCCAGCGGATTGCGCAAATCATGCACCAGCATATGCAGCAAATCGTCGCGCATCTGCTGCAGCGCTTTCTGCTCGCTCACGTCCCGCAGGTAGAAAACCGCCCCCAGCAACCTCTGCCCTTCGTGGAAAACCCCCCAGCGTTGCACGTCCAACACGCGCCCCGCGCTGGGAAATTCGTGCTTTTCGCTCTGCGCCTCCGCGGGCGCGGAGGGTATCTGCCGGGCCTGTTGGAGCATCCAGCGCATCAGCGCGGGGGCTTGACGGCGTGCGCAGTAAATCACTTCCGAGAGATGCCGTCCGACCCATGCCTCCGGCTCTCCCGTCAGCGCGAGCAGGCGCAGCGCGGCCTGATTCAGGTAATGGATATTCAAATCCGGTCCGACCAGCACCAGGCCGTCCTGCGAAGACTCCAAAATCGCGCGCAAGCGGCTCTCCGCCTCCTGGGTGGCCCGATGCAACTCCAGCCGCATCAGGGCGGCCCGCGTCTGTTGCACCAGCGACTTCACCACCGAATCCTCATGAAGCGAAAGCTCCCGTTCGCGCTTGAAGAGCAGCCCCAACACCGCCGATACCGGTGCTGGCGCCTCCATCTCCTCCGGCGCGGCGCTGAGCGGGACGTACAGCACCTGCTGAGCACCCATGGTCTCGACCTGGGGCAAATCGGAAGCCGACACGCGCATCGTGGCGCGATCCCGTGCGCAGGCCGTCAGGAACAGGCTCTCCTCCGGCGTTGCCGGCTCCCCTTGTGGCCACACCTCAGGCAACCTGCTGCGCCGTGGCCCCGCGTAGAGGCGCGCGCGCGTCCAGCCCGTTGCCGTGCGCACATAATACGCCGCCCCGATCACATCGCCCAGCACATCGTAGAGTGTGCGCAGCGCCAGATACACCGCCTCATCGGGCGTCGGCGCGCTCAACAAAGCCGCCCCTAGCGCGTACAGATGCTGCGTCGCGCGCAACTGCGTCTGCACGCGATCGGTCAACTGACCGCGGTACAGGGCGAGCGAGAGCTGATTGGCGATCGCGTACAACAAACGCTCCGTATCCGGATGCAGGGCGCGCAGATGATGCCCGTACAAATTCATCACCCCCACCAGCTCACCGCCGCTTCCCAGGGGCAGACTGATCTGGGGCGTGCGAGGCGTCGGGAAACTATCGGGCAGGGGGACGGCCTCCCCGCGCGCGTTCTTATACAAGCGCAGGCGCCACTCCAGCTCCTCGCCCCACAAATACACCGTGCCCTGCTCCACCTCATCCACGCGCAGCGCGGCGCGCAGCCCCGCCTGCGCGATCGCCTCCTGTCCCACCGCCTGATTAATCTCCGAAATCGCCGCATTGAGGCGTTCCAGGTACACCTGACGGCGTTGCAACTCATCCAGCAAATACAGGCGTTCCAGCCCGTTCCCCATAGTTCGTCCCAGGGACTGGCACAAACGCAACGTTTCCGGCGTCAGCTCATACGTCTCACGCCAGGCCACATACACGGCCCCGTCGTGGTCTTTTTGGCTGATGAGGGGAATGCGTACCGCTGCGCCGATCGGCAAAGGCCAGGGCAAAGCCTCCAGCACCTCAGGGGGGAGCAGCGCCACCGCATCTGCGTTCACCTCCGCATCCACCGCGGAAAGCGCTTCCGCGAGCCCTTCCGCGTTGGGCTGGGGCATCCCGCTCCAGCCGATCGCCTCCAGAGCCTCTCCCCGTTTATGGCGCTGCGCGATGAGAACCAGCTCCGCCTCGAACGCCTGCTGGACATGGCCTGCGCAGCGCTGGGCGCTCTCGCTCACCGTTTTGGCCTGCGCGAAAATCTCGCTGATGGTATGCAGCAGCCCCAGATCGCGCGCCTGTTGGCGCGCCTGCGCGTAATACCGCGCGTTTTGCAACGCAATCGCCGCGTAATCCGCAAACGCCTTGAGCCGCTGCGCATCCTCAAGCCCGAAGGCATTCGACGTAGCGCTATCCACATTGATGAAGCCCACCACCTCATCGCCGATCACGATGGGAGCACCGGCGTAGGCCCGCATCCAGGAAGTGGCCTCTGTGGGTATCCAATACGGATCCTGGCGCACGTCGGGAATCACCACCGGCCTCCTGGTCTGGCTCATCTGCACAAGGTTGGGCAAGGAACGCGGCAGGCGCAGATGCGCCATGACCTCGGCCACCCCGAAAACCTCGTAGCCGCGCGTGCGGACACAGCGCAACTCCTCGCCGTCCACCAGCATCACATTACACGCATCAGCCGGTACCAGATGCGCCAGCTCTTCAAGGATCAAATCCAGCACCTGCTCCAGCTCGATCGTTTGCGTCAAAGCCGTCGCGGCACTGCTCAGGGAACGCGCCAGCTCACGTTGCGCGTGCTCCTGCTGGTACAGGTAGCCCTTCTGCAGCACAATCGCCGACTGGCTGGCCAGGGTCATCCCCAGCGCCAGCTCCGCGGGCGAGAAAGGTCGCACCTGGTCGCGGCAGATCACAATCAAGCCCACCTCATTGCTGGCGATGGCCATGGGCAACAGCAGCACCGTATGCACATCCTGCAGGCGTGCCAGCATCCCCAGCTCATCATCGCGGGTCTGCAAATCGGGCACCTGGACAATGCCCAGGAAGGCATCGGGATGCTGGCTAACCTCCTGTTGATACAGGCTGGGCATGAAGCGCAGACTGTTTTCCGTGAGGCCGAGACGGTAGTGGATGAGCAACTCGCGCCCGTCCACCACCGTGAGGATACCGATGCGGTTCCCATCCAGCGCCTGCAACATCATATCCGCCAGCACCGTCAACGTTTCAAGCGGGTCGGTCAGGTGGCCCAGGCGTTGCAGTGCAAGCGCCAGACGATTGTGGCGCGTGATCCAGCGCGCTTCACTTTCCTGCCCCTCTTCCTCCGTAGGACTGGGAGCGGCAGCCGGCTCTCCCATACGGGTATAGGCGAGCCGCACCAGCGGGGTCAACAGAGATGCCGCCTGATTCAGCACATTGGGCGGTAGATCCCGCACCCCTTCAAAAACCATCATACCCAGGGGCGCGCGCGTATGCGGGGGGATGGGGAGCAGCCATAGCTTGTTTTGCTCCAGAGCGCGCGGGCTCAAGGCGCGCACGCGTGCCTCCTGGAGCCATGCTTGCGCTTTCTCGTCGGAGAGATGCTCCAGACTGGCCAGACGGGGCTGTCCATACGAAAGGCGGGTCAGGATGCGGCCTTCTTCATCGAATAAAAACAGAGCTGCGGCGGGAGCATGCATCAGCTCCGCGCACATCTCAAGAGCCTCGCGTAACCCTGTCTGCCATGACAGCTTTTCACTGCGGCGGTGGAGGTCAGCCAGGCGCGTAAGAAAGCCCAATTCCACTTCTGGATCCATGGCCTAACTATAGCATAACTTCAGGAACTGAAAAGTTTGTACGTAAAAACCTGGAACGGGCCGGGGGCGCGGGCACGGGCGTCTTTGCCTCGCAGACATCAAGCTAACGCACCCTGGTCTGGAAGTAATTGCCCATCATCCTGGGAGCGCATCCTGGGAGCGCGGACGTCCCGTCCGCGCGGTACACCGTTGCGACAAAAGGGGGAAAATCGCCGCGATTTTCCCCCTTTAACCGTGCCTGAGGCGCCCTTTCGCTCTAGGCTTTACGCAGCGCAAACACACACTCTTCAGCGTGATCCTGCGTCGCTGCGCAACTCACCTCTTCCACCTCGTACTCATCCATCAACCCGGCCCATTCCAGAGCCTCGAGCAGGAAACCAACCGTGCCGTGGCAGACCGGGCTGCGCTCCTGATGCCGTCCCCAGCAAGCCGGGCATGGCTTGACGTGATACAACAGTTTATCGTCCTCTTCGGTGAGATACGTCTGGGCCGTGCTCTGTTTGCTCATCCCCTTGATGATCGCGTCCAATAACCTCTTAAGGCGTGTGCGGGCGGGGAGCAACTTAAACGCGGCTCCGGCCAGGCCGACCGCCGCGCCGAGCTGCTCGATGGCAACTTTGAAAGCCGCGCGTCCGGCCCGTAACGCCAGGGCGCGTCCTCCGCGCGGCCCATACATCTCCTCCAACACATGATTGAGGCGCGCGAAGTCGGCAAAATTTACCTGGAGTTCGTCATTGTAGTCAGGCGGCGCTGTGATCCAGGCCTCCAGATTGGCCAGACGTAAAACGGCGTGTAACCCGTGTTCCCCGATCACCTCACTGATGGCATCCATGTAGATGCGGGTGCGGCGGTTGGATTGCAGATACGTTTGTTCTCCCATACGACCCCCTTTATGTAGGCCCGGCCAACAAAACGATTACACCTATATTATACGAATACTTAGCTTAGAATGCAAACCCCTAATAGTCCTACTTCAGGGTTTTTCAAGGGCACGTAGGGGATAGGGATTGTCCCTGCCCTGGTGACCGCGTTGATTGCGGGCGACCAAGGTAGGGGCGGCCACAAGGGCCGCCCCTACCCGGCACTGCCCAGGCGACGGGATTGCCGATTCGCCAATCCTCACATTGTGGCTATAATTGAAGCAAGCAAGCGTTTTAGCTCAGGTTCAACGTTGGGGGGAGTTGCTGTGGTGCGTCCGGCCAAGCCTACCGTTTTGTGCATAGATGACACGCCCGATGTGCGGAGACTGGTCTCACGTCTGCTCTCACGCCACTACCACGTGATCGAAGCCGCGGATGGGCTACAGGGCATCGAGTTGGCGCGCGAACATCGGCCTGACCTCATCCTGGTGGATCTGCACATGCCCCATTTCTCCGGCTACGAAGTGACCACGCGCATCCGCTCTTTTCTGCCGGATACCCCCATCATCGCCTTGACCGCGGACATTACCGAACACGTGCGCGAGCGCGCGTTGGCCTCCGGTTGTTCCGGTTACCTGGCCAAGCCGATTGATCCCGACGAGTTCCTGACCCAGGTCGCGGCGTATCTGGGCGGTCAGCGTGAGGAGCTGCTTGATGATAGCTTCCGTGAGGCGTATTTGCAGACCCTGGTCGCCCGCATGGAAGAGAAAGTGCGCGAGTTGACCGTCGCCTTACAGCAGAACGCGGACCTGAACGCGCAAAACCAGCGCCTGCTGGAACGCTCGCAACGCCGCGCGCATCTGCTGGAAGTGGCCGCGCGTGTTGGGCGCAACGTCACCTCCATCCTCGACCTGGATGAGCTGCTGGTAGCGATGGTGGACACCATCTGCGACGAGTTCGGTTTTTACTACGCCGGCGTGTTCCTGCTGGACGAGAGCGGCGAGTGGGCGCAGTTGCGCGCGGGACGCGGCGAGGTGGGACGGCGCATGGTCGAAGCGGGACATCGTCTGCGCGTGGGCGGGCATTCCATGGTGGGCCGCGCCCTGGCGACGCGCGAGCCGGTCATTGCCTGCGATGTGGATGGGGAAACGGCGCACTTCAAAAACCCGTATCTGGCGGAAACCCGCTCCGAGCTGGCCCTGCCCTTGCTGGCCATGGGCGATGTCATCGGCGCTTTGACCGTGCAGAGCACTCTCCCCGACGCCTTCGACGAGGATCATCTCAACGCTCTGCAGACCATGGCGGATCAGCTTGCCATTGCTATCCGTAACGCGCGGCTACATCAGGAGAATCAGCGCCTGCTGGTAGATCTGGAGCGCCGCGCGCGCCTCCTGCGCGCTGCTGCGGAGGTTGGGCGCAGCGTCACCTCCATCCTCGATCTCGATACGCTGCTTGCGCGCACCGTGGACATCATCTGCGACGTGTACGGCTTCTATTACGCCGGCGTCTTCCTGGTGGATGAGAGCGGCGAATGGGCGGTGCTGCGCGCCGGTTACGGCGAGGCGGGGGCGCAGATGGTGGCGCAGGGGCACAAGCTCAAGGTCGGCGGCTATTCGATGATCGGCATGGCGATCGGGCAGAAGCGGGCGCGCATCGCCCTGGACGTGGGCGAGGAGCCGGTCCACTTCAAAAACCCCTATTTGCCCCTCACCCGTTCGGAAATGGCCCTCCCCCTCATCGTCGGGGACCGCGCTATCGGCGCTTTGACGGTGCAGAGCGTGGAAGAAGCCGCCTTCAACGACGATGACGTGACCAGCCTGCAGGTGATGGCGGATCAGCTTGCGGTCGCCATCAACAACGCTTACCTGCTGCTGGATTTGGAGAAGGCGCACGAGGAGCTGGTGCGCACCAAGACCTACGAAGCTATCGCCACGGCGACGGGTGAAGCCATCCACTGGGTGGGCAACCGCGCTGCGCCCATCCCGGGCAGCGTGGCGCGCATCCGCGAGGACATCGCGCGCTACCTGTGGATGGTCAGGCAGGTGTTGGATCAGGCCCCGCCGGAACTGCAGGCCCATCCTTACGCGCAAATGCTCGCCGACGCCTGGGAGGAAGTCGCCGCGCGCGGGGTGCTCGATGAAGCGGAGCTCGCGGCGGAGTTCTCACGCAAGTCGCTCAAGCAGTTGCAGCGCGTGTTGAGCATGGAGTCCATTTTTGAGGATTTTGAAATCATCGAGAAGAGCGCGCGCGCTATCTTGAACATCAAGGAAGACCTGATCGGGCCGGCGCGTAAGCGCAACTTGACGCAGGTATACCTGCAGGACCTGGTGCGCGAATCGGTGGCGGCGATGCTCATCCCCGAAACGGTGGCGGTCTCCGTCGAAGCCGTGCCGGATTTACCCCCCGTGCTCGCGGATCCCGTGCAGCTTGATCGGGTCCTCATCAACTTGATTAAAAACGCCCTGGAGGCCATGGAGGAGCGCCCCGTGAAACAGTTGCGCGTGACCGCGCGCTACGGGGATGAGCCGAACACGGTGGCGGTGGACGTGTCGGACACAGGCACGGGCATCCCGCCGGAGGCGCTGGATAAAATCTGGATGGCGTTTTACACCACGAAAGGCGACCGTGGCGGCACGGGCCTGGGCCTGCCCGCCTGCGCGCAGATTATCGGCCAGCTAGGCGGAAAAATTACCGTGCAGAGTGAGGTGGGGGTGGGGACGACGTTTACCATTGTGCTGCCGGCCAGGACGGCTTAGCCCGTCGCTACCCTGTGCCGTACGGATGCCCGGCCTTCAGGTTGGGATGGAAAGGGCTTTACCTTTGCCGATTTGCAGCTGCCATTTCGCGTAAAATTTGCTCTATAGGGGTGTCACGGCGCATCGCCCTTACGATTTTTGCCTGGCCCTCCTGGCGATAAATCGCCTCCTGGCGATAAATCGCCTCCTGGCGATAAATCGCCAGGCTACAAAATACGTCCGGTAAACCGGACTTTTAAATTGTCCTTGAAGTGGTTGCTGTGTCCCTGACGTTATGAGAAATGAAAGTTGCAGATTTGCTGATTTGCCCGATTTGCTTGATTTGCCCAATTTGCTCGATTTGCTGATTTGCTTGATTTGCCCGATTTGCTCGATTCGCTGATTTTCAGATTTTCTCAAGGAGGTGTGCATGGCTGAAGGGATTCGGGTTTTGTTAGTGGACGATGAACGTCTGGTGCGGCGGAGTATGGAGAAAAGCCTGCTGCGTGCCGGGTTCGACGTGGAGGCGTGCGAGGACGCGCAACAAGGGCTGCAGGCTTTCGAGGAGGCGCTGCAGGCCGGCACCCCGTTCGACATCGCGGTGCTCGATCTGCACATGCCTGACCTGGCCGGGCGCGACAATCCCGACGCTGGCCTGGAGTTGCTCGGCGCACTGTTGGAGCGTCAGGCCACGCTGCCGGTGGTGATTCTGACCGCCTTTGATGAGGTGGGCCGCGCTAAACGGGCGGTGGAGATGGGCGCGCGCGCGTATTTCGTCAAAGGCCGCGAGGCCGGGTTGATTGAGTTGATCAATGACATCCTTGACCTGGATTGAGTACGGAAGGAGCGATCTATGACTAAACAGGCTATGAATTTGGCGGAACGTCGTGCACGTCTGTTGCAGGCCGGCGCCAAGGTCGGACGTTACGTGACGTCCATCCTTGATCCCGATCGCCTGCTGCAGGAAACGGTAGATGTCATCTGTGAGGAATTCGGCTTCTACTACGCCGGGGTGTTTTTGATTGACGAGACGGGTCAATGGGCGGTACTGCGGGCGGGCCGCGGCGAGGCTGGTCAGGCGATGTTGCGCGCCGGGCACAAGCTCAAGGTGGACGGGCACTCGATGATCGGCCAGGCCACGGGCCGGCGCAAGGCCCTCATCGCGCTGGACGTGGGCGAGGAACCGGTGCACTTCAAAAACCCCTACCTCCCCAACACCCGCTCGGAGATGGCCTTACCGCTCATCGTGGGCGATAAGCTCATCGGCGCCTTGACGGTGCAGAGCGAAGAAGAAGCGGCTTTCACCGATGATGACATTGCCCAGTTGCAAATGATGGCGGATCAACTGGCCGTGGCCATCCACAACGCCAATCTGCACCGCGAGAATCAAAAGCTGTTGGCGCGCGCGGAGCGCCGCGCGCGGCTGCTCGCCGCTGCCGCCGAAGTGGGCCGCAGTGTTACCTCCATTCTGGACATGGATGAGCTGTTCCGCAAGATGGTGGACATCATCTGCGATGTCTACGGCTTCTACTACGCCGGCGTGTTCCTGGTGGACGAGAGCGGCGAGTGGGCGGTGCTGCGCGCGGGGCGCGGCGAGGCGGGGGCGAAGATGGTGGCCGCGGGTCACAAGCTCAGCGTGGGCGGCCATTCGATGATCGGCACGGCCATTGCTCAGCGCAAGGCGCGCATCGCCCTGGACGTGGGTGAGGAGCCGGTGCACTTCAAGAACCCCTATCTGCCGCACACCCGCTCCGAAATGGCGTTGCCCCTCATCATCGGCGAGCGCTGCATCGGCGCGGTCACGGTGCAGAGCGTGGAAGAGGCGGCTTTCAGCGAGGACGACATCACCAGCCTGCAGGCCATGGCGGATCAGCTTGCGGTCGCCATCAACAACGCGCGCCTGCTCAAGGAGCTGGAGGCGGCACACGCCGAGCTGCTGCGCACCAAGACCTTCGAGGCGCTGGCCACCGCCACCCTGGAAGCGATCCACTGGATCGGCAACAAGGCCTTCCCCATCGTCAACAGCATTTCCCGCCTGCGCGAGGACCTGCACGCGCTCACCGGCGCGGATGAGGACCTGCGCGAGTCGGTGCTGGAGGATCTGGATGTGATTGCCAACAGCGCGCACCTCATCCTGGAGGTGCAGGAGCATCTCATCGGCCCGGCCCTGGAAACGCTGCCCGGCCCGGTGATGGTAGAGGACGTCATCCATGACGTGGTGACCACGCTGGAGATTCCCGCCTCCGTGCTCACGTTCGAGCTTGCCCCAGAAGTGCCCCTGGTGCGGGCGGATGCGACCCAATTGCACCGCGCGTTCACGTACGTCATCAAGAACGCCCTGGAAGCAGTGGAAGGACGGGACGCGCCGCGCCTGGGCATCAGCATCGCCCCTGCTCCCGATGGGAAGATGGTCGCCGTGCGCATCAGCGATAACGGCCCCGGCATCCCGCCTGAGGACATGGAGAAGATCTGGGCCGCCTTCTACTCCACCAAGGGCGCCAGCCATGCGGGACTGGGGCTTTCGGCGACGGTGCGCATCCTCAACCAGATGGAGGGCAAGATCGAGGCCAGCAATAATCCCGACGGCGGTGCCACCTTCACGCTCTACCTGCCGGTGTACGATGCGCCGTTGCCAGAGCCAGCGTTACCTGCGGGCAAGATCATCTTGCTCATAGATGATGAGGACCCCTGGAGCGCCATGGTCATGGCGGCGCTGCAGGCGGCGGGAAGCCGCGTGAGCCGTGTGCCGGATGAGCGCGTCCAGCCGGAGGTGTTCGATCTCATCCTGGTGGATGCAACCCTGAGCCAGGCCGACGTGACGCGCGTACTGCGCAAACTGGCCAAGGCCGGGGTCGCAGGCAAGACGCTGGTCGTCAGCTCCACCCTGCGCGTCGAGCGCACCATGGAGCTGATGCATCACGGCGTCAAGGACGTGGTGCTCAAGCCCTACACTCCCGCCGCCCTGGGGGAACTGCTGGGGAAGGCGCTGGGGTAACCCTGTAAGGCGCAAATCTCCTGGGGGTGGACGAAGGCCTTCGTCCACCCCTTTTTGTGCCGGCACGCTGGCCGTTCCCGCCCCGGCTCGTAGCGAGCAGGTTCCTCTCCCGCTGGCGCTGCAATTTGAGTGAGGACTCCCCTCTCCCTTCTCCCGCTCTCCCGTTCTCCAGCTCTCAACCTCTCAACCTCTCAACCTCTTTCGCTCCCCCGCTCTCCCGTTCTCCCGCTCGCTCCCCTTGGCAGATAGCGCTTTTCGGGTACAATCCCGTGCGTATGGACGACCCAACTTTCTACCTGACCGACGTCATGCTACCGCGCGTCAACCCGACGTGCGGCAATCCCGCGTGGGAGGAGGCCTCCACGCGGGTACTGATCGTGCGCCTTTCGCCCTTCCGCGATGTGGATCGCTCCATTGCGCACCTTTTCCTGGCGCAGGCGGTGCGGCGTGCCCTGCCGCAGGCTTACGTGGACTTCGCCTTCTTCCCCGTCCGCGCCGAGCGCGAGGCCGCCCTGCAGGCCCGGCGCTCCCTGCTGATGGGCATCTACGCCTGGCGCCCGGCGGTGGATTACGATCTGCTGCTCATCTCCAATGCCTACACGCTGGAGCTGATCAACGTTCCCTACCTGCTGCTGCACAGCGGCCTGCCGCTCTGGTCGGATGAACGCACGACGGAGCCGCTCATCCTGCTGGGGGGATCCAATGCGCTGGCGGCGCAGGCCCTCATCCGTCCGGATGGGGCCGCGCTGGTGGATGGCCTGTTTTTTGGGGAAGGGGAAACGCGCGTGGAGGAGCTGTTGCGCGTTTTGGAGGCACACCGTGACCTGCCGCGCGTGGAGCGCCTGCGCCGTGCCGCCGACGCCGTGCCGGGCTTCTGGCCCGCCGGCGAGCTGGCGCGCCCCGTCAGCCGTGCTCTGTGTCTCGCGCCACGGCGTGAGGACCTTTTGCTGCATTACCCCGTGCTCAACAGTGCGGAAGCTGCGACGGCAAAGCTGCAGATTACGTATGGCTGCCCCGCTTTCTGTTCTTTCTGCTTCGAGGGCTATGACCGCAAGCCCTATCGCGAGGTGCCGCTGGAGGATTTGTTGACCGCGGCGCGCGAGCTGAAGTGCGCTACCGGCGCGGAGGAAGTGGAGCTGTATAGCTTCAACTTCAACACCCATCGTGACATCGCCACCCTCTTGCTGGAGCTGAACCGCCTGTTTGCGCGCGTGGGCTTCAAAAGTCAGCGCGTGGACCTGCTGACCACGACGCCCGGCCTGCTGGCTTACGAAGTGCTGGCCGATAAACGCAGCTTCACCCTCGGCGTGGAGGGCATCAGCGCGCGGCAACGCGCTTTCCTGCACAAGAGCCTGCCCGTCGCAGCGCTCGATAGCGTGCTGGCGCAGCTGCTGCGTCAAAAAATCCGCGAGATTAAGCTCTTCTACATCCTCACCGGCTACGAGACGGAAGAGGATTTCCGCGAGTTCCGCGAGTGGCTGCGTGCCTTCAAGGCCCTGCGGCAGCGCACCAACCCCGGCATCCGCGTCATCTTCAGCTTTGGCTTGCTGGTGCGCCTGCCCTTCACCCCGTTGCGCTACGACCGGCTCTTCCTGGACGAGCGTCACTGGCGCCCGCTCATCGGGCAGGCGCGCTCGGCTTGCGAGACCAACGGCTTCGAGTTCCGCCTGGCCGCGGAGTGGGATGAGTATGCGTTCGATCAGGTGCTGGCCATGGCGGATTATCGCCTGACGGAGGGATTGGTCATGCTGGCCTGGCAGGGCCATCACTATGACCTGACCCTGACGCCCGGCGCCTGGCCGGCCCTCCGCGCCTGGATGGAGGCGCAAGGGCTGTGGGACGAGAGCTTCTGGGTCGAGAAAGGGCCGGATCACACCTTCCCCCTGACGTTTGTGCGCGGTGGGGTGGCGGCGCGCTTTTTGTATCGCCAGTACGAGGCGGCCAAAGCCGGCCTGGACGAAGGGTATTGTCTGGGAACGGAGTGCCTGGGCTGCGCGGCCTGCGTCACCCCGGAGCAGCGCACGGCGTTGCTTGAACATACGGTGGCGCCACCCTCCCTGGCCGCGCAGGCGGAGCTGGAACGCTTGATGGCGACCCGGCGGCGTCTGCCGGCCCTTTTCGTCACCTTAGACCTGCCGGACACAGTGGCGAATACCACGCCGGAGTGGATGCGCGCCTTTGTGATGCGCGCGTTGCTTGCTGCGCTGCCGGAGCAGGTGGATAACCTGCTCGCCACGCAGGAGGTGCTGTTCTCACGCCCTGACTTCCGCACACGCTTTGCGGGCCTTTATGGCGTCTTGCCCTTTGCGCTCACCGCCTGGGATCGGGAAGCGCTACAGGCGGCTTTGACGGCGCACGGCGCGGAGCTGGCCATGGGGGTGCGCCTGGTGGACGTGCTCCCCGCCGCGCCGGAGGGCTTCGCGCGCGCGCACCTGCGCCTGCATCTGCCGCCGGAGATTTTCCCCGCAGCGCACGAGGTGCTGCGCGACGCTCTGCGCGCGGAGTACGTCGCCTGTAATTTGCGCCGTCAGGACGCGGGGTGGACGCTGGATTTGCCGGCGCAGGCGCTTAAGAAGAAGGTGGTGTTCGCGGGGAGCTACACGCCCGAAACGGGCGTGCTGGATCTGACGGTCGGCCCCAAGTTCGACTTGCTGGGCTATCTGCGGCGCTTCCCACGCGCGGACGCGACGCGCTGGGCGCGCGTGCGCGTGGAGGGCTGGCAATGACGCGCCTGCTGGTGCCCGCGCAGCACGCGCGGACGGAGATCGTCGTCGTCAACTCGCGCTTCATCGCGGATGCTGCACCCGCCTTCAGCGTGGACGAGGCACGCGCCTTCGTGCAGCGCATCCGCGCGGAGTTTCCCGACGCCACGCATCACGTGCCCGCGTATCTCATCGGCCACGGCAACGCGGTGATTGCCCACTGCAGCGATGCCGGCGAACCGGCGGGCACGGCGGGCCGTCCCATGCTGGCCGTCTTGCAGGGCAGTGGACTGGGGGACATCGTGGTGGTGGTCACGCGCTACTTTGGCGGGACCAAACTCGGCACGGGGGGATTGGTGCGCGCCTACAGCGACGCGGTGCGGGCCGTGCTGGAGGTGTTGCCGCGCGCGGAAAAGGTCTACACGCACACGGCGCTGCTGGAGGTGCCTTATCCGCTTTACGAGCGGGTGCGCCTGCTGGTGGAGCGCATGCGGGGCGAGGTGGTGGAGGTCGAGTTTGCCGCCCAGGTCACGCTGACCTTGCGTTTTCGCGAAGAAGATTACCCGGCTTTTGAGGGCGCGTTGCGTGAATTTAGCCGCGGGGAGCTTAGCCCGCTGCTGGTGGAGGAGCACCAGCTCGCGCTGATGCCCGTCGCCGGCGCGGACGTGTAAATGGGGCGTGATGCGGAGGTGCCTGTGGACATTGTTTTTCATCCCATCGGTTTTATCTACAGCCCGTTTGAGAGCCTGGAGGCCATGCCGATCCAACCCACAAGTTACGCCAGCGCGGCGGGCCGGGTGGAACTCCTGCCCGATTATGGGGAAGGGCTGCGGGATCTTGAGGGCTTTTCGCACGTTTACCTGATCTACTATTGCCATGCGGCGCGGCGCGTGGAGCTGACGGTGACGCCTTTCCTCGACACCGAGCCGCGCGGGATTTTCGCCACGCGCGCGCCTTTACGTCCCAATCCCATTGGCCTTTCGCTGGTCAAACTGGTGCGCGTGGAGGGTCTCGTGCTCTATGTGGACGGTGTGGATGTGTTGAACGGCACGCCTCTGCTCGACATTAAGCCGTATGTGCCCGATTTCGAGCCGCAGGGTGAGGTGCGCATCGGCTGGCTGGCCCAGGCCCGCGCGCGCCTGCGTGCGCAGCGCTCGGATGATCGTTTCACGTAAAGAGGCACGCTCTCTTTGCGCGCGTTGCGGTGGGCGAGGGCGCGCGTCCCATGCCTGTTGGGGAACGCTTCGCAGGGTGTCTCGGTAGGGGGTGGCTATGGAGGACAGGTACGATTTGCAGCGTTTTGTCGCGGCCCAGGAAGGGGTCTACGAACGGGCGCTGGAGGAGGTGCGGCGCGGACGCAAAACCTCGCACTGGATGTGGTTCATCTTCCCGCAGCTTTATGGCCTGGGGATGAGCGCCATGTCCCAGCGCTACGCCATCCGCTCGCTGGATGAGGCGCGCGCTTACCTGGCGCATCCCGTGCTGGGGCCGCGCCTCATCGAGATCGCCACGGCGGCGTGGCAGGTGGAGGGCCGTTCCGCCCACGAAATTTTCGGCTCGCCGGACGATATGAAGCTCCATGCGTGCGCAACACTGTTTGCGCTCGTGTCCCCGCCAGATTCGATTTTCCATCGCCTGCTGGACAAGTATTATCAGGGCCAGCCGCATCGTAAAACGCTGGCACTGCTCAATCTTTCCGACCTGACGCGGATATGACAGGGCGTTGGCGTGCGCGCGTGGCGCTGGTGTGGCTGCTGGCGCTGGTCCTGGCACGCTGCGTAGCCTTGTCGGCGACGCGCGCGGCGACGCCGACGCGCGTCTTCCTGCCGCTGGTGACGCACGCTGCACCGTCCGAGACGGTGGCGCTGCCTCCCCTGCGCACCACCTGGCAGATCCAGTACACTGGGGAGCTGGATACCTCGCTGCGCGTGTCCCTCTTCAACCTTGACCTGTTTGATACGCCCGCAACGGTGATGGCCGATTTGCACGCGCGCGGGGTGTTCGTGATGTGTTATTTCAGCGCCGGTACGTGGGAGGCGTGGCGCCCGGATGCGGCGCTCTTCCCCTTTGAGGTTTTGGGGAAGGAGCTGGCGGATTGGCCCGATGAGCGCTGGCTGGATGTGCGCCGGCTCGATCTCTTGCAGCCGCTGATGACCCAGCGCCTTGAGCTGGCACGACAAAAGGGCTGCGACGGCGTGGATCCCGATAACGTGGACGGCTACCTGAACGCCACGGGGTTCCCGCTCACCGCGGAGGATCAGCTCGCCTACAATCGCTGGCTGGCCGAGGCGGCGCACGCGCGCGGCTTGAGCATCGGCCTCAAGAATGATCTGGAGCAAATCCCCGACTTGTTGCCCTGGTTTGATTGGGCCCTCAATGAGTCGTGCTTCTTTTACGATGAGTGCGAGCTGCTCCTGCCCTTCGTGGAGGCGGGCAAGCCGGTGTTTGTGATCGAGTACGCGGTGGCGCCAGAGGTGTTCTGTCCCCAGGCGCTGGCCTGGGACATGAACGCGCTCTACAAGCGGCGCGCACTCGATGCCTTCCGCGTGGATTGTCGCGCGCCCGATTAGTCCAGCGTGAGGCCGCGCCGCCGCGCCCCGACTTGCTCCACGTACTCCAGCGATTGGTGGCGGAAGTAGGTGTTGTACAGTTGCGCATAGTAGCCGCCGGCCTGCATCAGGGCCGTGTGATTGCCCTCTTCGAGGATGCGCCCGTGGTCGAGCACGATGATGCGATCCACCGCGCGCACGGTGGAGAGGCGGTGCGCGATGAGGATGGAGGTGCTCTGTTGCAGGAGCAGCTCGATGGCCTGCTGGATTTGCATTTCGGTGAAGGGGTCAATGCTGGCGGTGGCCTCGTCCAGGATGAAGATGGCCGGGCGTTGCGCCAGGACGCGCAGCAGGGCCACGAGTTGACGCTGCCCCATGGACAGGCGGCTGCCGCGTTCCCCGACTTCCGTATCCAGGCCCTGCGGGAGGGAGGCCAGCCATTCCCCGTTCCCGATGCGATAGGCGAGCTCCTCCAGCTCCGCCTGGCTCAGGTCGGGCCGCGCGTAGCGGATGTTGTCGGCGACGGTGCCCGCGAAGAGGAAGGGCATCTGCGAGACGATGCCAAGCTGGCGGCGATAGCTGGTAAGGTCGAAGGTGCGGATGTCGTAACCATCCACCGTGATGCGCCCGGCCTGGAATTCGTAGAAGCGGGTGATGAGGCGCGCCAGGCTGGTCTTGCCCGCGCCGGTGTGGCCGACGATGGCCAGGCTTTCGCCGGCGCGGATGTGCAGGGAGAAGTCGCGCAGCACTTCTTCCTGGTCGTTGTAGCGGAAGTCTACGTGCTCGAAGCGAATTTCGCCGCGTAAGGGGGGCGCGGGGAAGGCCGCGATCTGGCGCACGGTCGGTTCGGCGTCAATGAGTGCGAAGATGCGTTCCGCGGCAGACAGGCCACCCTGCACCTGGCTCCAGAAGGAGGAAAGGTTGAGCATGGGCGACCAGAAGTAGTGGACGCTGTTGATGAAGAGGTACCACTCGCCCAGGGTGATGGCGCCCGCGGCGACGGTCAGGCCGCCCCAGTAGACCAGCATGGCCGTGCCGATGCCCGACAGGGCGTTGAAGAGCGGGAAGGTGAGGGCCAGGGTAAAGCCGCGCACCAGGTTGACGCGGAAAGATTGGCGGTTGACGCGGTCGAACTCGCCGTAGAGGCGCGCTTCCTGGCGGAAGTTCTTGGCCACGCGGATGCCGGAGACGGCCTCCTGAATCGCGGCGTTAACCTCGGCGATGACGCGAAAGCCGCGGCGCGTCACTTTGCGTGCTAGACTGCGCATCCCCCAGGCGAAAGCGAAGACTACAGGCATGGTGACCAGCAGCAGGAGCGTCAGGCGCCAGGAGATGGTCGCCAGCAGGACAAACAGGATGATGAACATCAGGACCTGGCTGACGATTTCGGTGAGCAGTTGCGTGACCTGGGCGAACTCTTCCGTGTCCGACGTGATGCGGCTGATGATGCGCCCGCTGCGGAATTCGTCGAAGAAGGACAGGTCGTGATTGACCGCCGCGGTGAAGGCGTCACGGCGCAGCGCGCTGATGACCTCGCCCGAAAGGTAGGCCGTCATGCGGCGGCGCGCGTAGTTGACGGCCCAGTAGCCCACGCCCAGCCCCAACACGATGAACGTGATGCTCAGAATCGCGCCCTGGGTGGGGGCCTTGACCAGAGCATCCAGCGCGCGGGCGATGAGGATGGGGTTGAGCGCCCCCATCAGGGCGGCCAGGTTGACCGTCAGGATCACCAGCGCCATCTTGCCGCGATAGGGGCGGAAGTAGCTGAGGATGCGCGCCAGCAGCTCACGGTCACTGTACTTCCGATCGTAGGCCTCACTATTCAAACCGTAAAAGAAACCCATGCTCCTGTCCTCTTCTGTGGCTTGGCGAAGAATGGCGTTACCCTTCGTAACGTGCGAAAATGTCGCGATAGGCGGCGCAGGTCGCCATGAGGGTCTCGTGATCGCCCACCGCTTCCACCCGGCCGTGGCGCACAACGACAATCTGATCCGCCCAACGGATTTGAGAGAGGCGGTGCGTGATGAGGATGGTGGTGCGTCCGCGGGCGATGGCTTCGATGGCGCGCTGGATGGCGTCCTCCGTGGCGCTATCAATGGCGCTGGTCGCGTCATCCAAAATCAGGATAGCGGGTTGGGTCAGGAAAGCGCGCGCGATAGCGATGCGCTGGCGCTGTCCCCCGGAGAGGGTGACGCCGCGCTCCCCCACGATCGTATCGTAGCCGTCCTTGAACTCCATGATGAAATCGTGGGCCTGGGCCAGCTTTGCCGCGGCGATAATCTCCTCGCGGCTGGCATCGGGGCGGCCAAAGGCGATATTTTCTGCCACCGTGCGGGAAAAGAGAAAAATATCTTGCTCGATGACCGAAATCTGACGGCGCAGGGCCTCCAGATTCCAGTCCCGCACATCCACGCCATCCACCAGGACGCGCCCGCGCTGCACATCGTAAATGCGGTTAATCAGCTTGGTGAGGGTGGACTTCCCCGCGCCCGTTTGCCCGACAATGGCCACGGTTTGACCCGGTTGGACGCTAAAGCTGATCTCGCGCAGGATGGGACGTTGGGGGTCGTAGCCAAACGTCACCCCTTCAAAGCGGATCTCGCCGCGCATGGGCGCCTGATACCCCTGGGGATTCTGATCCAGGGTGTTGACCGTGGTGATGAGGCGAAGGATGCGCTGAGCGCTGGCCACGCCCGACGCCACGCGCGCGTAGGCAAACTGCGCGGTGAAGGTGGGGAACTCGAACATCAGCATCAGGCCGCTGTAGGCGATCACATCTCCCAGGGAGATTTGGCCCATGCGCATCAGTTGCAGGCTCTGGTACAGACCGGCTGCTGTTAAAATGGACAAGGTTAGCAGCGGGAAGAAAGTCGCTTCGATGTTGGCCTGGGCGACGAAAGCGCGGCGCCAGGCATCCACGCGCGCCAGGAAACGCTGGCGCTCCTTCTCCTCCTGCGCCGCACCCTTGACAGTCTCGATGCCCTCAATGGCTTCGGCCAGGGCCGCGTTCATGCGTCCAAAGTTAGCGCGCACAGCTTCGGATTTGGGCCGCAGCCAGCGCAGGTACAGGGGCACCAGTACCGCGTAAGCCACCAGGAAGAGCAAAGGGATCAGCACCAACTGTGGGTGGATGCGGTAGATGAATACCAGGGGCATGAACAAAAAGGCCGCCGAACCGATGACCATGTTCAGGCCGGGGTTGAACATCAGGTTAATCTCGCGCACGTCATTGGTCGCACGCGCCATAATGTCGCCGATCGCCTGCCCATCGTGGAACGCCATATTTTTGCCCAGCAGCTCGACGTAGAGCTCCTCACGCACATCGCGCTCCATCATCTGGCTGAAGGCCTCGCTGCACAGGTTGCGGGTCAATTGCAGCAACGCGCGCACCACCTGCGTCCACAGGATGCCGATCGCCGCCGCGCGGAGCAGGGCCAGATCGGGCTGGGCCTCGCGCAGCGCATCGAAGGCCTGGCCGGTGTAGAGGGGCATATAGCCGTTCAGTGCGGCGTTTCCCAGCGCGCCGGCAAACACGCCGATGATGAGCGGGAGGTTGCGCCAGCGCAGGACGTGGGATAAGATCCACGCGCCAGCATTGCGGTGATTGGGTGTCCAGCCACGCTCAAGCTTGAATTCGCGAGATGGCAACGCTATATCCATACATGGTTCCGCCTTAAATAGTTTGTGTAGCTAATTATACTACAAATCTGGCGAAAAAGGCCACGTGGGGGGCCGTAGGGGCGAGGCGTTGCGGCGCCCGCCTGGGTGGGGCGTTTCCCCGTCCGCCTGGGTGGGGCCGTAGGGGCGAGGCTTGCCCTCGCCCGCCCCTTGGGTAGGGGCAAGCCCTACCCCTACTTGCCCCTACGCTGAAAGCGGGTACAATCGGGTATCATTGGATGGTGCGCTGTTGTTGCGTTACATGAGGATGAGGCTGGTCAAGCCGGTGGGGACATTTCCCCACCGTTTTGTTGTGAGGGACAATGGATTATCATAGTGCTTTACGGTATCTGTACAGTCTGGTGGACTACGAAAAGAAGCGCATCGAGCGCTATTCGCCGGATGAGTTTAAGCTCGATCGCGTGGAGGCGTTGCTGGCGGCGTTGGGGAATCCACACCGCGCGTATCCGGTTCTGCATGTGGCCGGCACCAAGGGGAAAGGGTCGGTTTCGGCCATGCTGGCGGCGATCGCCAGGGCCGGCGGGCGCAAGGTGGGGCTGTATACGTCGCCGCATTTGCATACCTATCGCGAGCGGATCCAGGTCAACGGCGAGCCGATCCCGCGCCGCGAGCTGGCGGCGCTGATCGAGGAAATCCGTCCGCTCATCGGGCGTATTCCCGGCCTGACGATTTTCGAGGTCACGACGGCGCTGGGGTTTCTTTACTTTGCACGTCAACAGGTGGATGTAGGCGTGATCGAGGTGGGGCTGGGCGGACGCCTGGATGCCACGAATGTGGTGACGCCGGAGGTCAGCGTGATCACGTCCTTGAGCCTGGATCATACGTACATTCTGGGCGATACGATCGAGCAGATTGCGTATGAGAAGGGGGGCATCATCAAGCCGGGGGTACCGGTCGTGAGTGCGCCGCAACAGCCCGCCGCGCGGGAGGTGCTGCAGCGTCTGGCGGCAGAAAGGCGCTGCTCGTTTACGCCGGTGGGGGAGACCTGGCGCTGGGAAGCGGCGTGCCGCTCGCGGGAAGGACAGACCTTTTCCCTGATAGCCCCAGACCCCGATGAAGATTTGAGCGGTGAGTACTGGTTGCCCCTGCTGGGCCATTTCCAGCAAGAGAATGCAGCGGTGGCCGTCGCCGCCGCGGCGCAGTGGCGCGCGCGCGGACAGGATTGGATTAATCGTACCGTCATCCGCGCGGGGTTGGCGCAGGTGAGCTGGCCGGGGCGCATGGAGATTTTGAGCCGCGACCCGCTGCTGGTGGTGGATTGCGCCCATAACCCCTATTCCGTCACGGTGCTGACCGAGGCGTTGCGCCAGTGGTTCCCGACGACGCGCTGGGTGCTGATCTTTGGCGCTTCGATGGATAAGGATATTGCCGGCATGTTGCGCACTTTGTTGCCCTTTGTCGAGCATGTCATCGTCACACGCTCCTACCATCCGCGCGCGGCGGCGCCCTACACGCTGGCGGATCTGTGCGCTAGCCTGGGGAAGGGGGCTGAGATCGCGGTGGACGCCGGGCGCGCGCTCAAGCAGGCGCAGGCGCGGCTACAACCGGGCTGGGGCATCCTGGTGACCGGTTCCATTTTTGCGGTGGCGGATGTGCGCGATGCCTGGAGTAAGGAACATCCCCTGTCTTTGCCCGAAGGTGACTGGGTGGATGAGCCCTGGGAAGGGGCTAAACCTTAAAGGGGTTGGATGTAACTGCCTACTCATAGCGATTGAAATCGCCTCTGATGGGCTTATAGCCGGGCGTCCCTGACCCCCCTGTAGTTCCCCCTTGTCAGGGGGGACGGTGGCCCGCTAAGGTGAGCGGATACTCGAAGCGCAGCGAAGGGTACGGTCGCCCGGGCAGGGACAAGCCCTGCTGCCCCTACAGCAGGGGCGGTTTTAACCGCTAGCCGATGAGACAAGGTAGGTAGTTACGGTTGGATATAAAAATTTAGTTTTTAAGGTGTGAAGGATAGCAAAAATGACATCACTGATGAAGGATTGGAGTTTGAATCCGCCGTTCCCGCCGGATTGGCTGGGGCCGATGGCTGATAACGGTGTGGACGCAGGCGAAGAGGATATGTCACCTTTTGAGGCGATCATCCTGCCCTTGCGGGATATGGTGATCTACCCGATGATGGTGACGCCGATGTATGTGGCGCGCTACGCTTCCCAACAGGCGTTGGAGGAGGCGCAGCGCGATAACTGGCCTCTGGTGGCCGTTGCGCAGAAAGTCCCCGTGGGCGAGGATCGTTATCCCACGGCGGATGAGCTGTACAGCGTCGGCACGGAGATTGCTATCTTGCGGCAGATGCGCATGCCCGATGGCTCTATGACCGCGGTGGCCCAGGGCCTGGGGCGCGTGCGCATCACCTCCATTGTGCAGGAAGAGCCTTTTATCGTGGCGGTGGTAGAGCCGCTGGAGGAAAAGGAAGAGCCGACGCCGCTGGCTGAAGCGCTCATGCGCGCTGTGCTCGGCATGTTCGAGAAGGTCGTCAACCTGAATCAGAGCCTGCCGGATGAGGCTTACGTCTACGCGATGAACCTTTCGTCGCCGGGCGCGCTGGCCGATTTTGTGGCCCAGGTGCTCAAGTTGTCCCTGGAGCAGCATCAGGACCTGCTGGAGACCTTGAGCGCGGTGGATCGGCTGCAGAAGCTCAGTGCCCATCTGGCGCGCGAGCTGGATGTGTTGGAGCTGGAGGATCAAATCCACGCGCGGGTGCAGCAGGAGGTGGACAAGACGCAGCGCGAGTACTTCCTGCGCGAGCAGCTCCGCACGATTCAAAACGAGCTGGGCGAATCCGACCTGGCGATGCGCGACCTGCGGCAGTTGCAGGAACTCATCGAGAAGGCCGATCTGCCTGATCATGTGCGGGAGCGTGCCAATGAGGAATTGGCGCGCCTGACCATGATGTCGCCGATGGCACCTGAGTACAGCATCCTGCGCTCGTATCTGGATTGGTTGCTTGAGCTGCCGTGGACGCAGACCACCGAGGATAATCTCGATCTGAAGCACGCGGAAGAGGTGCTTGAATCGCGGCATTACGGTTTGCCGAAGGCCAAGGAGCGCATCCTGGAGTACATCGCGGTGCGGAAACTGGCGCCAGAAAAGACGCGCAGCACGATTTTGTGCTTTGTGGGGCCGCCCGGAACGGGCAAAACATCCCTGGGGCGCTCCATTGCGGAGGCGTTGGGGCGTGAGTTTGTGCGCGTTTCCCTGGGGGGCGTGCGGGATGAGGCCGAAATCCGCGGACATCGGCGCACCTACATTGGGGCGCTGCCCGGACGGATTTTGCAGACGATGCGGCGCGCGGGGACGGTGAACCCCGTCTTCATGCTGGATGAGTTGGATAAGCTGGGCCAGGATTTCCGCGGCGATCCGGCAGCGGCGTTGTTGGAAGTCCTGGATCCGGAGCAGAACCACGCTTTCTCCGATCATTACCTGGAGATTCCTTACGATCTTTCGCAGGTGTTGTTCATTGCCACGGCCAATGTGGTGGATACGATTCCGCCGGCGCTGGAAGACCGCCTGGAAATTATCGAGTTCCCAGGCTACACCGAGGAGGAAAAGCTCTTCATTGCGCGCAAGTTCCTGGTGCCGCGCCAGATCGAGTTGAACGGGCTGCAGGAGCAGCCGCCGCGCTTCCCGGATGCCGTTATCAGCAAGTTGATTCGGGAGTATACCTACGAGGCGGGCGTGCGCAATCTGGAACGCGAGATCGGCAGCTTGTGCCGTAAGGCGGCGCGGCGCCTGGCAGAGGGCAAGAAGCCTTTGCGGATGATCTCCGTGGCTACCGTGGAGAAGTTCCTGGGGCCACCGCCGCATCTGCGCGACGAGTTGGAGCAGCGGGATGAGGTCGGTGTGGCGCAGGGGCTGGCCTGGACGCCGAACGGTGGCGAGCTGCTGCCCGTCGAGGTGGCGCTCATGCCGGGCAAGGGGCAGCTCACGCTCACCGGTCAGCTCGGCGAGGTGATGCAGGAATCCGCGCAGGCGGCGTTTACTTACCTGCGCTCGCACGCGGAGCAGTGGGGCCTTGAGCCCAAGGTATTCGAGGAGACCGACATTCACATTCACTTGCCGGAAGGCGCCATCCCGAAAGACGGGCCTTCGGCGGGGGTGACCCTGGCCACGGCGCTGATTTCGGCTTTCACGCGGCGTCCCGTGCGTCACACGGTGGCCATGACGGGCGAGGTCACGCTGCGGGGGCGCGTGCTACCGGTGGGCGGGCTGAAGGAGAAGCTGCTCACCGCACGTCGCGCCGGAGTCAAAAAGGTGCTGCTTCCCGCGCGCAACCGCAAGGATTTGAGCGATATCCCCAGGCAAATCCTGCGCGGGCTGGAGATTGTACTGGTGGAACGCATGGATGAGGTGCTCGCCCATGCGCTGGTCGAAGAGGAAGACAACGGGGTCGCGTAAGCGGCCCCGTTGTCTTGAGATTGGCTTTCAGTCGATAAGCTGAATAAACGAGCTTTAAAACTTGACAAATTCCCCGCTTTTTCTATATTAGGACTTACGCAAGCACCATCTTGATAGCAGGAGCACGTAATTGTTGACGCATGTACTCGTCCAACAAACTACGCTTAAATGGTGCGGGCAGTCTCGACAGCTACGTGCTTCAAGCGCAACCAAACCAGAATAGCACAGCCAATATGATTACGTTGGGCGCGTT
>FWWL01004158.1_pt1 | contig 24986 bp, 21 predicted proteins | sample 2228331 | NCBI WGS metagenome assembly FWWL01 (sample SAMEA103939775, study PRJEB20133) | metagenome | reverse complement strand
CAACAATTGGAACGGGCACGGCACTGGTCGCGCTCGGATTCAAATTTAGCATCGCCGACACAAACGTCCCATCATGCTGCGTTATGCCTCGTGCTGTCATGCGCCGTCGTGCATCATACCGTCATGCTGAACGTGGTTCAGCATCTCTGCCAATGCCTCCACAGAGTCATGCCGAACTTGTTTCGGCATCTGAAGACCCTGAAACAAGTTCAGGGTGACCCACGAGAGGAGAAAGACCCTGAAACAAGTTCAGGGTGACGGTGTGCCGGGAAAGACCCTCAAACACGTGCAGGGGCGGAAAAAAACCCGGCTGCATCCGATGAACGATCTCACCACGACGGTCAAGAGGCGGTATCTTTGCGTCCGCAATACGTCCTCAGCTTGTTCCCCTGTTCGGTCATACACGTGCTCAACATCGAACAACTGCTTGCCGGCCTCAATGAGCAACAACGACAAGCCGTCACAACCATTGATGGTCCGGTGTTGGTCATTGCCGGCGCGGGTAGTGGCAAAACGCGGGTACTCACTCAGCGCGTTGCCTACCTCATCGCCAACGGCATACCACCCGATCGCATCCTTGCCATGACGTTCACCAATAAAGCCGCCGATGAGCTGCGTCACCGCTTAGCGGTTATCTGCGATCGGTGGTCGGCACAGCGCGTGTGGGCAGGAACGTTTCATTCGATTTTCGCACGGCTGCTCCGTCGCAACGCCGATCTTCTGGGCTTTAGCCCGAACTACACGATCTACGACGACGAGGATTCCATCGGGCTGATACGCCGCCTGCTGAAAGAACAAAACATCCCACCGACGGAGCTATCGCCGCAGGCAGTCCGCAGCGTTATTTCTCGTGCGAAAAACGATCTGATTTTTCCCGATGACTACGCCATGCAGGCACAGACGCCGCGCGAACGCCGAATTGCCACGATCTACCATCTCTACCAGCGCGCCCTTCGCCACGCTAATGCAATGGATTTCGATGACCTGCTTGTCAACATGATTGACTTGCTGGAACATTCTGACGAGGTCCTCCAGCTTTACCAAGAGCTGTTCGCCTATATCCACGTGGATGAATACCAGGACACCAACCACGCCCAGTATCGCGTGCTCAAGCTGCTTGCAAGCGGACACCGTAATCTGTTCGTCGTCGGAGACGATGCCCAGAGCATCTACAGTTGGCGTGGTGCACGCATCGAGAACATCTTCGAGTTTCAGCGTGATTTTCCCGAGCACGTGTTGGTGCGACTGGAGCAGAATTACCGCTCCACGCAGGTTATACTCAGCGCCGCCAATGCACTCATTGCCAACAATCGCCAACAGATTCCCAAACAGCTCTGGACGGCAAGCACCGGCGGCACACCCATCCGTGTTGCCACCTACTGGGACGAAGCCGATGAAGCAGCCGGCATCGTCGACACGATCGAGCAGTTCCGCCAGCGCGGTGTGATCTCGAAATGGTCCGACGCTGCCGTCCTCTACCGCATCAACGCTCAGTCACAATTGCTCGAAGATGCATTTCGTCGCGCCGATATTCCCTACCGCATCATCGGTGGCATTTCGTTCTACAAGCGGAAGGAAATCAAGGATGCCTTAGCATACCTTCGGTTGCTGGTCAATCCCAACGACGACGAAGCCTTTCTCCGAATCGTCAACGAGCCACCGCGCGGCATTGGGGAGGCGACGTTGCAACACCTTCGTCGCTGGGCAGAGCAACAGGGCGTCTCTCTGCTGGCTGCAGCGGCAGCAGCGGCGGATATATCCACCATTGCCCGGCAAAAGCAGACAGTCCTTGCAGCACTGGCAGCGCTGATCACGACAACAGCAGCGCAGCGCGCAACAGCACCACTTGCCCAAACAGTTCATCGCTACCTGGAGCAAACCGGATTGCTCACCTTTTACAAAACTCAGTCCACTGACGAATCGCTCGACCGCTACGAGAACATTGCTCGCCTGATTGCCGACGTCGCCGAGTATGCCGCCGCCATGGAAGAAAGCCAGCAGACGCCTTCGCTGGAGGACTACATGCAGCGCGTCTCGCTGCTGACCAGCGCTGACGAAAGCACCGATAGCGATGCCGTTCTGCTCATGACACTTCACGCTGCAAAGGGACTCGAATTTCCCGTCGTGGTCATTGCCGGACTTGCCGAGGGACTGCTGCCGCTCATTCGTGCCAATACAACCGATCGTGATCGCGAGGAGGAGCGGCGACTGTTCTACGTCGGCATCACACGAGCCAGGGAGCACTTGGTACTCACCTATGCTCGCAACCGCGCTACCTTTGGTGTAATGCAGCCAACGATTCCATCGAATTTCCTGGCGGAATTGCCGCCGGAGCTTCTCGACGCCGATCGCCCGGAGGACTTTTCTCGCCAGCCGTTGGACCGTCTCCGCGCAGGGATACCGGCAGCGCCCACACCGACTGCCAACGGCACATCGGCTCGCTACCGTCGTGGTATGCGCGTGCTCCATCCCACCTTTGGCGAAGGCATTATCGAGGGCATCGAGGGACGCGGCGCCGATACCAAGCTGCAGGTGCACTTTCACACAGCCGGTAAAAAGCTTCTGATGGTTCGCTTTGCACCCCTGCAGGTACTCGAAAAATGATGAAGCTCTTCGAATGCTATGCTGCAACCACCCAGCGCTGTCATCCTTGAACGCGGTGCCTGGTTGGTCACTCTATAGACCTATCGGTTACCCCTGAACTCCTTTCAAAGTCTTATTCCCTCACACTCCGTCACCCTGAACTCGTTTCAGGGTCTTTCTCCTCTCATGGGTCACCCTGAACTTGTTTCAGGGTCTCATCCCTCCAGATGCTGAAACACGTTCAGCATGACACTCGGGGGACACGTACACGCTCTGCTGCCTGTCACCCTGAACTCGTTTCAGGGTCTTCAGATGCTGAAATAAGTTCAGCATGACACGCGAAGAGGCAATCGGATGCTGAAACAAGTTCGGCATGACCGAAAACACGTTCAGCATGACAAGCAGCGGGAGGCAAGCAGTATTGGCAGCAGCAGTACCGATAATTTTGTGCACCTATGCCTAATATCCAAGCAGAATCATGATGTTTCGAGTTGCACTCGGGTTAGCTTTCACCCTTGCAGTGGCGTCGGCGCAGACGCAATGGGACTACCGTATCCGCGGCGTGATTCCGATCGAACTCCCCGCGGTTGACCAGGGAAACTGGCATCGCCCGCCGATCCGAATTGCGATTTACCGCACTGCCCCCGACCAGTACGAACCCGGGCGGATTGCTTTCAAGCTGCGCACATCGAAAGGGCAGAATACCCAGGCGCGCGCTGCCGTCGCTGCTCGACTGGCAGTGTTCGGTATGCGCACTCTTTCCCCCTTCCTCGATGCGTCGGCACAGCAGCAGCTTCGTCAGCGGAGCGTCGGTCTGGAATCAGTCCTCATCGCTTCGTTTGATCCGGGCTTCGATCCGTTCGACGTTGCCGCTGCACTGATGGAACTGCCAGAGGTGGAGTATGCAACTCCGCTCTACATTCGCCGCACACTGCGCGTGCCGAACGACCCGCAGTTCTCGCAACAAAGCGCCCTGCAACGCATCCAGCTCCCGGCCGCATGGGATGTGACCATTGGCTCGCCCGATGTCACCATTGCCATCATTGACTCGGGTACTGATTTCGAGCACGAAGACTTGGCAGCAAATCTTTGGACAAATCCCGGCGAGACCGGTACCGATGCTCAGGGACGCGACAAGCGCACCAACGGCATTGATGACGACGGCAACGGGAAAGTGGACGACTGGCGTGGCTGGGATTTTATCGGCAACATCACGCGCAGCGAACTGCTTGCCGGAACTGTCCGAGAAGACAATGACCCCAAGATTCGCGCAACGACCATTGCTGACGAAATGCAACACGGCACACAATCGGCGGGTGCTGCTATCGCTGTCACCGATAACGGTCGCGGCATTGCCTCACCGGCTGGCTTCCGGTGCCGGTACATCCCCATTAAGTGCGGCTCCGACGATCCATCGCTTGCTGGGTCGGTCCTCCGCGGTTACGACGCCATCATGTACGCTGCACGGCTTGGTGCATCGGTCATCAATTGTTCATGGGGCGGTCCGGCAGGATCGCCGCTGGAGCAGCAGGTCATTGACCAGGCACGCGCTCTCGGCTCGCTGGTTATTGCCGCCTCGGGCAACGATGGCATTGATCTCGACCAGCAGCAGTTTTACCCCGCCTGCTACGCTGGGGTCGTTGCCGTAGGCGCCAGCAACACAGCGACCGACAACGTAGCAGGATTTTCCAACTACGGGACCGCGGTTGCGTTCTACGCGCCGGGCACCAGCATTCGCACAACCCGCATCGGCAACACCTACACCACAGTTGACGGCACGTCCTTTGCCGCACCGCTGGCAAGCGGCCTTGCTGCGCTCGTGCGATCGCTCCACCCAGATTGGACGCTCGACCAGGTGGCGGCACAACTGCGTTACACCAGCGACCGATTCGCCGGCATTAGCGATGCCAACCGACCGCGCTACTACGGCAGACTCAACGCAGCACGCGCCCTCAGCATCAATCGAAGTTTCTCAAGCGGCGAGCGCTTGCCCGGTGTGCAGCTTCGTGCTGTAACGGTCAACGGCACAACAACGATCACCTCCACCGGTCAGAGCACTCTGGAAATTCACCTACGGAATCTGCTGGCTCCAGCGACGACCGTCCGCGTACAATTGGCAGTATCGTCGAATGCGACGCTCGGCACGACGACGCTTCAAACCAGCAACCTCGGTACACTCGAAGACCGAAGCCTGCGAACCACACTGCAACTGCGCACGCCGACGTACTTTTTCGACGACACCGTCCAGCTCTCGCTCATCATCACTGCCGATGGTGTCGTCGAGTACGCCACGGTTGCACTGCGAGTGCTGCTTCCAACACAGAACACCTACTCGCGCATGGCGTCGCACCTGTCCCACAGTTTTCGAGCTATTGCGATGCGCGGTTTAGCGGGCACGTGGGCGGTGGGGCAAACTGCAACCGGACGGGCACTGGTCTTTCGCTCAACGGGAAACACCTTCGATTCAACCTCGCTGAGCGGTCTGCCAAGCTCACTGGCTATTGTGTCGAATTCTGTCGTTTGCGTTGGCACTGAAGGCGGCACGATCTGGCGCACTACCGACGGCGGTAGCTCGTGGCGCTCGATCAATCTTGGCAGCATCGTGCAGGCGGCTGACGGTTTGGTCTTTTTCGACGCTAGCACAGGACTTTGCATCGGGCGTCCGTCGAGCGGCACCTGGCGAGCAGCACGCAGCACCGATGCGGGCAGTACGTGGGCAGCCGCTGCGTCGCTCCCCTTGCCCCTTGCCAACGAACGCACCTCCCACCGAGCGATTGCTGCACTGGGCGATACAGTCTGGATCGGCACCACAGCCGGGCGCATCCTGCGGAGCACCAATCGCGGCGCCGTATGGACTGCAATCACAGCAGCAACAACCGATCGAACCATTGCTGCGGTCACCTTCAGCACCGGGCTGCTTGGGTACTGCCTGGTGCGACCAACAGCGCAACAATCAAACCCAACGATTGCCGTGTACCGCACCACCGACGGTGGCATCACATGGTTTCCAACAGGTGCGCAGTTTCAGCAATCGGTCCTGGAGCCGGTGGCACTGTATGCACCACCCAGTGCACGCGTTGTCTTGATGGTTTGCAGCGGCAGCCAGGTACTCCGCACTGCCGACAGTGGTGCGACCTGGTCACCTGTTCTCACCGGTAATGGCGGGAGCGTCCAGGCTGCATTCGGGACCGCCAGCGGACAAACAGCCACACTCTCGATGGCAGGGGCAACGATTGCATCCTTGCGGGTCTCGATTGCCGATGAGCGTCCCGCGCTTCGCCTCAGCCCCAGCGACACACTCGACTGGGGAGCGGTTCGCCGCGATTCCAGCAGCGAGCGTACACTCCAGCTTTCCAACACGGGCGGTGCATTGCTGGTGATTGGATCGGTCCGCATCGAGCCCATCAGCGCCGCCGACACCGAGTTCGAAGCGTTTCTGACAACGCCGCTCAGCATCAATCCCTCTGCCTCGCAAACAGTCACGCTGCGCTTTACACCCCGCACCAGCGGTCTACGTCGTGCGCGACTTATCCTCCGCTCCAACGCAACACCCTCGGAGGATACGCTCATTCTGCAGGGCATTGGCGTTGAGCCGAGCAGTGTCGAACACCCGATTGCAACAGCATGCGGCGCTTACAGCACCGGGCACCAGATTGCCGTCGAATGCGGATGTAGCCGCATGCTTTACTTTCAGCTCTGGCGATTGGACGGACAGCTCGTTGCAGACATCGAGCATGATTCTTTCGCTCCACTGTTGCTCGACGCTGCTCGTCTTTCCAGCGGAGTGTATGCATACCGCATCGGCTGCAATGGCAGCGTTACCACGGGCATTGTTGTACTGTCACGCTAACACACAATGGCAACATTTGGCATCGAGAGCAACGGGCGATTGGAAAACACCGCCGTGTACTACAACGGCGAGCAATTAGCAGGCTTGCGACAAGTGCTGCTCAACATCGCTGAAGACGGTACCTTCGATGCGCTCATCAGTTACCGCGGCAATGACGGGCAGCTCTACACCAGGAACCCATTCACCGACTATCTCGACCACATTCGCACCATGCCGCCATCGTTCACCGAGGAAGAAGCGCAGACGCTCCGGCAACTGGTCATCGAAAGCGATGGCAATATTGAACACACGCTGGTCTATCTTGATGGGCAACCACTGGAAGGAATCGTGCACCTTTTCGTCAGCATCAGCGTTCCGGATGCAGCACCACCACGGGGTTTTTCGCTGTTTCGGACGCGATCATCGGAGCCACTCGAGCGCGCGGAGTTCCGCGCTGAAATCACCTTCCGCGAAGCAGATGGTTCGCAAACGACCGAACCTGTTTTCTAACAACAGCACCTGGTAACGTCACAATCGCCGTATTGCCGATGAAGTGCGCTGGTGTGTTCCTGATGATGCTTGCAGTGTTGCTGCTGGAGATGCCAGCCTCTACAGCCGATAGTGCTGAGTATCGAGCAGCAGGAGGCGTTGTTCTGATTGCCGACATTGACGGCGTCATCAATCCCATGACAGCGCACTACCTGGACCGTGTGCTCGGTCTTGCACAGGAACGCTCTGCGCTGTGTGTGGTGGTGCAATTGAACACCCCTGGTGGCTTGGATCGAGCGATGCGGCAGATGGTGCAGTCCATTCTCAATAGTCCGGTTCCAGTGGTCGTGTATGTTGCGCCCTCGGGCGCACGCGCTGCCTCGGCTGGGCTGTTCATCACGATGGCGGCGCACGTGGCGGCAATGGCACCGGGCACAAACATCGGCGCTGCGCATCCTGTCGCAATCGGGCAAGGTTCGATGGATACGGTCATGGCTGAAAAAGTCACCAGTGACGCGATGGCAACCATCCGCGCTATTGCTGCGCTTCGCAAGCGTAACACTCGCTGGGCAGAAAATGCCGTCCGCCACAGCGTCTCGCTGACCGACCGCGAAGCTCTCGACAGCGGTGTCGTGGACCTGATTGCGCCCAACATCAGCCAATTGCTGGCTGCTATCGAAGGACGGCAGATTACGGTAGCCGGCTCAGCGCTGACGCTCTCGCTCCGCCATGCGCGTACCGAGCATGTTCCGATGAGCTGGCTGGAAAAATTTCTTCACATCATCACCGACCCCGATATTGCCTTGCTCCTGCTCTCGCTTGGTTTTGCGGGCATTGTCATCGAGTTCTACACGCCCGGCTCGTTTGGTCCGGGCATCGCCGGCGCGATTCTGCTGATTTTGGGCTTTATGGCGATGGGCAGCTTGCCGATTAACTGGGCAGGTTTGTTGCTGATTGCACTGGCAGCCGTGCTCCTGGTTATCGAGCTATACACGCACAGCGTCGGGGTGCTCGCTATTGGTGCGGCAGTAGCGTTCGTCATCGGTGCACTGCTGCTGTTTAGCCCGTCGGCGCCGGTGTCGCCGTCGCTGCCGGTGGTCTCGGTCAGCGGCTGGTTGGTCGCAGCCATCGCTGCCCTGCTGCTGATGATCGGAATCGTGATTGCCCGTGTTGCAGTCGGTGTGCATCGGAGCAAACCGCACAGCGGTATTGCCCTGCTGATCGGTGCTACGGGCATAGCAAAGACAGACCTTCAACCGCTGGGAACAGTGCTGGTCAATAGCGAAGACTGGACCGCCGAGAACATCGGCACCGAACCAATCCGGCGCGGCGATCGTGTGGAGGTCATCGCTGCCGAGGGAACCATCCTCCGCGTGCGACGAATTGAGCAGCACGCCGACAACACAATCGGCAACCAATAACAGGCAGCGTGTATTTTTGCTCGCGTTCATGTTGCTGTGCCGGTGGCTCTGCCACGCACAGGAGTGTGGGATGTTGAACTGTGATTGTTTCACCAATGGAGCCGTTATCCATGGATGCATTGCTGAGTATCGTCGTTGTGCTTGTGGGGCTGTGGTTGCTAGCGAAGGCAATCAAGATTGTGCCGGAATATCAGCGCATTGTCGTGCTGCGACTTGGCAAGAGCATTGGCACGCGGGGACCCGGCTTTGTCCTGTTGATTCCATTTGTGGACAAACCCATCTGGACCGACCTGCGCGAGATGGTCATTGATGTACCCTCGCAAACCTGCATCACAAAAGACAACGCACCGGTTGCAATTGACTTCCTCATCTACATGAAAATTGTTGACCCCGAGATGAGTGTTATCCAGGTGCAGAATTTCCGCGCCGCATCGCAAGGGATCGCAACAACCACACTGCGGGCAGTCGTCGGCGATATTGTTCTCGACGATGTCCTCTCCAAGCGTGAGCATATCAACGAGACGCTTCGGCTCAAGCTCGACGAGGTGACCGGACGGTGGGGCGTCAAGGTTACTGCTGTCGAGATTCGGGAGATTCTTCCGCCACGCGAAATTCAGGAAGCCATGAGCCGCCAGATGTCGGCTGAGCGGGATCGGCGAGCATTGGTGACCGAAGCAACCGGCAAACGCGAGGCAGCCATCACCGTCGCCGAAGGCGAAAAGCAAGCAGCAATTCTGAAGGCGGAAGGGGCGCGTCAGTCCACGATTCTGCAAGCCGAAGGTCAGCGTCAGGCTACCATTCTGCAAGCCGAGGGCTATGCACTGGCACTCCAGAAAGTCTTCGAGGTTGCTCAGCAGCTCGATAGCAAAACGATGAGCTTGCAGTACCTCGATGCACTCAAGAGCATGGGGGCAAGCCCAGCGACCAAATTCATTTTCCCGATGGAGCTGCTCAACCTGGTCAAACCGTTCGTCTCGTACATGCAGCAAAAAGATTCCAACGCATAAGCACCAGCAGCCCGCAGAGGTCTATCGCGTCGCAGCGTCGCTCGCAGGGCTGGGGCGTAGTTTTGCATGACTGACGAACGCTCGCTTTTCGGTATAGCACGATGGTCTCCGTTCCCGTTCGCACCGTTTCGATTGTCACGCTCGGCTGCAGCAAGAACACTGTTGATTCCGAAGTCCTTGCCGGCACACTTGCCAAAGCCGGATTGCAGCTTGCTGCCGATCCCGAGGGCGCCGATGCCCTTGTGATCAACACCTGCGGCTTCATCGAGGCTGCCAAAGAAGAAAGCATCAACACGATCCTGGAGGCTATCGCACTCAAACAGCGCGGTCGCGTTGGCTGTGTCGTCGTTGCCGGATGCCTTGCCCAACGCTATGGCGATGAGCTTCGCCGCGAACTGCCGGAAGTGGACTTGATCGTCGGCACCGAGCAGTATGCTGCTATTGCTCGGTTTCTTTCCTCCGATCCGCGTTACACTCTTGCAGGCGAGCGTATAGTCTCGACGCCAACCCACTATGCCTACGTCAAGATCAGCGAAGGATGCGACCATCCGTGTTCGTTCTGTGCGATTCCGATCATGCGCGGCAAGCATCGCAGCCGCCCCGCCGAGGAGATCGAGCACGAGGTGCGCACGCTGGTCGCCGGCGGCACACGCGAAATCATTCTCATCGGGCAGGACACGACCTACTATGGTTACGACCTCTATGGCAAACGCACCATTGCGGACCTGCTCCGCCGCCTTCTCGACATCGAGGGCGTCGAATGGCTGCGCATGCTGTATGCCTACCCGTCGCATTTCCCGCTGGACGTGCTCGAGGTCATGCGCGAGCGGTCGAATATGTGCCGGTATCTGGACCTCCCGTTGCAGCATTGCTCGACCGATGTTCTGCGCTCGATGCGGCGCGGCATTACTCGCCGAGCCACCGAAGAATTACTGGCGACTATACGCGACCGCGTCCCCGACATCGCGCTGCGAACAACGTTCATTGTGGGCTATCCATCCGAGTCGGAGCAGCATTTCGAGGAGCTTTGCCGATTTGTCGAAGAGCAGCGATTCGATCGGCTGGGTGTGTTCACCTATTCGCAAGAAGAGGGCACCTATGCCGACATTCTCGGCGACCCCATCGCGCAAGAAGTCAAGCTCGAACGCCAACGTATCCTGATGGAATTGCAGCGGGAAATTTCCTACGAGCGCAACCAACAGTTGGTGGGCAAAAGTCTCCGTGCAATCGTGGACGAACCGCTCGGCGAGGGTCAGTATCGCTGCCGCACCGAAGCCGATGCCCCGGAAGTTGATGGCGAATTGTTTGTGCATTCTCCCGCTATCCTCTCGCCTGGGGATTTTATCACGGCAACAATCACCGACGCTGCAGAATACGACCTATTCGGTGTTCTGGCGCAGCAGTCCATTGCTACCAAAGCCGCGGTATGCGCCGAGCAGTAGGAGTACTGGTTGCGTGTGTCTGGGTTGGTGTGTGGGCGCAAGCTCCGGCACCGACAGAGCTTCGCATGACGACCATGCACGTGCGCCATGCCGATACCGATTCCAGCCGACTCGATGTGTATGCTGCGTTGCCCTACCGATGGCTTCGGTTTACAGCCGGCGAGCGAGCGCTGTTTGCATCGTACCGCCTGACGGTTACTGTTACCGACACGCTGGGACGATTGGTCGCTGAGCGCAGCCTCGACCGCACACTTCAAGAAGCTGACCGCAGTGTTGCGTCCGGTGCGACCGATGCAGCCGACATTACGCAGACAACTGTTGTGGTGGCACCAGGCAATTACCGCGTTGAACTGCGTGTCACCGACCAGCTTTCCAATCGCCAGCAGCGAACACAGCAAGCGGTGACGATTCCCGCGTATCGGCGGGGAACGATCAGTCTCAGTGGCATTTTGCTCATCGAGCGTATCGAGGAACGAAATCGGCGCTATGTGATCACCCCGATTGTTGGCAGCGACATCAGTGCGTACGAAAACGGTTTTTTTGCATTTTTCGAGTTGTACGCAGCACCCCAGCAGGTAGTGCAGGTTCGTGCACGGCTGCTCGATAGCACTGCGACCGTTCTGGGAACACCATGGCAGCGTCTGCAGACCGATAGCACTGGTCTTGCCCAGCATTTTTTTCGGCTTGTTCCACCGTTACGCCGTATGCCGCAAGGCACCTATCTGCTCCGAATCGAAGCCGCCAGCGATACAACGCGCAGTCTTGCCGCATCCGAGCGCAATCTACAGCTCCGCTACGGTGCGTCGAGCACCGCTTTTAGCGACATTAGCAAAGCAATTCGCCAGCTTCGCTACATCGCCACGCAAGCCGAGATTGACTCGATGCTTGCCAAGCCCACCGAGCCTGAACGGCGTGCCGCCTTCGAGCAGTTCTGGCAGCAACACGACCCAACGCCGGGCACGCTTCGCAACGAAGCATTCGAGGAATATTTTGCCCGCGTTGAGTACGCAAACCGTACCTTCCGCTCCTACGCTGAAGGCTGGCTCACCGACATGGGCATGGTCTATATCGTTTTGGGCGAACCCTCCAGCATCGAACGCCGCATCAATCCGTACGACAACCGGTCATTGGTTATCTGGACCTACAGCCGGCTCAATCGCCGCTACGTCTTTGTGGACAATACTGGCTTTGGCGACTATCGCCTTTCGCCCTCGACACCGTTTTTTCTGAGCGAGAAGTATCGCTACAGTCAACAGCCGTAGCCGGGAGCAGCTTGTACGGGTCGTTCAGATTTTCCCTTTGGCACTGTCGAGCAATTTTAGCTCCGTCAACACCAGCAGGTGCAATGCCTGAACTTTTGGTGTGTGTCCGTCCGACTGCGCTTGAGGCATATCCAGGTAGCGCTTGATGGTTTGGACAAGTTCGATCAGTTTTCTGCGCCGCTCGGTGATTGTGCGATCATCGGCTGGACGTCTGCCACCGATCACGAGCGCACGAGTTTGGCGTAGTTCGCGTGCTGTCAAGCGCAAGCACTCGTCCAGGACCGTATCGACCGCATGGAGCAACGATCGGCTTGCCAGGCGCACACTGCTGAATTTCTGCCAGGTTGTGCTATCCATGGGATTGTCGTCCAAAATGGCATCGTGTGCGAACTGCGTCACTTTTGGGTTGAGCATTTCGGCGGATTTCTCGGTTTTGTGGTCTTTGACCGTGCGTAACCCGAACATTGTTTTTTTGGTGTGGGTAACGTTGTAGTCTTTGACCATCGGCGTGTGTCCTGCGCGCATTGCTGCTGTATCCGTGTTGATCTGCTCGACCACAGTACTGAGGCGTTTGAGGTTTGCTTCGATCAAGCAGGTTTTCGTAACAATCGGCGGTACCGGTCCCAATTGTCCTGGCAGGGGTACCGGATGTCCGGGCCTTGGTGGACGCCCGCTTTGACCGAGCATGTCGAGTGAAAACTGCTTGTTGATGAGAAATTCCCAGCCATACTCGGCAAGGTCCACGAGCATGCCATTGTACACCCGCCGAGGACCGACCGGGAGCTGTTCCCACTTAGCGTTGCCGGTTGGACTGTAGCGTTGCCGTTCCCCGAATTTGTGGTAGCCGCCCGTCTGATCGGGTGTAAACAGAGTGGGATCATGAAACAATTTATCCTTTGCCCACGCACGGGCAGCATAACCTGCGATGCCTGCTTTACCAGAACGACCTTTCGTTCCCGGAGTGTGTCCGATCGAGCTTCGATTATCCCACGCATCTATTGGTGCCGATCCTTCCAGACCGATGAGCAGCCCGCCGTAGCTATCGGCAGTCGGTGGTAGGTAGTACACGTACAAGTGCCCGTGCTCACCATCGGATGCAATGACGTTTCCCGAGAGCGGATTGATATTGCCCGTTCCTCCCAGGCTGATATTGACGCCGTAGTGACGCCCTTTCCCACCGGATTTGATCTCGTTAAGACGGTGCCACCGACTCACGCCATTGATCGGGAAAGGTGCCGAAAACGGTTCGATTCCATGAGTCGCTGCAAGGCGCGAGTTGTTGGTAATGATGTTGCCCGGACCTTGAAGCCATTGAAGAAACGCATCAGCGTTGCCCGAACGCACTCGTGGAAGTTGGATCAGTACACGTCCTCCATGCGAGAGCGCTGCGGCAATAGGAATGCCACTGCTCGCCCACGTCGCCCATCCGGTGGAGCCATAGTAGAGCAGCCCACCGTAGTACAGCACTGTGAACACCCGCTTGAGAAACTCAATTTCGTTTGCATTTCCCTGAAGCAAGGTGCCAAACCAAAAGGCGACGTCAAGCTCGAATTGCTCGTTGGGGCTGTTTCGCGGACCATGAGGCTGAACAGCCTGCGCACCTCGTTGCCCAGCATTGCCGGCATTATTCTGAGCGCGTGGATTGACCTGTCCGTCCCATAACGGCGCGGGCTGCCCTCGCGTGAAATACTTGTTGTATGCTTGTTGCGCGTCGATGCTCATATCACCATACCGCGTGAGTGGTCTGACATCATTTTCTGTGTGTTGCTCCACACCGACATCAACATCCGCTACAAAATTGAGCGTAAAATCCACCGGAACATGGATAAAAAAATCCCCAATTTTTCCTGTGCGTGCCAATGCCGATTTTTGCCGCAAACCGACGCTGGCGACGACAATGGACCACTTTGAGCCGTGGACCGGCACGCATGCGCTCTGGCTTGGAATAAGTGCGGTGCTGATTGCATTGCCTCTGGTGATGGCACGCTGCGGTTGGTGTCGGCTGGCGCGGTGGATTGTTGGGACTGAGCTGGTGTGGGCAGCAAGCGGCGTTGTGCTGTTGATAACTGAACGTGGCTCGGCGCGCTGGCTTGACGTACTGCCGCTGCACCTGTGCGACCTTGCACTCGGCATCGTTGCGATTGCCTTTCTGTGGCGGCATCCATTAGCATTCGAGCTTGCTTACTGCTACGGCCTTGCAGGCAGTATTCAAGCAATGCTCACACCCGACATTGCCGGCTCGATGCCGCTGTGGCGGCTGGCGTACTTTTTCGGTGCTCATGCAGCCGTCATTGCCGCAGTGCTCTACCTTGCCGTGGTAGAGCGTCTGCGTCCACGTCCGGGCACCGTCGGGCGGGCGATCGGTGGATTGGCGGTCTATGCCGCAATGCTCGGAGCGTTCAATGCACTGGCGGGTACTAATTACGGCTACCTCTGCTCCAAACCAACGCAACCATCTCTGCTGGACGTGCTCGGGCCCTGGCCGTGGTATATCCTTGCCATGGGGGCAATCGGGGCAGTATGTTTCTGGTTGCTCCTGCTGCCGTTCCGTCCCGACCGGTCACAGTGACGGAGCGAACCGTCGGTCGAAGTTGCCGAGTGACAACGAGTAATTTCGCCGCAACGAAGGTCTGCGATGCATCCGTCAACGAAACCATTTGCGAAGTTGTTTGTGGCGTGGGGATGCAATCTGTGGTTTCCGATCTGCTTGCACTTTTTCATGAACCTATGGTGGGAGCTTTTCCGTGTGGATGCAACGGCGTTTTCCGGTTCTATCTTCGTGGAAGCTGCTCGCGCGATGACCGTGTTTGGCAGCATCGGCTGGACGCTCTGGATACTGCGCCGGCAGGGTCGAAGTGCTCTTCCATCGCATGCGCTGTGGTGGCAAAATGAGAAAGAAGGTTCTACGCGCTTCCGTGGTGTTGGATTGTGATCCGAAGTGTTGTATATTTGCATGCGATGTATAGACCATCGCACGTATTCGACACTGAAAACGGCTGATTCTGTCCATGCGTGCACGGTGCAGTGCGTGGTTACTTGAAGCTGCAGATATTGTCACAAAACCGTCGCGGAGGATTGCCATGATCACAGCGCAGAACCTGATAAATCGTCCGCCGATGCGTATTATTCCGACAGTTAGTGGTAAATGCGTGTCAGGTGGAAAGCAGATAATCAATAGTTAGACTTCAAAGGGAGGCAAAAATGGGCCAATGTAAATGGTGCAGCCGATCTGGATGGTTTCTATCACTCAATTCCTCTGGCTTATGCAACAATTGTGCGCCACTGGTCAGTTTAGATGCTTCCCAGAGAATTAGAATCCTCAATGACTCACTTAAAATAGTTACAGAGTCAAAGAATCTCGATACTAGGCTTTCTAGGTTAGATCTCCTCCTTGAGCATGCTAATGCTTTATTGAAATATGAACAACGCGGTATTTCTGTTACCGATCCGCCTCCTTCATACTTTATTAATAAGTTTGGCAAAATGCGTGATCAAATCATAATTGAGACCTTGAAAGCTGATATTGATACGGCATCATATAAAGCTGCCGTTGCTGCGTCTACAACGGCCAAAATCAATACGCTTTCAAAAATGTTGTTGCGAATTCGTGAATATAAGAGTCGTGCAGACAACCCAAGTTCTCTTGATCAACTTGAAAAACAAGTTCAATCAGAAATTCAACGTATCCAGTTACATGGCTACCTTGATTCCGCAAAGAAGTATGAGTTTAAGGGACAAAAGAAAAAGGCTTTAGATCAGTATTATGAAGCACTATATCTTCTTCGTCATGATGATGTTGATGATTCTCTCCAAAAAGAACAAATTTCCTTCATCGAATCCAAAATCGCTGAGCTTGGGGGAACGGTAGTGTAAAGAAGTCTAACAAGTCGCTGGAGAATCGACGCGGAAAACGCTAGCGCGTTTCCGCGCGTTTCAGCTCCTGCGTTAGCCCGTACAAACAGGCGAAACTCTGTGAAAACCCTCATCACCGAATTCACCAGCCTCGACGGGGTCATCCAGGCGCCGGGTGCCCCATCCGAAGACACCGACGGCGGCTGGATGGCGAAGTACTTCGATGCGGAGGTCATCGGCAGGACATTCGACGCCCTGGCTAAGCTAAGCGACGCCCTCTCGCAAGGCCGCCACACCTATTTAGGTCTGGGATATGTCCTGGTTCCCCTCATCATCGGTAGCGGCAAGAAGCTTTTTCCGGCGATGGCCGAGCCGCTGCCGTTCCAGCTTATTTCCGCTGTGAAGGCGAGTAGCGGCGCCCAGGTCTACCGCTATGTGCGGGCACGGTAGCGCCTTTTGCACGTACGAGACTCTTCGAACAAGTGCTTGGAGTGGACGGCTGTCGTACGCATAGCTAAGCAGTATACTTTTACAGAATGTTGGTTTCAAATTTTGCACAGTGTGTATTTGTGCCGTATATTAGTGTCAAAGTTTATCCAGGCGCAAACAATGTTCGGGTATGCGACACCGCATTCGGGGCATCTTGTTGCGAAAGAGGATGTGCTGCTCGACTGACACCGCAGAGTGTATTGGGTCCTGCGTCAAACAGCGCAACTCCCCGAGCATTGCATAGCGATCAAATGCAATACTTGTTCTTTGACGTCTTCGGTTATTGCTTGCACCGGCCACCGATTGAACATTCCTCTCTGTGCACGGGAGAATGTCGAGCCCTGCTCATTCACGACTTAACCCAACGAGAGAGAAAGTTCTGATGATCAATACATGAAGTGGTCAGTGATTTTGTCGCCAGATACTGAGCTAGACACACTGATCATTTGACAGCGCGGCTGTCACTGCATCATTTTGGGTACAGAATCATGTGGTAAGCTGGTACTGCATAAGCGAGGGACTTTGCGCGACAGTAACGTTCTTGTTTGACACGCTATACTCAATCAAGAAGTTCCCAGTGTTAAGGAGTAACAACCATGAAAACACTATTGTACGTTCTCGTATTGTTTGCATTGCTATTCTCAATGATGGGGCCTACACATGCTCAATGGGTACAAACCAGCAGGCCGCCGAATGTCGTTACAACCTGCCTTGCAGTTTCGGGAGATTATCTATTTGCAGGAACAATGGATGGAGTTTATCGTTCCACGGACTACGGAGATACCTGGACCAAAGTTGGCTTGGAGTACTACATTGTCAGCTCTTTAGCCGTTTCGAGCAACATTATCTTTGCTGGAACGATGGGCAGTGGGGTATTTCTATCAACCGACAACGGCACAACATGGACTCAATCCGGCTTGGCGAGCGGTTATATCCATGCATTTGCCATTATGGGTACTGATATTTTCGCTGCTGGGGGTGGTATCTTTCGTTCTACAGATAACGGTGCTACTTGGTTGAATACTGGGATGAGGTCTGATGCTGACGTTAGAGCTCTTGCTGTTTCAGGTCCTTATCTTTTCGCTGGTCTTAATGGTTCGGGCGTCCATCTTTCTACGGACAGCGGTGCAAGCTGGACGGCAGTAAACGGTAGCGGCTATAACGGTATAACTTATCCTGTCATTAGATCTCTTGCCATTATGGGTAACAATCTCTTTGCCGGGGTTCTCCAATATGGTGCTTTTCATTCTACCAATAACGGTGCTACCTGGAGACCAATCAGGGGAGGTTTTGGTATATATGACGTCTTAACTTTCGCAGTATCAGGCAACAATCTCTTCGCTGGAGGTGGTCAAGGCATCTATGTCACATCTAACCAGGGTGATAGCTGGACAGAAGTCAATTCAGGCTTAACACAGCTTCAAATCAATGCTCTCGTTGTTTCAGGTTCCTATTTACTTGCTGGTGGCATTTCCGTCTGGAGGCGACCCCTCTCTGATATGATTTCATCAGTCGAAGATAATCCCCTAAAACTTAACTCACAGCCAAGTCTTTACCAGAACTATCCGAATCCATTCAAAGCATCAACCAAGATTTCTTTCACTCTCCCTGCTGAGTCGTTTGTCGAATTGAAAGTTTTCAATGCTCTGGGAACAGAGGTGGCAGTTCTTGTTTCCAAACAGCTACCTGCAGGAGAGTATTCAACCCAATGGGATCCTTCCGGGTTGCCCGGTGGTGTGTATTACTATCGCTTGAACACAGGACAAATCACGCATACGCGAAGTCTAATTCTGCTACCATAATCAGAGTCTAAGGCGATGCATTCTATGAAAGGTTAATAAACAATTACTACCCAATACAAACAAACGGAGGTTCTATCATGATCCAGCTTACAAATGTGTTCTTTTTCTGCATTCTGTTTTTGATCGCTTCATTTTCAACCCTCTTTGCACAATGGACTTTTCTAACTAACAGCCCCATTACCCGCCAGCCAACAAGTTTCGCTGTGTTGGGGACCAATCTCTTTGCTGGAGGTATTGCGACTAATGGGGTGTTCATTTCCACTGATAACGGGGATAGCTGGAAGTACTTAAACCTTGACGAACGTGTTCAAGCACTTACCGTTTCCGGTAACACTCTTTTTGCAGGAACTGAGCTCAACGGGATCTTTCGTAGCACCGACAATGGTGAAAGCTGGCAGCAAATAAACACTGGGTTAACAAATTCGAATGTCCTTTCCATTGCAGCTACAGGCTCGAATATCTTCGCCGGTACGTCTGGTGGTGGGGTTTTTCTTTCCACTGATAACGGCGAAAGCTGGACACAGGTCAGCACTGGTTTGACAAATCTTATTGTCAATGCGCTTGCTATTTTGGGATCCAATCTCTTTGCTGGAACTGATGCTGGCGCTTTTCTTTCTACCAACAATGGCACAAGTTGGACAAAAGTTAGTTGGTCAGCCCCCAGTGTGAAGGCTTTTGCAGTTCTTGGCAACACTCTTTTCATGGGACATTATGGAGGCATACAGCTAACAAGCGACAACGGAACAACCTGGAAAGACGTCACCTATGGTTTGAAGAATGTTTCTGTTCGATCACTTGCGGTTTCGGGCACTAATCTATTTGCAGGGACGTGGAGCGGCGGTGTTTTTCTTACCACAAACAATGGCGCAACCTGGACTGATGTTAGCACTGGTTTAACCAATCTATTTATCCAGTCACTTGGAGTCTCGGATAGCTATATTTTCGCAGGGATTCCTAGGGGTGGGGTGTGGAGGCGATCACTTTCGGAGATGATTACATCAGTAGAAAATACATCAGCCGACATACCAACCCAGTTTGATCTGGAACAGAACGACCCAAACCCATTCGAAGCAACAACGAGTATTACATTCACTCTCCCGGCTGGGTCGTTTGTTGAGTTAAAGATTTTCGATGCATTGGGAAGAGAAGTGTCACGACTTCTTTCCGAGCAGCTCCCTCCAGGAGTACATACAAAGCAATGGGACGCTTCAGCTTTGCCAAGCGGTGTGTATCATTGCTCGCTTAGGGCAGGAACTTTGTTGCAAACCAAAAAACTCGTACTTGTGCGTTGATCTGACAGGATAGTTTTTTTGAAGCACACAGGAGCAGTTCTCCGTGCGTACAGCCATAAGGCTCGTTCTCGGAGCGACTATGCTGGGACAGGAGCAAAACCTGACTTGCTGTTTATCAAGTGTTTTTTCAAACGCTCGGAGTGTAATTTCACTCAAGAAGCAACGCTGAGACCAACCTATCGTTATTCGCTGCGTTTCTTCCCGTTCGGTTAGCACCAGCGCTGCAGGTCTGCCGCAATGTGCGGGCGCGGTGGCGCTCTTGCATGCGTTGCGCGTTGCGGCATTGCTGAACCATAGTGTTACCGCGGTTCAATTGGTATTGGTTTTTCACGTGCGTGGTCGTATATTTGAAACGCCGTCGCACCGATTGCTGCGAATTACAGTTTGGTGATGTTGTATCCGAGCACATTGCAGACGACGACACAGCGACATGCCGTCGCGGAAGGAGAGCCGAAGTTGCTGGATCAAGTACGGCTGTCGGGTTCCTTTGCCAGATGCGTTGGACCGGAAGTATCCCAAAGCTTCTCGCGAATGGCGGTGGCAGTGGGTATTTCCGCAAGAGCATCGGTGGAAAAACGAAAAGACCGGAGAGCAAGGGCGGTATCACGTGGATGAGTCCATCGTGCAGACGGCATTCAAGCAGGCAGTGGAGAAGGCAGGATTGACCAAAAGGGCAACCTGTCACACCCTGAGGCATTCATTTGCCACGCACTTGATACAGGCCGGCAGACACATGGACCGTCCAAGAGCTTCTCGGGCACAAGGACGTCCGGACGACGATGATCTACACACACGTTCTGAACCGCGGCGGTCGAAGGGTCAAAAGCCCGGTGGATACGTTGTGAGTGAAGGGACTTGCGTGTTAGACTGAAACCATCTAACATGACAAAGGATAATTCAATTCATGACGAATGCCATGAAAACAAAGGACTTGATAAACAAGCCAACGAGGCGTCTTAGGCCGACAACGAAGCGGCAGAGGCGTCTTATGTGGAAACCATATAATCAGCCGCCTTTTTAAGTGGTATATAATCAACTCTGAAGGAAATCACGAACATGCACCTTTTTGAGAAGGTTTTGAGTGTCAGTGCTGAAGACATCCAATTTGAGCTTCGCGGACACACCGCTGTTGAGTGGCTCGACTTTTTGCTTAATCCTCGCCGTCTGCGTGGCAGCGATTTTTTGATGCGCTGGTCACAAGGTGTATGGAGTGAAGAACGTCTCATTCAAGCCGTTAATAGCACAGGTGAATTCTTTGCCCTTCCCTATGGGCCAAGCGGAACCGCTCCTGATGATGATGTCAGGGCTTTTGAGCTTTACTTTGAACGACTAGAAGCGGCAGGATTAGGAGAGAACAAACGTCCCGACCTGTTAATCTTCAAGAACAGTTCTCAAGAAACTGTGGACGAACTTGTTCGTTCTCTTGGCGGAGTAAGCGAGTTACCTTTTACACCAGAAGATAGCAATGCGATACAAGAGTTACTGGCCAAGGCTATACTTGCAGTAGAATGTGAGAACAGCCTTTGGAAGGGCAAACTCATGCCAGACTATGGCACAGAATTGAAGCCCCAAAATCGTCTGGGCGGTAAACCTGGGTTAAAGAAAAACGCCGTTGTGCCAACTTTGATATTGAAAGAAGAAGACCGCAAACCGCTGCGAATATGGCAGGATACGAATAGAATCCCGATCCATATTTGGCATGTCTTTTATGACATGGCCTTTGGCATTTCGCTCGCCAAAGCGCAAGAATTGATCGAGCAAGGATTTATCTTGCCTACAGAACAAGTTTTTCAGGCACCCGGCGGTGCTACTACCAGAAAGGTTATTTACAAGATTTATTACCACTATGCTTACCCTCTTTGCGATGCGACTCAAGAGCCAGAACTAAAGGCCAAATCTGTCGTGGATAAAAATGGGCATATCTTGCCGTATGTGCACTTTGAAGGCGGAAGGATGGATTTGCGAGCAGAAGCTTTAGCAGTATTGCGAGAGATTGCCGATGCTAAGGACTAATGTCTACAGGCTTCCTTCGTCTTGGGAAGCTAGAGAGCTTTTGAGAGAAAAGGGGCAATTTTGGACTCCTGATTGGATCGCGGAGCCAATGGCTGAATACGTCTTGGCTGACAGGGGCGGTCTTTTGTTCGATCCTGCTGTTGGAACAGGTGCATTCTTTCGTGCGGCCAAAGTAGTAGCCAGCGAGAAGGGGCTAACTGTTCGTTTTGCTGGTATGGAAATTGACCCGACCATTTTGTCACAAGCGCTAGAACATGGCTTGGATCAAGATGATATTGCCTCGGTAAAGATTGGTGATTTTGTATTGCAACCACCACCGACAAGATTCCAGGCCATCGTTGCTAATCCCCCCTACATTCGACACCATCGTCTTGCCCCAGAGAAGAAAGTGCAGCTTAAGCAATTGGCTACTCAAGTGGTTGGCAAGCAACTGGACGGACGGGCTGGTTTGCATATCTACTTCTTGATCCGCGCCTTGTCGTTGCTCGAAGAGAATGGGCGCCTGGCTTTCATCATGCCCGCTGACACTTGCGAAGGGAAATTTGCCCCCGATCTATGGGATTGGATTACGAGAAATTTCGCTCTCGATGCTGTTATCACGTTTTCCCCCGAAGCTACACCATTCCCAAACGTTGATACAAATCCCCTCGTTTTCTTTGTTCGCAATGCACCACCAAAAGCGCAATTTCTATGGGCCAAATGTCTAATCCCGGCCACCGATGCGCTCAAGATATGGGTAAGGTCTGGATTCGAGAACGCATTCGAACAAGACTTATTCGTGATTGTCCGAGACTTGAAGGAAGGGGTCTCTACTGGGCTTTCGCGTGAGCCGTTTCCTAATTACAGTTCCAAGTATGTGTTAGGCGATTTTGTAAGAGTAATGCGTGGTGTTGCAACAGGTGCTAATGATTTCTTTTTTATGACAGTAGAGAAAGCCAGGAAATTGGGAATTCCTGAAGAGTATTTCGTTAGGGCTATTGGAAGAACACGGGATGTCCCAGGCGATGAAATTACACTTGAAACCATCAAGAGCCTTGAATGCCAAGGAAGGCCCACTTTGTTGTTGATGCTTAGCGGTGACAATATAGAAACCTTTCCAGACTCAGTAAGACGGTACTTGCAGGAAGGCGAAATCTTGGGTTTGCCCAAACGTCCTTTGATCGCACAGCGCAAACCCTGGTACAAAATGGAAATTCGAGTACCACCACCATTTTTGTTTGCCTATTTAGGTCGTCGAAACTCAAGATTTATCCGCAACACCGCCAGGGTTGTTCCTCTGACAGGTTTCTTATGTGTGTATCCTAAAGTTAATGGAGAAGAACATCTGGAGCAGATTTGGAAGATTCTCAATCATCCAGATACAGTAGCCAACTTAGCGAAAATCGGAAAGACTTATGGAGATGGTGCAATAAAAATTGAACCTCGACGATTAGAGAAATTGCCTATCCCCGACCACGTCATTCAACAATTTGGTTTTCCAGTCCAAATGCGTTTGTTTGAGCAAAGAGAGTCTTACACAACATGGACAGGCCGTGATGAGGCAGACGAAGGCGGCTAACAATCGCTTGCACCTGACGCCGCTCCGCTGCGCTTCGCGGCGCAGGTGAAGCGCAGCCCGTTGGGTGACTACACACCAGACCAACAGGAGGAAAAGGTATGCAACAGAGCAATTTGGTCCCAGCTTCCATAGCGGATAGTCTTCCGGCTATGGTGCGTAACGAGCTTGCCAACCTTTCAGCCCAAAAGCAAGAAGAGTTCGTGGAAGAATACAAGAGAAAAGCAAAGTCAACGGGCGCAGCCTATGTTCTCTGGTTGCTCCTTGGCTGGCACTATGTGTATTTGCGTAAGTGGGGTATCCAGATCCTGTTTTGGTTGACGGCAGGAGGGTTCTTGATTTGGTGGATTGTAGATCTGTTTCGGATCCCCGGCCTAATTCGGGATTACAACAAGGACATTGCTGTCGACGTTTTGAGGAATCTCAAGACCATAGGAGGATAAACATTTCATCGTCGCCTAACTACCGGTTGCAGCGGACGGCGCTTCGCGGCGCGGCTGATGGTCAGCATTACCCAGCAGAAACGGTCAGATCTACAGAACCAGGAGACTCACATGAAAAACACTCATCACCGAATTCATCAGCCTCGACGGGGTCTCCAGGCTCCCGGCGCACCAACGGAAGACAACGACGGCGGCTTTGCCCACGGCGGCTGGATGGTGAAGTATTTCGACCCCGAGGTCATCGGCAGGACGTTCGACCAACTTGCCAAGCAGAGCGACGCCCTTTTGCAAGGACGCCGTACCTATCAGGTGTCGGATATGGCCTGGTTCCCCTCATCATCGGGAGCGGCAAGAAGCTCTTTCCGGCGATGGCCGAGCCGCTGCCGTTCGAGCTTGTTTCCGCCGTAACGGCCAGCACCGGTGCCCAGATCTGCCGCTATGTGTGGGCGCGGTAGCGCCTTTTGCACGTGCAAGACTGCCGAACATGATTATTTACCGGACGACGGTGGTTACGTCGTTAATTATGTTGCTTCTTCATAATGTTGGGATTCAGATTTACGCGGTGTGATTCAGATTTACGCAGTGTATATTTGCATTAAAGTTTTCTCACAGGCGCAAACAATGTTCGGGTATGCGACACCGCACTCGGGGCATCTTTTTGCGAAAGAGGCTGTGCTGCTCGACTGAAACCGCAGAGTAAATATGGTCCTGCATCGAGCAACACATTCTCCCTGAGCATAGCAATACAATCCAATGCGACACTTGTTCTTTGACGACTTCGATTATTGCCTGCACCAGCCTCCGAATGAGCATTCCTCTCTGAACACGGTATAGTGTTGTGCCCTGCGCATTCACGATTCAGTCTAACGAGAGAGAAAGTTCTGATGATCAGTACATGAAGTGGTCAGTGAATTTGTCGCCAGAACTGAGCTAGACACACTTGATTAATCCACTGCGCGGCTGTCACTGCATCATTTTGGGTACAGAATCATGTGTTAAGCTGGTACTGCATAAGCGAGGGACTTTGTGCACGACAGTTACCATTCTTGTTTGACACACTACACTCAATCAAGAAGTTTCCAGTGTTAAGGAGTAACAACCATGAAAACACTATCGTACGTTCTGGTATTATTTGCATTGCTAGTCTCAATGACGGGGACTACACATGCCCAATGGGTACAAGCCAGCAGGCCGCCGAATGTCGTTACGACCTGCCTTGCTGTTTTGGGAGATTATCTATTTGCAGGTACAATGGACGGAATCTATCGTTCCACGGACTACGGAGATACATGGACCAAAGTAGGCTTGGAGTATTACATTGTCAGGTCTTTAGCCGTTTCAAGCAACATTATCTTTGCTGGAACGATGGGCAGTGGGGTATTTCTATCAACCGACAACGGCACAACATGGACTCAATCCGGTTTGACGAGCGGTTACATCCAGGCATTTGCCAATATGGGTTCTGATATTTTCGCCGCTGCGGGTGGTATCTTTCGTTCTACTGATA
>FWWL01004157.1_pt1 | contig 24986 bp, 27 predicted proteins | sample 2228331 | NCBI WGS metagenome assembly FWWL01 (sample SAMEA103939775, study PRJEB20133) | metagenome | reverse complement strand
CGGTAAGTTCAAAGCACCTGACGATACCTATCCTGCATACACACCTAAGTACTACATGGGTGGATTCTCCTGTATAGACTGCCACAGCCCGCATGGAAACCGCGCAAGAATCCTCGGTGGTTATCCGAACCCAGGAGTTGCGACTGAAAAGCAGGCATTCCTCGACCTTGCAGCATCCAAAGGTGTAACTACGTTTGCAGTCGCTACAGGCCCACAACCCACGATTACACTCTCTGAACTCGAAACAACCCTGGTAAGAACAGTAATTGCTAACCCAGGTCACTATACTCAGTATCCAGGCGATCCTTGGGGTCCAACATTCCCCGGCGGAAAATGGATCCTCGTAGAAAACCCTGACGTTGAAATAGTCGGTGGAACAGAAGTTAAAGACTGGGATACAAGCCTCTATAGTGGTTATCCAGTCAATAAGATGGCTTATGACTGGGATGTACCATTTGGTCCTAATAATGGTGCAACGACTGTTACGACAATGAGAACTCTCAAGTTCAAAGGTGGATGGTATAATGCTATAGTTACAGTAAACGAGTTCTGTGCTGACTGCCACGACGGTAACGCTGGTCTTCACACCGTTCAGACAAAGCTCTTCAGCGAAGACAGAGCAGCACGCGGTGATGCTGATCCGTATGATATCGGATACGGTCACGATACTCAGCCGCGTCACTGAGCACGCCAGATGAGGTTCAATCCGGAGGATGGACAGAACTTTGGACCACACTGCCGTAACTGCCACAGAGGTGCAAGCGGCTGCGAGTGGTGCCATGCTGACAATGGCGTAACACCTACAGGTGCTAAGACAACGGATCCAGAGTTTATAGCAAGACAGGCAGGCCAGACCGAAGCCCAGGCTGCGGATAACACTCTCAAGCTAAGCTGGTACCAGGCTACAGAATCCTGGACAAGAGACAGATACGTAGAATGGCCAGCAGACTGGGATACAACTGAAGCAGCAGTATCTTACGAGTGTGCAGACAACGGATTCTACTGGCCACACAGAACAATGGGTTACATGATGCTCAAAGATGAACTCTTCGGTCTTGATTTCGACGGAACACCTGTTGCAGTAGGTGAGACCAGAGATGCAACAGATAACTGGGGCGAGCCGTACTGGAGAGGTGGAAATGCAACAACTCCAACTCTTTACGGAATGGCTGCACACGATCTTGACTCCGTATGTCTTGACTGCCACAACCCGAACATCTGGAATGCAACAGCATACAACGACCATGTTGACGATCCGGCAGATCCTAACGACAACTACGATGATGAGCTTGTCCTGAGAGGCTTGCCATAAACCGGCAGCTTTCTTAAGGAGGGCTTAAATAAGGCAGCCCCCGCCTTGAAAAAGGCGGGGGCTGCCTTATTTTTCAGGCATCGAACCGGATGAAAAACTTCCAGAGACCAAGAAAGACGAAGAAATAGCAGTTTGATATGTTTAGTCTCCAGGGTAGCTTGAACCAAACAAAAAACAAGTATCTTAAGACTCAACGAAAACATCCCCGAACAGAAAATCGCTTTTTCAAGCCTGGCCAGAAGGGAGGGTTTTTAGTATTTTCACTGAAACGAGCTTAAAGAATACCCAATTGCCTGGCTTTTCATATAAAGCTTATCGTAACAAACAAGGGCAATTTTATTTGTAGCAAAAGAACATTTCTGCTCCCTCCTCAAAAAAGTGGTGCTCAACGGGTCCGTCAAGTGTTCAAAGCATTAAACTCCAGCTTAAATCGAAAAAAGAAAAACGAAACCTAACCGGAACTCATCCAGAAAAGAGCGTTCAATTTTTACCTGCCTGCTTGGCAAAAGGAGGATCTCATAACGCAAATAATCACAGTATGAATCGCTTAAAAAAAACTCGACCGAGAATTCAACCAGCTTAATTCTGGGTTCCCGGTATAGGCTGTACGAAAGGTGGAGGTTGTGTCTGGTCCTGCGGCTGCAGTTGCTGCTGCATCTGCTGTCTTTGAATGTATTCCTGTTCAATCATGGATTTCTTCAACGGGCTGCCCTCTATGTGGCAGAAGTCGCATTTATCTGCCGAGTAGGGACTTGTAGCGTGACAGAGGCAGTTGTAGTAAGGATTCGTTCGAGCAGTTTTCTGATGTTCTATAAACCAGAATTCGTAAGTGCCATGCATCGTATCTCCTTCGGCAGGGTGGCATCCACACGCCCGAGAAGTCGTTGCTCCCCATTTTGCGTGGCATCTTACGCAGAGAGTCCTATTATTATAAGAATTCAAAGCATGCTGCTTGATAAAGGTTTGAGGATGGGGCATTTCTGTGCCGTGACAGGGAGTGCATTTTGCGTCTGCTGCGGGAGAATGGCAGGTATTTTTGCATCTGAGTTCGCCGGTGCCAACTGTCCTAAACATCTGTTCGCCTTCGAAGGCAGCTTTTAGAGTCACATCTGTTCTGTGGCACGTTTTGCAGTCTTTCATAGGACGTGCTTCTTTGCCATCGTGACATTCCACGCAGTAATTCTTTGTATAAACGTTTATGGCTTCATGTCCTGTGCCCTTGTGGCAGAGAGAGCATCGATATTTACCATCAGCGCCGTAAACAAAATCTGAATGCCTTACATTAATCAAATTCACAAGTGTTTTGCCCAATTCGTTTCTGTGGCAATTAATACAGGATTCTTCGAAGGTAAGCTGAATTTCCTGCGGCCTGGCAAGATCCCAGTGAACAAGCAGATTTCTTGCTTCTCTTGGCAGACTCTCTAGCTTACCTATCAGACCTGGTTTAACATGACAGTTTATACACGCAACATTTTTATGGTTGGGAGCTCTTTTATGCTGTTCGACCACGAATTTCATTTCGTGGCAGTTTGAGCAAAAACTGCTCTGATAATGGGTGTAATAATAAGCGGCGACAAGAGCGATCAGAAATGCTGAAAACACAAAAGTCCTCACCGCTGCTTCAAACGGCGTTAACTTCCTTTTTCTCCTCTTTATCGCTCTTTTAACTCTGCGGTTATCGAGGTAGCTTTGCACACCAATGAAGGATAAAACGAGAATCAGCATCAGAAATACAAAGACTATCAGGATAACTGCAATCAATTCCCGATTTTCCTGTGGGTTTTTAAAGGCAGCAGAAACCTGTTCTAACAGTCGTCGAATATTATCGTTTATATTTGCAGCAACTAAAAAAAACATCATCTAAACCCTCTCAATACTTTATCAGGGGTCCAGAAAGTTCCGAAGTTTGCGTGCACATGTTTGATGTGGCAGGTGTCACAACTCTGAGGGCTGTGACATTTAACACATTTATCGCTGCCGAAGCTTTTTGCTACTTCGCGATGTTTTACAAGGAAGTTCTTTTCATGAGGCATTTCTATCCCATGACACTTGTTGCATGTATTTTTATCGTGACAGGCGTAGCATACTTGAACATTATCTCTATCAGTTTTTTGCCAGTGAATAGTAAGCCAGTCTGAGGGGTGTGGAAGCTGAATATCAAATTTCTTTACAAAGACATGGCATTCCGAGCAAAAATTATCGCGGTGACAGTACTGGCAGTTTGTTGTCTTGAGTGAGCCGTGAATGTTAAGAAAGTTGTCTGGATGGTATCTGCCATACACATGGAGTTCGGCAAGTATAAATTCTCTTTTTCTTCCGGGATGACATATCTGGCATTCGGAGGAAGCAAGGGTATCGTTATGGCAGTAAAAACAGTATTCCATAGAAAATTTTACATAATTTATTCTGCTGAGCTGGTGAGCTGTTCCGCCGTGACAGTCAGAGCAATCTGCACCTTCCTTAAGAAAATCTTTGTGCCGTACCCGAATTTTCTTGCCTCTGAGAACTTTATCTTTTACTGCGGGATGGCATTTCAGGCACTGGGTTCCAGGATAGGAAACGAAAGGTTTTTTCTCTAAGGGCAAAATGTATATCAGTAAATTTTGTGCTGCATTGATTTCACCTGACAGGCGGGCAACAAAGTCCGGTCCGGGGTGGCATGAGCCACAGCTTGTGTTTTTGTGTGCTCCTTCAACATGCTTCTCGTTATAAGGATTTATAATGTGGCAGCTTCCGCAAAAATCATTGTTACTCAGGCTGAAAAAATAAGTATATTGAAGGGCAATAAAAAACAGAAGCGCAAAAATCAGTATTAGCTGTTTAAGGTGCGATTGTATTTTTCTGCTTAAAATCAAGGTTTTTTTCTCAGTCATGTTTTAACAAATCAATTATACAATAGATAGAAAGGATATCTGATTCTGTCAGGCAGATCTCAGTTAAATAATTCACAAAAATTATTAACAAATCGCTATCATTTTGATAAAATCTATTAAAAATAGTAAACATAATGGAAAAGGGGGTTTACTTATGTCTCCAAAATTCGAACCACAGATACCAGATGTAGTCCTTGAAAGACTTGCGCTATATCACTGCCTCCTGCAGGAATGGATTCTTGTAAACAAGAACAAACCTATTACATCAAGAGAAATAGCGAAAATTCTCGGATTTACTGATGAGACAGTAAGACGAGATCTTTCTTTCCTGGATAAAAGCAGCGGAAAGCCAGGCGTTGGCTACGATGTTTTTGAGCTCTATGAGAAGCTGAGTGGAAAGTTAGGAATGGAAGATAGAGTCAGTGTAGTTTTTGCAGGAACTGTGGATGTGATAGACAGCTTAAGCGGTATATTAAACCTTGAGAAGTTCGGCTTTGTGGTTGAAGCAATATTTTCTGAAAATCCCGAAGATGAGGGCAAGATTTACAGAGGAATAAGGGTGACCTCTATTGACCAGATATCAAAGGACAACATACCGGATGGATCAAGACTTGCTGTTGTTGTGGTTCATCCTTCCTGGCTAAACTTTACAATGAAGAAGCTGAATGAAGCCGGAATTAAAGGAATATTGAATCTCACTCCTTCAGTGGTAACGATTTTTCCTGATGGTGTTGAAGGTATACAGCTCAGGTATCCGTGCTATTTAAAAGTTCTCCAGTTCAAGACGAAAAAATAGGCGTTTCAGTCAATCAACTCATCAGCAATCAGCCTCTGAAATTTTTTCTTTCCTTCGCTGGTTGAAAACGCCCTGTTTATGCTATCAAAAATATATAATGTTGCCTTTCCGAATTTCAACTGGATAAAGTCATTATTAGAATCTGAGTTGCCTGGTTTGTTTGCATGGATTCGCTGATTGGAAAAACAGATAAATTTTCCTTGCGGACTTAGAAGCAACAGAGCTGAAAAGATTTTTTCCTCCAGCCGAGGAATGTTGAACTTATCGACAAGCATGTAGATATTTTCGTTTATCTTTGAATATTTAAATATCTTTTGAAACAAAATAAAACATTTTTCGACAAATATTTGTCTCTTTTCCGCTTTCAGATTTATAGGTGCTTCGATAATCACCCAGGTAGCATCAAAAAAGGATCGGCTATTCTCAGCAATTACGAAAAAATCCAGATTATTTTTCAGAAAATCAAGCGCTATCTTTATATCTTCTTTTCTTTTTTCTTTGATCAAATTCACATCCAATTTTTAATAGTTTAAACGATATTAAAGGTTAAAATATAGTTAATCTTATTCGGTCAGGAAGAAGGGAGGGGTTTAAAATGGTGCGAGCGTATGTTCTTATCACTGTTACCCCTGGAAATGTGCGAGATGCGATAAAAGAAATAAGGGAGATACCGGGTGTAGTCAGGGCAGACGCTGTAACAGGCCCGTATGATGTTATCGCTGAAGTTAAAGGGGAGAGCATCGAGGACGTTGGTCGTTCTGTGGTCCAGAAGATTCAGGTGATAAATGGGGTCGAAAGAACGCTTACATCGATAGTTGTTGAAATGTAGAAAGTGATCACAGCAAAAAAGGAAGCCAGAGAAATCATAAAATTGAAGAGAGAAAAGCTCAGCCATCTAGAGCACCGTCAAATGTCTTTTGCTCTTTCTGAGAATCTCTGCAGGCTCACCTCAAGATTAAACTCGAGAGCAATCTCGACGTTCTTGCCGGCAAGAAAAGAGCCTAATATATATCCTTTTATCGCATATGCTCTGAGCAGAGGAATCAGAGTTTTTGTGCCTGTAACAGACTATGAAAACGGTGTTCTCTTTCATTCAGAGATAAAGGATCTATCAAGAACAGTGCCTGACAAAATGGGCATTCAGATACCAGAAAATTCAGACAGGTTGCTTGCACCCGAAGAGTTATCGGTTGATCTGGTAGTGTGTCCGGGCACAGCGTTTGATTTAAAAGGTGTTAGAATCGGTCATGGCAGGGGCATGTATGATAGGTTTTTAGCAGTTTTGAGTGATATTAAAAAAGCGGGTGTTTGCTTCGAGTTTCAGATTTTTGAGAAACTTGAGAATGAAGAATACGACATTTTAATGGATTTTATTGTTACCGAGAAAAGAATTATCGAGGTTTAGCTTTAATCGCTTCAAGATCTGCAAGAGTTGCAAATACAAATCCTTTTTTCAGTGCATACCTTATTATCATCTCAGTTGCAAAGGCGGTTTCTTTTCTTGGCCCGCCTCCGTCATGGAGGAGGATGACATCTCCAGGTTTGAGCTGAGAGGTAGCCCTCAGATAGATTAAATTCCGGTCTTGATTTTTCCAGTCAATGGTATCAATAGTCCACAGTGAAAGCCCCATACCTTTAGTTTTCAGGAAATTTGCCAGATTAGTATCATACCCTCCCTGCGGTGGCCTGAACCAGTTAGGTTCATAACCTACAATTGATTTTATGAGTTTCTGATTGCGATCAATCTCTGAACGGATAAGCTGATAAGGTTTTTTTCTGAGATTGATATGCCCGTAAGTGTGATTTCCTATCAGGTGATTCTTCCGCGCCACCATTCTGGCAATCTCCGGATGCCGTTCGATGTGTTTGCCAATCATAAAAAATGTGGCTTTTATCCTGTATTTTTCCAGTATATTCAGAATTGAGGGCGTATAGATTGATGGTCCGTCATCGAAAGTAAGAGCGATTATTTTTTCTCTAATACCATCGGTTTTCCTGAAAAGCGGGGGCCTGCCCTTGAATACAATCTGGCTGATTTCTGTTTTTTGGTTCATTGATGTATTCATCCTTACTTCGGGCATCCCATCTATTTCGAGTTTAACAAAGGGACCGTTTCCAATGGTTACAGGAGGAAGTTCTTCTACTTCGAATAAAGTGGAAGCCGGCACCACTGAGAAAGGCTTTTTCTTAAGTTCTATTGTTGAGGGGCAGATTACCTCATCTTTAAGGCTTCTTTCTTGAGAATTTATATAGATTCTGGCGAGCGCTTTTTTCTTTGCTACTTCGGTCGTACCAAGAATTACAGACTGTTTGTAAATTACAGCAAACCCTTCCTTTTCAAGCAGAGTTTCTATGTGGGTGCGGTAGGGCACAAAAAACCTTTTGCCTTCAACGGATACAGGAATATTTATAACGAGTATCCAGGAAAGCAAAGATATTGCAGCTATTGTTGTTGCTAAAATCAGGATCTCTTTATATTCGCGCATCAGCAAGCTTAATGATATACTGAAATGCAGATATTTCAATATTTTGTGTGGTGAGAAATTTTGAGGTGCCCGTTCTGTGGAGCCGCTGACACTCAGGTGCTTGATACTCGAACAGTTGAAGAAGGCTATACTATCAGGAGGCGAAGACAGTGCGGTGAGTGCGGCAGGCGCTTTACCACTTATGAAAGAAGAGAGATCAACAAGATCATAACCGTGATCAAGAAGGATGGGAGCAGAGAGCCTTTTAATAGAAACAAGATTGTTGATGGACTTCTGATCGCGACGCGTAAGAGGCCTGTATCAAGGGAAAAAATTGAAGAGATTGCAAATATGGTTGAGAGTGAGATTTTATCTGAGGGCGAAATGGAAGTCTCGTCTATGAAAATCGGTGAGATCGTGCTGAAACACTTAAAGGATGTGGATCCGGTTGCATATGTAAGATTTGCTTCAGTTTACAGAGAATTCAAGGATGTTGAAGAATTTACTGAAGAACTGAACAGGCTTCAAAAAAGTGACTATTCTGATAGGTAATTAATTTTTTGTCTGTAAAGATTGGCTATTTCCGTGTATAATTCTTTGTGTAAGTCATTTTCTTCACAAGGCAGGTGTCTTAATTGAACAGAAAGAATCGTCTTATTGTAGGCGGTTTAATAGCGCTTGTGCTTATCGGTTATCTCATCTGGTCGTCTTTTGCCACCGCTTCACAGAAAAATGTTCCTGTAGAGGAACTTGTAAAAAATCCTGAAAAATATGTAGCTCAGCAAATACGAGTTCAGGGCAAGGTCAAGCCCGGCACCATTGAAAAAGATGGAAGCATAATCAGGTTTGAAGTTATGGAAAAGAGTGAGTCTTATCCTGTTGTCTATAAAGGTGGTATACCAAATTCCTTCCAGGATAATGCCGAAGTAATAATTGATGGCGAGATAAGCAAGAGTGGTGAGCCACTCAGCGCAAAAACACTAATTGTGAAGTGCCCCTCAAAGTATACTACCGGCGAAAACGGCTCGGAGAAGAAGTAATTCTTCATCGGATAAATTCGGAGGTGAATAATGGCAGGTGCAGGAGTTCTTTTTAGCTGGCTGGGACTTATATCATCTTTGGTTCTTTCGATAGTCGCTTTCTATTATCAGGGCTCAAGATTAAATGAGAGTTTGCGAAAAACAATTGACTGGCTTGTCTTCCTACCATTTCTTTTTGCTTTGTTTGCATCCATCGTTCTTTTATCTGCGTTTATCGGCAACCATTACGAGTTTGAGTATGTAGCAAGCTATTCAAGTTCTGATTTGCCACTTTTCTACAAAGTCACTGCATTCTGGGCTGGCCAGCAGGGTTCATTGCTCTTATGGACTTTGCTTCTTTCAATCTTTAACATCTTTTTCTGGCTTTCTATAAGAAAAAAACCTTTTTCCGGGCCGGCTCTGGGAGTTACATCTATTGTTATGACATTTTTCTATCTGGTTATCAGTATTCCGGCAAGCCCTTTTAAGCTACTGCCTCAAAAACTGAGCGAAGGTTTCGGATTAAATCCTCTCTTGCAAAACCTTGGAATGATTTTTCACCCACCAACTGTTTTTTTTGCTTTTGCTCTGTTTACGTTCCCTTTTGCTCTTTCTATTGCTGTCTTGATTACGAAAAGCTTTAAAGAAAAAGACTGGCTTTACCATATGCGCATCTGGACTCTTCTTGCCTGGCTTTTTATAGGCATCGGTAACGTGCTCGGCGCCCTCTGGGCATATGTTGAACTCGGATGGGGTGGTTTCTGGGCGTGGGACCCGGTTGAGAATGCGTCGCTTCTTCCATGGCTTACAGGAACTGCGCTCTTGCATTCTGTAACAATCTATGAAAAAAGAGAAAAGCTTAAAGTTTGGACCAACGTTCTGGCTTACATCACATTCTGGTTGTGTATTCTCGGGACCTACATTACAAGATCAGGCGCAATTGCATCAGTGCATGCTTTTCAGTCATCGCCAATTGCAGGGTATTTTCTTGTCGCCCTGATTCTCATTCTCATCACTCCAATTCTTATCCTTGCATCGAGATACAGGGAGCTTGAGCCGGTCGATATCGAAAATTACGCAACGCGCGAAGGAACATATGCAATATCTAACTGGCTTTTTATGGCTTTTACAATCATAGTCCTTTATGGCACCATGTTTCCTCTGATTTCAAGTGTGTTTCTTGGTAAGCCGGCCTCAGGAGAAGAAGGTCTTTCTGTCTCGAGGGTGTTTTTTGATACATATACCTCTCCTGTAATGATAGCAATAGCTGTTCTGATTGCCATTTGCCCTCACTTTATGCATAGAGGCGTGGACTGGAAGAAGCTCCTTACACGAATGGGAATTGGCATCGTAGCGGGTGCAGTTGTCGTTGGGGCAACCTGGAGTTTCTGGGGGACAAGCCTGGTTGGAGCACTTTCAGGAGTGATTGGCATAACTGGAATAATAATGACACTCTCTCTCTTTGTAGTGGATTATCTAAAACTTAAATCTGCATTTTTCAAAAACTTCCTGCAGCGTGGCAGGCGTTACGGAGGATATATTGCACACATAGGTGCGATACTTATATTCATAGGAGTCTACGGCGCCACCATTTACAAAGTTGAGACGAACGTCACAGTAAGTCCTGGCGAAAGCGCTAAATTCAGAGACGTAGAAATTGTTTATGAAGAACCGGTTTATTTTAAAGGACCGAATTATGAAACTTTCGGTGCCAAAGTTCTCTTAATTGACAGCGGCAAGAAAGTTGGCAATCTCTACCCGAGCATGTCGTACTACCCTGCTTCCAACCAGACAACTTTTGAAGTGGATATCGATTGGGGAATTATTCGTGACGTATATCTTGCTTTAAAGGATATTAAAACTCAACCGCCCTACACTGCTACAGTAACAATAAGCCTTGAGCCTTTAACAATGTTTATCTGGATTGGATCAATTCTCATATTTGCTGGCACTGTCTATGCGCTGTTTCCAAGAAAGAAGGCAGTAAGAGAAGAGAGTGAGCTTGAAGAGGTTGCATAACGATAGGAAGCCGATCATTGAAATAGAAAATCTTGAAAAGTTTTTCGGGCATAAAAAAGCGTTAGATGGTGTGAATTTCAGTATTAACCGCGGGGATTTCGTCACACTGTTCGGTCCAAATGGCGCTGGCAAAACAACACTCTTAAAAACAATTTCTACGATTGTGAAACCAACGCGTGGAAGGATTCTCTTCGATTCAAAAGAAGTTACTCAGGATTCTATTTTTCTGAGGGATATGATAGGGCTTGTCTCTCATAACCCGCTTCTTTATGATGACCTTACTGCATACGAAAATCTCGCTTTTTATGCAAAGATGTACGGTGTTCGTAATGTAAAAGAGCACTGCGAGGAGCTTTTGCATAGAGTTGGCCTCTATCATAGAAGAGATGATGTTGTAAGAACATTTTCTCGCGGAATGGTTCAGCGCCTGGCTATTGCACGCGCAATAATTCATAATCCGCCTGTTGTGCTTCTTGATGAACCATATACTGGACTTGATATTCAGGCTATGAAAATACTTGATGATCTCCTCAATGAGCTCAAGCAGAGCGATCGAACGTTTATAATGACATCTCACGATATTACAAAAGGTTTTGAACATGCAACGAGACTGGCAATACTTTCAGAAGGGAAAATCGTTTTTGATAAACCAAAAGAGGATACTAATGAGAAAGAGTTCACGGAGATGTTTTGGCATTGGGTGAAAGAAAAAGACCGGGTCTCATAAGACAATCACTGTATATCGTTGAAAAGGATTTCAGGTCAGAGCTCAGAACCAAAGAGCTCGTAAACTCAATGTTTCTTTTTGCGATGCTTGCTCTTGTAATCTTTAATTTCTCATTTGCAGGTAAGATGCCGGTCAGAGTGCTTTCAGGAGCTATGTGGGTTTCATTTCTCTTCGCATCAGTTCTCGGGCTGAACAGAAGCTTTGTGAAAGAAGCTGAAAAAGGCTGCATAGAGGGCCTGCTTCTTACACCATCTGAAAGAAGCGTTATTTACTTCGGGAAGTTTCTGGGAAATCTTCTTTTCCTTTTTTTTATCGAAATGATTTCTCTGCCTCTTATCGCTGTTTTCTTCTCCCGTGAGGAAATATTTCAAAAACCTCTTGAACTTGCAGGGATACTTATTCTCGGGACAATTGCCATCTCAGCAATCGGAACAATTCTTTCAGCAATTACAGTCAACACCAAAACAAGGGAACTTCTGCTTCCAATTCTTCTCTTCCCGCTTATTCTGCCGGTGCTTATAGGCGCTGTTGAGGTTACTTCATATATTTTTCAGCCAAAAGGAACGATTTCGCAGTGGCTAAGACTTATAGGAATTTATGATATTATTTTTATACTTGTTCCGTACCTGCTTTTTGATTATGTGGTTGAGGAGTGATAGCCTTGAAAAGGAATTGGTTGGATGCACTTCTCCTTGCTATCGTTTTTGTGGGTATGTTTGTAAGCCTGTACCTTATATTTGCTTATGCACCCCCAGCTATAAATCCCACAAATAACACTACCTGGTGGGAGCAAAAGGTCTTCTACGCTCATGTAAGTAGCGCCTGGACAGGCTTTTTGGCATTTTTCGTAGTGGCTATTGCCTCAATCATCTATCTTCGCTCTCAGAGTCATAAAGCTGACATTGTCGCCGTTGTCTCAGCTGAGATAGGAGTTCTGTTTACTACTCTTACGCTTATAACAGGACCCCTGTGGGCAAAGTCCTTCTGGGGTCGTTACTGGGACTGGTCTGAGCCACGGCTCGTGACTGCATTGATACTCTGGTTTTTATATATTGGATACCTGATTCTTCGTTCTTCGGTGGGCGAAGATGTCAGGAGAGCAAGATTTGCTGCTGTTTTCGGCATAATCGCTTTTCTTGATGTGCCGATAGTTTTTCTCTCGGTTAGATGGTACAGGGCTTCTCACCCGCCACTTCTCGTATTTGAGCCGGGAGGCCTTGATCCAAAGATGAAACTTGCATTCTTTTTCACACTCTTCGTTTTCACTCTCTTTTACGTAGTTCTTTTAAGGCAGGGGATAAAAATAAGGGAACTTAAGGACAGGATAAATCAGCTTAAAGAGGTGATTTGAAATGAAAACGTTGCTCTGGGCTTACTCAATTGTCTGGGCTGTGATATTTGCTTATCTTGTTGTCAATAACATGAGACTTGTGAAAGCTGAGAAGGAAATTGAAAATATCAAAGAAGCCTTAAGCAGAAAGAAAAGTTAGAATTTCTGTGCATAATCTGCAAGGCCTAAGAGCTTTACGGTTTGGATGCATTCTTCTGCAGCTTTTCTATCTCCGAATTCTTCCTCGAACAGGGCATCCACTGAAAAATCCCGCTCAGAGCATATTTTAAGTGTAAACAACTCATCTACTTGAGGTCTTATCTTTTGATAACCGAACAGAGAGGTGGCAGGAACAGCAACTATAATTGAAGTTACAGACTGCTTTTTCAGGCATTTTATCACAGCTGCCATAGTATGGCCTGATGCTATCCCATCGTCTACTATAATCACTCTTCTACCTCCGATATGAGGCGGATCTGCAGCTCCACGGATCCTTATTAGTTCCTGTCTCAGTTCTTCGACAACTGATCTTGCATAATTCCTAAGCTGATCTTCTCGCATTCCGGTCTGCCTAAGAATTAGTGGATCGTATTCACATGTTCCGTCGGATGTTACTGCACCAATAGCTATATAAGGTCTTCCCATTAAAGGGATTTTTCGGGCAATCACGAAATCCACGGGAAGCCTGAGAGAAGCAGCAAAGGAACAGGCAACGGGTATGCCTTTTAGGCCAATGCCAACAACTAACGAATCGGATTGTATTAAATGCTGCGGGAATTTTTCCGCAAGGATTTTACCTGCGGCAGTTCTATTCTCGAACATAAAAATATATTAATAATAAAGCAATGAACAAACAAATAAAATCATTTATTAGCAAGTTATACGATTACAAGGTGTTATCTTATTCTTCGGGGAGTGCCTCTATTTCGGTTCCTTCTTTTTTCTTAAAGGAAGTGAGTTTGTCTGAAACTGTCTTTTTTGTTTCATCGATTTTTGTTTTTAACTCTTCGATTTTTTCTGATGCGGTTTTCTTTCCGGTCTCTATTACCTCAGTTAACTCTTCAGCCTTTTCTTCGTAAATTTTTTTGCCCTCTTCCATGTACTCATTTACAGATTTCTTAATAATCTCTCTCGTCTCTTTTCCGGGTCTTGGTGCATACAGAAGCCCTATGACCAGTCCTGTGAGCACTCCAAGTATAAAAGAGAGAAATCCTGAGTCTCTTCTTTCCATCAGGCACACCTCCGTTTTCTACGAATCTTAAAATTCATTATAGTTTAATGTGATTGACAGATAAACACTTGCTGAATTATATTTGAGCGAAATATCTTTCTTTAAGAAGGCAAGAGATGGCAAAAAAGATAATTGACAAATGGATTAAACAGTATGCCAGCAGATTGCTTGAGATGCGCTCGTCTGCAACACGAGATCTTATGAGTACTGCGACAAGGCAGGACATAATTTCGTTTGCAGGGGGTATGCCTTCTGAGGAGGCTCTTCACAAAGAAGCATTCTATGAAGCAGTTGTTAAAGTACTTGAGAAGAATATGGAAAAGGCTTTTCAGTACGGACCCACTGAAGGTTTTTATGAAACCAGAGAACTTGCCTGTATGCTTATGAGGCGTGCAGGAATAAAAGCTCATCCTGACGAGGTGATTATTACAGCTGGTGCGCAGCAAGCTCTGGATCTTCTGGGAAAAGTTTTTATAGATGCTGGCGATGAAATCATGGTCGAGGCTCCAAGTTATGTGGGCGCTCTGAATGCCTTTCGAGTTTTTCAACCAAGAATAATTGCCGTAGACATAGAGGATAACGGAATAGATACAGAAGCACTCAAAAACATACTTGCAGAAAGAAGCATGCCACCGAAGTTTATCTATCTTGTTCCTAATTTTCAGAATCCTGCTGGAACAACGATATCGACAGAAAAGCGGAAGCAGATCGTTGAATTATGCAGAGAATATCGAGTTGTTATTATAGAGGATAATCCTTACGGGGAGTTATCTTTTGAGGGGAGACAGCTACCGCCGTTGAAATTCTTCGATGAAAATGTGATATATCTCGGTAGCCTCTCGAAGATAATATCGCCAGGATTGAGAATCGGCTGGATACATTCTCCGATTCCAATCCTTCAGAAAGTAAATCTCGCAAAGCAAGGAGCTGACCTCTGTTCATCATCTTTTGCTCAGCTGGTTGCCATTGAATATCTCTCAATAATAGATATTGATGAGCACATTCAAAAGGTGAGGAAGATGTATGCAGATCGATGCAAAGCCATGCTGGATGCCCTTGAAGAATATTTTCCTGAAGAATCACACTGGACGAAGCCTGCTGGAGGTTTCTTTGTCTGGGCAACAATAGATTTTGACATAAACACTAACGACCTGCTTTCACTGGCGCTTGAGAAAAAGGTTGCATATGTTCCGGGTGAGTCTTTCTTTGTCGATGGCAGAGGAAAGAACTCAATGAGACTCTCTTTTTCAAATCCAACTCCTGAACAGATTCACGATGGCATCGAAAGACTGGCGGCGGTGGTTAAGGAACAGATCGCACTTTCCAGGTCGATATTCGGTGGAATAGATTTTAAGGAGGACAAGCAATGAAGATTGCTGTTCTTTGTGGCGGGCTTTCGATGGAGAGAAACGTGAGTTTGTTGAGCGGCGAAAGAGTTCATAATGCGCTGCTTGATCTCGGTTATCAGTCTTATAAGTTTGATTTGGATGGAAATCTTGTTCGAAATCTGATTCAATGGAAACCTGATGTTGTTTATATAGCTCTTCACGGAAAAAACGGCGAAGATGGAACGGTTCAGGAAATGCTTGAAATGCTTGGGTATAAATTCACAGGTCCTTCTTCGCTTTCATGCAAGCTCACATTCGATAAATGGATTGCGAAAAAAATGATGATTAAAAATGGATATTACACGCCCGAGTTCTATTCTTTTGAAGAATCTCTAATTAAAGAGCTGGGCGGAAGCCTGATTCTTGAAGAAGCAGCAGAAAAACTCGGTTATCCGTTTATCATCAAGCCATCCTCGCAGGGGAGCTGTTTCGGGGTAAGGCTCGTGCATGAAAAAACCGAACTTCTCAGAGCTGCCGTGTCGGCTTTCAGTTATGACCAGCGTATAATTCTTGAAAAGTATATTCACGGTGTTGAAATAACTGTTCCCGTAGTGGGCGGTGAAATTCTGCCCGCTGTCGAAATCAAGCCGCCGCGAGATATTTTCGATTTTTCCGCAATGTATTCAGCTGGAGAAACCGAGTATTTTGTGCCTGCGCGTCTTGAGAAAGAAGTCCTCAAAAGAGTTGAAGATGTCGTATCTGGTATTGTCGGGCTTTTTAGAGTTGAGGAGCTTTCGAGAGTGGATATCATAATCGAGGAAAACACGGGAATTCCCTATGTGCTTGAAATAAACACGAGTCCAGGAATGACTGCAACATCGCTTCTTCCGATGTCAGCTGAAGCAAAAGGGCTTACCTTTGAAAAGCTTGTGGAGCAAATTGTTCTGAACGCGCTTGAGTCATAATAAGCGAGAGCCTGACCTCACTTTCTCAACTTGAAAACTGTTTCTTATAGTTTATACTATTGATTTGCCTGCCCTCGTAGCTCAGTAGGATAGAGCGCGGGCGTCCTAAGCCCGGCGTCGGGGGTTCGAATCCCTCCGAGGGCGCCATTCTGTATTTTCGGCTATTCTTATGATAATCGAAACCAGCTCATCTTCGAATTGAGTTCCGCGATGACGATCGAGTTCTTCAAGAGCCTGTCGTTTTTCCTTCTTTGATCTGTAAGGCCTGTCTGAAGTAATCGCATCGAATGCATCTGCTACAGCAAGTATTCTTGAGTAAAGCGGTATCTCATAAGCAAAGAGCCTGTCGGGATAGCCCTTCCCATCCCATCTTTCATGGTGGTGGAGAACTGCTTTGATTATATTTTCCGAAATGTCCAGTTGTTTTAGTATCCTTGCACCGATTTCCGGGTGTTTCTTGATGACCGAGCATTCTGAGTGGTTTAACTTTGCGGGTTTTGAGAGGATACGTCTGTCGATCATTATCTTGCCGATATCGTGAAGGTATGCCGCGATTTGAATTTCATTTATTTCGCTTTCACTTAACCCCAGCCTGTCAGCGATTAAACCGGAATAAAAAGCAACGCTTTCAGAGTGTCCTCTTGTATACGGATCTTTGGCTTCAAGTGTGTTTATCAGCGTTAGAATCCTTTTTTCTGCTGAGCTGTAGAAACTTAACTGCCTCAGGACTGACTTGTATGTCTCATTTTCCTCGTGGTAGTTCGGATGGATCAGGGTTGAGGTATCAAAGAATGAATCGAAATTAATCAGCCTTTTTAAACCTGTGAGCACTCCCGATTTTTGCTGCATTTTATACTTCGTTTATACTCCAGTTTTTTCTGCGTTTATTCAGCTGATTTCAATATTAGCAAAAACAACTGAAGAGTGTAAATACTTATTCTGCATAAAATCTGATTTTTTTCTACTTTTATTCCATTTCGGTCGTTGCCTTTTCGAGGGCTTCGAGCATGTTTATTTTGTATTGAACAAACGCTTTCATCTGTTCTATAAGATGCTCGTTTCCAGGTTTGAGCAGATGTCTGAAGCGGCCTTGAGTTTTTAACCACTCTTCCACAGGCTTTAATTCTCTCGGTCTCAAAGTAATTCTGTATTTGCCGTTTTCAACTTCGTAAAGCGGCCAGATTCCGGTTTCTACTGCAAGTTTTGCGATCTTTACGCCATTTTCTGTCGGGTATCTCCAGCCTCTCGGGCAAGGGGCAATAACATTTAAAAGAGCTGGTCCATCAGCGGCGAAGGCTTTTTCTGCTTTTCTGATGAGATCCATAAAGTGTGAGGGGCTTGCAGTCGCTACATATGGAACGTTGTGAGCCACCGCAAACATTGCCAGATCCTTCTTGGGCTCTCTTTTGCCTGGCTCTACTTTTCCGACGGGTGTTGTCGAGGTCCAAGCAAACGAAGGGGTGGCTGAGGAGCGCTGAATTCCTGTATTCATGTAAGCTTCGTTATCAAGGCAGACATAGACAAATTTATGCATCCTCTCGAGCGCTCCAGAAAGCGACTGAAGTCCTATGTCGTAAGTGCCTCCATCACCAGCGAAAACAACGATATTGAAATCATCTACATCCATGCCCTTTCTCTTAAGTGCTTTAATTGCTGCCTCAATACCGCTTGCCGTGGCAGCAGCGTTCTCGAAGGCACTGTGGATGTAAGAGACCCGCCAGGCAGTATATGGATAGACAGTTGTGGATACTTCAAGGCATCCGGTTGAATTTGCAACGATTACAGGTTTATTTGAAGCAAGCAGAATCTGTCGAACTATTGTTGGCTCAAGACATCCAGCACATAGCCGGTGCCCGGGCGCTAAAAGATCTTTTTTCTTTGCAAGGTCCTTAAGAGTTGCCATTACTTGTCACTCCCTTTTAGGCTGATCCATATTCTATCAGGAACTTCTTCTCCTCTTGCCGCTTTAAGTCCTGCCTCAAGAGCCTTATCTACTTCTTCGAGCTCCAGATCGCGACCGCCAAGCCCATATATCACATTTGTTACCGGAATGTTCTTTCTTGCTTTATAAAGAGACGCAATAATGTCCTGTGCGAGCGGTGCGGAAGGTGCTCCTGGTGCATTTGCTCTGTCAAAGACTACTACTGATTTTGCTGAAGACAGAGCCTTAACAACATGTGATGAAGGGAATGGCCTGTAAGTTCTCACCATTAAAAGTCCAGCTTTTATTCCTTTTTCCCGGTATTCGTATATCTTTTCTCTGATTGAGCCTGTCATGCTTCCCATTATGACAAAGACGATATCCGCGTCTTCTATCATTTCAGTTTTTATATGGTCGTATTTTCTACCGCTCAGCTGTTCATATTCTTTAAATATATCGGAGATAACCGAGAGGGAGTTTGCAAGAACATCTTGGTGAATTTTCTTAAATTCATAGTAAAAACCACCGAGGGAATCAAAAGCACCTACTGTAACAGGTTTTTCGAGCAGGCTATAAGGGTACTTATTCTGCCCGATAAATTCTCTAACATCTTCATCAGTCAGAATTTCTACCCTGTCGATTGAATGTGAGGTGATAAAGCCATCGTAATTTATCATTACAGGTAAAAAGATCTTTTCGTTTTCGGCAATGCGTACAGCCATAACTGTCATATCGTATGCTTCCTGTGCGTTCTCGTTAAAGAACATTATCCAGCCGGCATCTCTTGCGCCCATCGCATCAGAGTGATCGCAGTGAATGTTGATCGGTGCTGATAGAGCTCTATTGACATTTATCAATACGATGGGAAGTCTGAGTCCGGAAGCTATATAAAGCATCTCCCACATGAGTGCAAGCCCCTGTGAAGAGGTGGATGTTATTGTTCTTGCGCCTGCAGCAGCGGAACCTATTGATGCGCTCATTGCCGAGTGCTCGCTTTCAACTCTCACGAGTTCTGTGCTGACGAGCCCGTTTGCAACATATGTGGAGAATTCTTCCATGATTGTGGTTTGAGGGGTTATAGGATATGCGGCAACAACATCGGGGTTAATCTGACGCATTGCTGTTGCTACGGCAACGTTACCGGTTACTGCAATTACTGTTCCCCGGCTCATTCTTAATCCTCCTTATACTCTTCAATCATAGTTATCGCAGATTTCGGGCATTCAGCCGCGCATATTCCACAGCCCTTGCAGTGTTCGTAATCAACACCGGTTACTTTTCCTTCTTCAGTTAGTATGCTTGAGTCAGGACAGTATATAAAGCAGTAAAGACACTGGATACATTTCTCAAAGTCAATAACAGGTCTGAATGTTCTCCAGCTACCGGTCTTGTAAATTTCTGAGGTTCCGGGTTCTGGTATGAGGCAGCCTTCGGGAAGATCATCCGGTGATATATTCTGAATGTTTTTTATGTCGAGTTTTTTCATCCCTCTTTCACCTCTTCATACGCGCGAGTAGCGGCTTTGACGTTTCCTTCAACAATTTCATCGCTGAACTTCTTGGAGAATGATTTCTTCAAGAATTCTACAACCACCTCAATTGGAGCCAGATCGAGCGCCTTTGTCAGTGCCCCAATCATCGGGGTGTTTGGAATAGGCCTTCCTATTGTTTCTATAGCAATTTGAGTAGCATTCACTGTAAAAATTTTAATGCTTGAACCCCCAAGGTTTAGGGCCGCTCTAATTGCTGAAGGCTCTTCAGGAGTGTTTACGACTATAATGCCATTATCTTTAATTCCAGAAAGTATATCTACAGAGCCAATAAGGGTTGCATCGAGAACAGCCACGACATCAGGTCTTCTGATCCCGGTTCTGATGTTTATTGGTCTGTCGTCAATTCTTGTAAAAGCCTGAATGGGAGCCCCCATCCTTTCAGGACCGTATTCGGGAAATGCCTGAAAATATTTGTTTTCTGAGAGAGCAAGGTCAGTAAGGAATTTTGCAGCCGTTACAACACCCTGACCGCCTCGACCGTGCCATCTAATTTCTAACATTTTTGACCTCCGGTAAAAACCAAAGATTGATAAGAACAGAGTCGTTGCATACTCAAGAAAAAGAATTTCGATAAGTTTAAAAAATATGATTTAGTTTGTAAAGTTATTTTATTCAATTGTCTGCCTTGCCTGAAGTGCCCTGGCAATTGTTACTTCATCAGCAAAATCTAAATCTCCACCAAATGGGACACCGGTTGCAAGCCTGGTTATCTTTGCCGCTTTGCCAGACAGCAATCTTGACAGGTAAGTTGCTGTCAGTTCGCCATTTACATTCGGGTTTGTGGCAAGAATTATCTCTTTAATCTCCTGCTTTTCTATTCTCTCAAGGAGCTCTCGAATTCTTAGATTTTCAGGACCAATTCCATCAGGAGGAGAGATCGCACCGCCAAGTACGTGGTAAAGACCTTTGTACTCTCCTGTGTTTTCAATGGAAATAGCATCCTGTGGATGTTCAACCACGCAAATTACTGATTTATCGCGATTTTCATCGGAGCAGATGCTGCAGATATCGTTTTCAGTGAGATTAAAACAGATTCTGCAATACCTGATTTTCTGCTTGAGATCCTCAATTGATTTTGCAAGCTGAATTGCTTCTTCATCCTGCATCCTGAGAATGAAGAATGCGAGACGGTAAGCGCTTCTCGGGCCTATTCCAGGAAGCTTTTGCAGTTCAAGCATGAGGTTTTCAAAACTCTCAGGAAGCTTCAGCACTCTCTATGCCAGCCCTCCCGGGAATCCGGGAAGCGAGGGGCCTCCCATACCGCCAGTGATTTCCGACATTTTTTCCTGTGTGTATGTTTTTGCTTTCTCAATTGCTTCGTTAAGAGCAGCAAGGAGCAAATCTTCAAGCATTTCAGGGTCAGCTTCTTTCAGTATTTCCTCGTCTATTTTTACCTCAACAGGATTGAGGTTTCCTGTCACTACAACCTTAACTGCACCGCCGCCTGCAGTAGCTTCAAACTTTGTGTTTGCGATTTCCTCCTGCATTTTTGCAATTTCAGCCTGAATTCTCTGAGCTTCTTTAAGAAGTTTTCCAATGTTCATCGTTCAAACCTCCAAAATTTTTAAAGAAAGTTAGATTAGTTTAGCAAAAAAGATTTTATTTTTCAGTTTCGCCTGTTGTAAACAGACGCTCTTGAATAAGCTTTCCGCCGAGTTTCTCCTCAATTATCTTTTCTGGATCGACAGGCAAGGCATCAACTGAATGTTCTTCTGGAAGTTCAGTTTTTTCAGACTCATCATCGTTAGTTTTAGCTTCTGAGATTGTATCAACGGGTTCAGTAGCTTTTTTATCTGCTTCAACTTCAGCAGCTTCAGGGGTGCTCTCAGTGGCTTCTGAATCTTTATCGTAACCATCTATAAACAATCTCAGGTTTTCTTTTTTAAAAAACTGTCTTAAGGTTGTTTCAATAAGGGTTCTGTTTGACGTTATGGCTACTTCGTCAGCATATTCTCTGTATTCATTGGGAAATGCAATCTTTACGGTATCATCTGCGAAATCGATCAGGTAGGCATTTTTTAGCTTGTTGTGTAAAGCAGGCTTCTTTGCTTTTACTTTGAAGTAATCGAGAAATTTGCGCCAGCGGTCTTCTGTCTCTGATGGTGTTTCTCCATAAAGTCTTGTTTCTGAACCAACTGAACCTGAAACCTCTTCTATAATCAGGTTGTCTGTGAATGTATTCAGCAGGCTCGAGCCAGAAGCAACTCTGAGCGCAGGCTTTTCATGTTTTGTGAATAAGCTCTTAGCTTCAGATAGAAATTTTACAAATGCAGTTTCAACCGAGAGAAGCGGATCTTCTCCTCTCCTTATTTTTTCTGCAGCCCTATCGAGGTGATCGATCAATTTGAAGATATCGACACCGCTATCCTGCTTAATAAATTCCTCAAATTTTGCCCTGTCAAGCTGAGAATCTTCGTGATAAATCCCCGAATTTTTGAAAATAATGTATTCAACAAGAGTCTGTTGAGTCATATTAAGTAGACCTTTGATATCAAAGCCCTGAGCCTCGATATTCCTCAAAGTCGTAATTGCAAGTGTTACGTCGTTCTTAATCACCGCACTGATTATGCTTGCAAGCTCGTCTTCAGGGATAAGACCGATTACCTTAAGCGTGCTTTCGACAGTTACCCTGTTTTCACCGAAAGTCCGAATTTGCTCGAGAAGAACAAGAGCATCCCTTAAGCCACCACGGGCTTTTCTAGCAATGATGTTTAATGCTCGCTCTTCAGCCTCAAAACCTTCTTTCTCAGAGACTTCCTTCAGGCGTGAGACTATGACATTTATGGGAAGCTTTCTGAAATCAAAAACCTGACAGCGCGACTGAATTGTGGGGATAACCTTGTGTTTTTCAGTTGTTGCCAGCACAAAGACTACAAAAGAAGGGGGTTCCTCAAGTGTTTTTAAAAGAGCATTTGATGCATCCTGAGTGAGCATATGAAACTCATCAATTATAAACACACGATACTTCCCTCTTCCGGGCGCAAAGTAGATATGCTCTTTAAGCTGGCGAATATCATCAATTCCGCGGTTAGAGGCAGCATCGATTTCGATCACATCAATAAAACTTCCGCTCTGAATTTCCTTGCAATTGCTGCATTCATTACATGGTTTGGGAGTGGGCCCCTCCTCGCAGTTGAGAGATTTTGCAATCAGGCGGGCGACTGTTGTTTTACCAGTGCCTCTTGGTCCTGCAAAGAGATAGGCATGACTTATGTTTCCTGTCAGAATCGCATTCTGAATGGTTACAACGATATGATCCTGGCCCACAACCTCTTCAAAGGCTGAATGCCTGTATTTTCTGTAAAGAGTTAAATTTTCTGAATTCATGTAAATATTTTAACCGGTTGTGCACCTGCTGTCGGCAAATTCTGACCGACGGTGTTTTTCAGGAAAACTCTCCAGCCAGGCGCATCCCGGCAGCACAGAAATCTGCTTACCGTTGCTCCCTCCCGGGCCTGGCGGGGTTCACAGAACCTGCACTTCAGGAGACCCAGCCTTCAACGAGCTTTTCTGAAACTCCTTGTCGACCAGAACAGCCTCTGAGCAGGAATTCAGCCCTGCTATAGCGGGTTGCAGGTACAGGGCACCGCTACCTCCCCGCCTAGCACAACCGGCAAGAATATTATCTCATTTCTCGTAGTTTTACGAAAGTGTGATACTTAAAAATTAAGGTCGGAACTGGCGGAGGGACAGGGATTTGAACCCTGGTCTCCGTTGTTAACGGAGAAGCGGTTTTCGAGACCGCCGCCTTCGGCCGCTCGGCCATCCCTCCATATATGTGTCTCTTGTATGGCGCGCCCGGCGCGACTCGAACGCGCAGCCTTTGGGTCCGGAGGCCAACGCTCTATCCATTGAGCTACGGGCGCATCAGACAATCAGGCGCGAATGTATATTTTAGAACAAAGAATGCTCATTTTGAAATCGAGCAACTGCATAAATTTATTTATTGAAAATCAAGAAAAATCTGCGTTTGCCGATATTTTTAATATGTTAAAAAAACTTACTTACAGAGTTTTTAAAAAAAAGGAAAATTTTCCCTTTTTATTTCTTATTTTTCCATCGACTGTCGTATATTTGCTTGGTTCACTAACTATTAAAGACGATGATATTCTCCGAATATTTAAAGATCTTGTGTACCTTATACCTGTTCTTTTTGCATCGTACTCTTCCGTTTTACTTCTGAGCAGGAAATCTATCTTAAGGAAATTCGAAAAGTATGTTGCATACGGTCTCATCTTATTTGGGATATCAGAATTGGTTTGGGTATATTACGAGCTTTCAAGTAAGAAAGTTGAGGTGCCTTTTCCTTCTCCTGCGGACGCACTTTTTATTGCCGGATATATCCTGCTGATTCTTGCAGCCTCAAGTTTAATCAGGTTTGACAGGCACATGATAACGAGAAATCTAAGATTTGTGATTGATTCCCTGATACTCATATACGGCATTTCTATACTTTCTTTTGCATTTACGATAATTCCGACTTTCATCTCAAATTTAGAGGCTGGTTTAATTGAAAAGACATTCTCTATTATTTATCCTGTTCTCGATCTGATTCTTATCGTTGTGCTATTTCTATCAACTCTCACATTCAGGAAATCAAGGTTTGCATCTGGCGAAAAGCTTTTTATCATGGGGCTGTTGTTTACGTATGTGGCGGATTTTATATATACCAGGCTTAACCTTTCGAGTGGATATAATGTTATAGAAACCACCTCATTGCTTCCCGATTTGCTCTGGATGCTGGGGTATGCATTCTTTGCATTATCTGTTCACAAATTTATGTCAGGTACAGAGGTTGAAGAGGTCTCGGCAGAATATCAGGTCTTTGAAAGAAATAAGTTCTTTGATACTCATGCTCCAATAATATTTATCCTTCTTACTCAGATTCTTTTTTATTCCATTTTTATAGCAAAAGGAAAAGAAGAATCTCAAATACTCTATACTTCTTCCGTTATTGTTTCTATATTCGCAGTTGTCAGAACAGCTTTGCTTATCTATGAGAACAGGAATCTCGAGAAGCTTGCAACTATTGATTCACTGACAGGACTTTATAACAATAGGCAATTTCAAATTCATCTGGAGAAAGAGCTTGAAAGAGTAAGAAGAACAGGGACCAGGCTTGCACTTGCAATATTAGATATAGATGAGTTTGCATTCTTCAATAACACTTACGGGCATAAGGTGGGAGATGAAATTTTAAAGAGAATCGGTAAGATATTCAGAAAACCGCTTCGGAAATACGATATAGCATTCAGGTTAGGTGGCGACGAATTTGCCATTCTTTTTATGGATTGCATAGTTGATGAAGCTTTAATTCTTCTCGAGAGATTGAGAGCTAACTTTCTGAAAGATGAGCTGTTGAGTAAATACAATATAACGTTCAGCGCAGGACTTGCCGTATACCCGGAAGACGCTAAGAGCAGCGAGGAGCTGGTCGCGCTTTCAGAT
>FWWL01004076.1_pt1 | contig 25005 bp, 19 predicted proteins | sample 2228331 | NCBI WGS metagenome assembly FWWL01 (sample SAMEA103939775, study PRJEB20133) | metagenome | reverse complement strand
TCTTTGGTTGGGAAGTATAGGTGCTAGGGTGGTACCGAGCTGGCGAGGCGTGCAGAAGCCGCTTTGTCTGCATGCAGGGGCGCGTGTGGCGCTCATTGCACCGGCAAGTCCCGTCTCTGATGAGAAACTCGAGCAAGCGCTATCTAACTTATCTGCGCTGGGCTACGAGATGCGTGAGGGGGCGGCCTTGCGCCAGCGTTATGGCTATTTAGCTGGCGGTGATGCGGAGCGACTCAACGACCTGCACCGTGCTTTTGCCGACCCAGAGGTAGATGCTATCTGGTGCATCCGAGGTGGTTATGGCGCCACTCGACTGCTGCCTAAGATAGATTTTCGGCTCATTGCACAGCATCCCAAGCCATTCATTGGTTACAGCGATATTACGGCCCTGCACGTAGCCATTGGGCAGCGCACAGGGTTGGTAACTTTCCATGGGCCTGGGGCTTCTGCTGAGCTGCCTTCGGACACGCTCGAACACTTGCGCGCTGTGCTTGTGGAGCCGAGGACGCCTTACGTCCTAAAGGCCAATGCCCCAGACCCTCCGCCTGCCACCATTAGCCCGGGCAAGGCTGTGGGTACCCTCATAGGCGGCAACCTCTGTCTGCTGGCAGCTATGGTGGGCACGCCCTTCCAACCTTCCTTTCGGGGCAAGATCGTGTTTATCGAGGATGTGGGCGAACGCCCTTACCGCATTGACCGCCTGCTAACGCAGCTATTGCAGGCTACTGACCTGCGCAGGGCGGCAGGCATCGCCTTGGGCACCTTCATTGACTGCGCACCTGAAGACCCGGTCTTCTCGCTTTCTCTTTTAGAGACGCTGCGCCTATGCTTAGGCGACTTACAGATACCTGTGGTGTATGGGCTGCCGTTTGGGCATATGCCCAATCAAGCTACGTTGCCCTGCGGCATCCGCGCTGAACTGGACGCCGACGCGCAAACGCTAACGCTGTTGGATCTCGGTTGCCAGTCGTGAGACCCGTGTACCTTAGCGAAATTCGGGTGGCTTGACCACGGTGAAGACGCGCGAAATGTTGAAGCCAAAACGGATGCCGTTGGGGCTGCCAAACCAGCGGTCAGTTGTCTCGGTGATGAAGCCCTTGTACGTCATATCAGCCGAATTGGTGAAGTGCAGTTGGAAGACGTGGCCGCCCGTCTCGATGTCGAAACCCAACGACAGGGCGTTAGTGTACTGGGGTGCCAATTGGTTCGGCAAGACGTAGTAGTACTCAGCATTGAGCGTAACGCGGCGCGTCAGACGAATGCGGCCCGCTATGCCCAAAGAATATACGTCGTTTTTTTCGGCACGCGTAACCACTAAGTTGCGGTGCACGAGCGTAGGCATGATTTGTAGGGTGAGGTAGTCATTGAATTTGCGCGCCATGAGCACCTGAAAGGTGTAATATAAGCGCGAGGAAAAGTAGTTAGTTCGGTCAGGGTTGGCGAAGCGGACGGTCTTTATCTGAGCATCCACTAGGCCCGAAAGGGTAATAGGCATGTTGCGCTTGCCCGAGGACTGACGCAAGATTTTGTACTTCACAAACCCGTCGTAGATCTTCTCTTTGCTGTTGCGGCCTATGCCCACCATGAGGCGGTCGGAGATGCCGTAATCAAGCCCCAGGCGGATGGTGGCGCCATCGAGGCCAAACATGTCGTACAGGCCGTTGTTGAGCGGCGAGAAACGGTGCGAAATTTTGAAGTCTAACACGCCGGCGCCAGTGTTTTCTATGGAATGCCCATTGACCACTCGGGTGGTCTTAAAACTGGCAGTAATGTAATCTGTAGTTTCTTCTTCCTCGAGCAGGGAGAGGAGGTCGTCGTTCTGGGCTTCCATGCGAAGGCTTTGGCTTAAGAGCAGGCATGCGGTCAGGAGAGTGGTGAGGAAGCCCTTGAGCATTGTGTTGGGAATGTTCATAGCGCTGCAGAGTTTTTATATGAGAAAGAGGCTGGCTGAACAGTGCGTCTTCATGCCCACAAGGGAGGCGCAAGACAGTGCAAATATCTTGCCCTACCTCATGAGGCGCAACAGCAGCGCAGCCCAACGAGAAGAAAAATAACCCAGACGCGTCAAGGGCTGTTGCCGTCTCGGCCGATTTGCGTCCTTTGTGGCTGGTAATAATGGCAATATGGCTCAAGGCTCTTCCTCACTTCAGGCCTCCCACAGCAGCGATGCGCGCCCTCGGGTAGCGGGTTTTACTTTCGTGCGCAATGCGCTCCTGTATGACTACCCGGTGCTGGAAGCCATCCGCTCCATCCTGCCGCTGTGCGACTACTTTGCCGTAGCGGTTGGGCGCTCTGATGATGACACTCTGGACTTGGTGCGCAGCCTAGACGACCCGCGCCTGCACATCGTGGAGACTATCTGGGATGACACCTTGCGTGAGGGCGGGCGCGTGTTGGCCGAAGAGACCAATAAGGCCTTCGACGCCATACCGCCAGAGTACGACTGGTGCTTCTACATACAGGCCGACGAGTGTGTGCACGAGGAGGACTTGCCCACTATTCAGGCCGGTATGGAACACTGGCGGCACGACGCACAGACGGAAGGCCTCCTGTTCCACTACCACCATTTCTATGGCTCCTACGACTACGTGGGTGTCAGCCGGCGCTGGTATCGGCGCGAGGTGCGCATTGTGCGCAACGACAAGCGCATACGCTCTTGGCGCGACGCCCAAGGCTTTCGCAAGGACGGACGCAAGCTGCGCGTTCGCCTACTGGATGCCTTCATATACCACTACGGCTGGGTAAAGCCACCTGATGCCCAACAACGCAAACAGCGCAGCTTCCACCGCCTGTGGCATCCCGACGACGTCGTGGCGCAGCGGGTGGGCGATGCGCCCGTGTACACCTACGACGGCACCGAACCCTTGGAACGCTTTACCGGCACCCACCCCGCCGTCATGAGGCCGCGCATCAGGGCGCGCCATTGGCAGTTCGACACCGACCCTGCGCAAGCGCGATGGTCTTGTAAAGAGCGCCTATCGCGATGGATAGAGCAGCGCACCGGCTGGAGACCCGGTGAATACCGCAACTACCAATTGCTGCCCGATTAGCCCGCCTTTCTTATTTGCCGCCCCCTCAGCGCCTCAGGACAACAGCAACAGCCTGCGCTACGCGCTGGCCATCCATGGCCGCCGACAGGATGCCGCCAGCGTATCCTGCGCCCTCACCGCAGGGGAAGAGAAAGGCTGCATCAGGGTGCATGAGGGTCTGTGCGTCGCGAGGGATACGTATGGGCGCACTGGTGCGGCTCTCGGTAGCCACTACGGTGGCCTCCGCACTGACGTAGCCGCGAAAGAGCCGGCCAAACTGCTTGAGGCCGTCGCGCAGGCGCTGGTAGATAAATGGCGGCAACAACTCGTATAGCGGCGCTACAAATAGGCCGGGTATGTACGACGATGGGGGAAGATCGGCGGAGAGGCGTCCGGCAATGAAATCTGTCAGCCGCAGTGCCGGTGCCTTTTGGCTGCCATCGCCTGCATTGAACATGCGCTGCTCCACCTCTGCCTGAAAAGCCATGTGAGCAAAGACGCCATGCTCGGCTTCCCAAGCCGCCACGTCGGCCGCTTCGACGGCTACCACAACGCCCGAATTGGCAAAGGGTGAGTCGCGGCGGCTCATGCTCATGCCGTTAGTAACGATTTCGCCTGGGGCCGTGGCTGCAGGTACGATGAGGCCACCCGGGCACATGCAAAAGGAAAACACTCCACGGTGGTTCACCTGACATGTGAGGCTATAGCTGGCTGCTGGCAAGTGTTCGCCGCGCTCGGCCCTGTGGTACTGGACGGCATCCACCAAGGTTTGCGGGTGCTCCACGCGCACGCCTAATGCAAATGGCTTGGCTTCCAAGCGCAGACCATGCCGGTGGAGCAGGCGGTACACGTCGCGCGCGGAGTGTCCTGTGGCGAGCACTACTGCGTCGGCCAGCCATTCTCGCGTAGCGCTGCCATTGCTCTCAGCGATGTCGGAAGTGATTACGCCCAATAGGCGCCCGTCGCGCAGGATGAGGTCGATTACCCACTGCCCAAAGTGCACCTCGCCGCCGTAATGCTCAATAGTGGCGCGCAGATTTTGCACTACGCCGGGCAGCTTGTTAGAGCCGATGTGCGGATGGGCTTCTACTAAGATGTCAGCCTTGGCGCCATGCTCTACCAACAAGCGCAGCACCTTGCGCCAGTCTCCTCGTTTCACGGAGCGGGTGTATAGCTTGCCGTCGGAGTACGTGCCTGCACCGCCTTCACCAAAGCAGTAGTTGGAGTGCGGGTTCACGATGCCAAACTGCTGAATAGCCCGCAGGTCGCGGCGGCGCATGCGGGCGTCCTTGCCACGGTCGAGCACGATGGGCCTAATGCCGCGCTCTATCAGCTCTATGGCTGCAAAGTAGCCCGCCGGCCCAGCGCCGATAATCAGCGCGCACGGTGCACCCTCGTGCACAGGCCTGAAGCCACTGAGCACCGGCGCCTCCGGCGTGAATGTTTCTTCGGGAGCATACACCTCTGCTCGGAGGCGATACACCGGGTCGCGCCCGCGTGCATCCAACGAAACGCGCAGGACTTCTACGTAACCAATGCGCTCGGGAGAGCATTGCAGCACCTGTGCGGCTTTTTGTCGCAAACGCTCTGCATCGCCGCGCTCTGCGGGCTGCAGGGTGATTTCTATCGTCTTTGCCATGAAACATCTGTTCCGTGTTTATCGGAAAAAGAAGAGAGCCCTTGCTGCACTACTAATATGTTTACGGCGACTTAAGGCGCAGTGTCTTGGGCTTGTCCACTTGGTCAAAGCGCCACTCGGCGGGGTTTATCTCATAAATGTCGGGCACGAAGAACTTGACCGTTGTCTGCTCCAAGCACTTGATCTTTTCGTTGGCGCGAAACATGTAGATAGGCTCGCGTCGGCGCATCTTCGAATAAATGCGCAGGGTATTGCCTTGCCGTTCCGACTCAAAGGCATAGCGCCCCTCTTCGATAAGCTTGTCCACGCGTTCTGGCGAGGCATTCCACACTTGCACTTGCACTTCAGTCAGCAAGCTGGTGCCCGCCCAGAGGTGGACTTCAGGGTAAATGAAGTTTATCACGTCAATCACGATAGTCTCGACGGAGTCCACCGGAAATATCTGGTACACCGTCCGCTCCATTTGGGCAGACAATGGATTGGCTAATGGAAGGCTCCATAGAGCTATGCACAACCAGATAGCAAGGCGACCGCTGGGCTTCATGATAAAAATGCGAGCAGTTGTGGTATGTATTGATATCAACGCAAAGATAAAGATAAGGTGCACTGTGGTCGCCCAGGCCGCCAGCAGCCAGTCCTGATGACTCAAAGGAGGCACCAACGATACCTGGGCATTTGACACGGAAAACCACTTCTTGCTGCATCTACCATGGCAAAGTCCGCGTGGTGCTTCAGGTTTCAATACCCTTTTGTTGGAGCCATTCGAAGCAGTGAGTGCCGGGCAAGAACTGAATGTGCTGCCCGAATCGCCCTGCGCCTTTGAGGTGGAGTACGGCGCGGCGCTGTCCCCATTGGCGCCGTTTTTCCACGCGTGCCACATCGCTCCAGGCGTAGCGCACTGTCGTCCAGTAATTGGTCACGTACACATGGGCATCGTCGGCATCTAAGCGTTTCAATGGCCAAAGTGCCGCCTGGACGTAAAACACCCACAACAACCACAGGCCTAAGGCAATGCCGCGCGGCCACCAGATGGAGTAAGAGAGGTATAGCTCATCGGCCGGTGTTAGCCACATCAGCAGCAAGAAGCCTGTGAGGAAAACGGTGCCGAATACAGGCACAAACACACGCCAAAAGAGCGTCCAGTTAGATGACAACACCACTACCGCCGAGCGCCCATTGGAAGGCGAGGGAACGTCGTCTGAAGAGATGGGCCGGTTTTCTTCCATACAATCTCACTCAAGCAAAACTTAAGGCAAAGGTCAGCACAAAAGCCATTGGGCCAGACATATGCTCGCGCTAATCCTCCTTGGTTTTCTCTTTTTTCTTGTCCTCTTTCCGAATTCGGCTTCCGGCATTCAACTTGCGAGCAATGGCGCTGTAGGGGCCCGTAACCACCCACTCTCCCTCTTGCAGACCCGAGATAATCTCGATATAGTCGTTGTCTTGGATGCCGGTTTTCACTTCGCGCATGGCAACTGTGTCGCCTAGGGCCACGAAGACAACCTCGCGCATCTTGGCGGGTGGTGCAGCGTCGCTAGTGTGCTTTTTGGAGTCAATATCTTTATCCGCAGGTTTTCCGCTCACGGAGGCGGTAGCAGAGGTGCCGTTTTCGTCGGTGCGAGCCGTTACAGCCACAATAGGCACGCTCAGGGCATTCTCCACAGTGTGGGTGTAAATATCCACAGAGGCCGACATGCCGGGGCGGAAAGGATAGCGCCAACCATCGGTAATCAAGTCAGCGTAAGAGGTTGGGTCAATGCGCACCTTGACGATGAAGTTCGTTACCTGGTCGGTGTTGAGAGATACGGTGGCTCCGCCCAAAGCGTTGGCAACGTTGCTCGCACTACTGGCGATCTCGGACACTTTGCCCTTAAAGATGCGGCCCAAGTAGGCGTCCACCTCGATGTCGGCTTCATCACCCACGCTCACCTTAAGGATGTCGTTTTCGCTGACCTCGACCTGCACCTCCATGGAGCGCAGGTTGGCGATGCGCATCATCTCGGTACCGGCCATCTGAAGAGTACCGACTACGCGTTCGCCTTTCTCAATGCTGAGTTTACTAATGATGCCATTTACCGGCGCCACAACGATGGTCTTTTGCAAGCTGGTGCGCAGTTCCTTAAGGGTAGCCTGCGCGCTGGCAATACCAAACTCAGCCACACGGATGTTCTCCCGAGCGCTGGCGAGGTTTTTTTCCGCTGCCTTCAGCGCAGCTTCGGCAGCAGCGTAAGCGCCCTCCAAAGTGCGCAGGTTGCTGAGCGAAGCCTCGAAGTCTTGTTGGGAAATAACACCCTCGCGATGTAATTGCTCATTGCGCTTGTGAGCGCTCTTGGCGGCTTCCAGTTGGGCAACCACGCGGTTTTTCTCCGCCTTCAGCTGCTCTATTTGAGCGTTGGCGCTCTCTGCGGAAGCTGCCGATATTTGCCGTTGAGACTGGGCGCTGTTAAGCGCTGCCTGACCGCGCTCAACTGCGCTTTGGTATTCGTCGGGCCGTATTTTGGCCAATATCTGACCAGCCGTTACAGAGTCGCCTTCTCGCACGAAGAGCTCAATGACCTCTCCGGATACGTCGGAGCTGATCTTGACCTCTGTCTCTGGAAAAATCTTTCCACTGGCACTGACCACCTCGCGGATGGTGCGCCGCTGTACTTGTTCCAGCGTAACCGGCTCCCCTTTGGGCGTACTTCGGGCCTTGACTATAGCGGCAATAATCAGCAAAGCCAATACCGCTATGGCTGCGTAAAGCAATCGCTTGTTTTTCTTTTTAGGCAAAATATTGGTCATACGAATGTGTGAATAATGTTTTGGGTAATGGCAAAAGAGGATTAATGCTATTTAGAGGCGAAGTTCTTTGCCGAGATAGAAATCGAGAATTTTCAAGCGAAAAATGTAATCGTAGCGGGCAATGAGTAAGTCGTTCTCTGCATTGTCGCGGTTATTACGGGCTGTGGTGTACTCGAGCAGGTTGGCTGCGCCGAGTTGGTATCGCCTTTCAGTGTTAGCAAAGGCGGCTTGTGTGGCTTCATACGTCCTTTGGGCAGCTTCCCATTGCAAGCGGCCCGCCCGTGCGTTGGCTATGGCCGTTTGGATGTCGTTTTTCAGCTGTTGCTGCGCCTGGTTTTCCTGAAGCTGTGCCGCTACGACATTCAAACGGGCGCGCTCAACATTGAGGCGCGTGCGGCCATTCTGGTAAATGGGTACATTCAGCTGAAGACCGAAGCCCTGGCCAAAGTTGCGCTCCACTTGATCGAAATACGACAAGCGCGGAAACTCTAGAAGCGGCACGTACTGCTGTATCGGCACGTCCACTTCGTTGATGCGCACAATGACTGGATCGCTAAGCGTTGTGCCGATGATGCGCGGATTACCAAAATCCCGAAACTGCGAGGAGTAGTTGGTGTTTAGCGAGGCAAACAGGGTGAGAGTAGGGTAATAGGCAGCGCGGGCAAGAGCCACTCCTGTTTCGGCACTTTTCAAACGAAAGTGCGCAGCCCTTACGCCAGGCTGAGTTTCCTGAGCAATGCTGTACACTGAGGTCAAGGTGAGACTTTCAGGGTTGGTATCTGTTGGCACCTCCATGCGCGGGCGCTCAATGCGCAAAGCGTAGTCGGGTTCCAACTGTAGCAGCTGTTTCAGGGTCAGCATCGCCAGATCATAGTTGTTTTGGGCTTGCACAGCCAACTGCTCTTCGCGGGCCAGCTGGGCTTGGGCGTTGAAACGGTCGGCAGCGGGCGCGCTACCCGCTTTGATAAGTTTGAGGGTAGTCTCCAGTTGAAGGCGCGCCTGGGCAATGCGCCGTTGAGATATCTCCACCTGCTCTTCTGCTAATAACACGCTCAAATAGGCTTGAGCCACCTGCAGGGCTAAGTTGTTGGCCGTTTGCTCAGCATCGGCCTGGGCTGCTTGGGCATTCCAGTGGGCCTGCCGAACAGCATGGCTGATCTGCCCTCCGGCATACAGAGGCATCGCAGCCGTCAGGCCGATACTATTGAACGTAATGCCAGAGGTAACGAACTGGTTGGTGGCAGGGTCAATGGTGCGGCCAAACTGCTCTCCAAGAGTGGAATTAGCATTGACCGATGGCAGGCGGCCGGCTTTGGCTTGGCGTTCCGACAACAATGCCACCCGGGTGTTCGTCTGGGCCTGACGTACGAGCAGGTTGGCCTCTTGGGCGTGCTGGATACACCGCTCCAGGGTCCACACTTCTTGCGGCTGGGCAACCACCGAAAAACTTGCCTGCAAAATCAAGAGCAACAAGGGCAAGGTGCGATTTATACCTATTCGAACAAGTGCTTTGTGCATAGGAAGAAAAAAATGAGGTGCTTTTGGAAAAATACATGGCAATGTTAGCACCCTCAGACCTTGAGACTGCTCGCTTTTATATCAAGAAGTAGAAAAAATGGATGAATGCGGCGCCCTTGCGGGTTTAGGCGTTGGGGTCAGCTAAGTCGAAAATCCGACTCGACAAGGCCAGAATGATATCCTCACGCCTCCTCCCGTTCAAAGTTCAATTTGAAACCGATGCGCTGGTTTTCATCAGGGCGGTCGTCGTCATAATCTTCCCAAAGGGTTATTTCCGAAACGAAAGTCTCCAAGTGCCGAATGACGTAAGGCTCCTTGATTTCTTCTGGGCGATAGATGGCCAACGTTTTCGGCGGCTGGGGCTGGCCGTAGCGCTCAATGTAGGGGTAATTGACCATGACCATGATCTTGCCGTTGAAGAGCTGCTGGTAAACCAAGGAGCCGTTGTGCTTGATGAGGTCGCGATGCAGCCCTTCACCCAGCGGTTCGCCCAAGCCACTTTGGCTATGCCCCAAGGAAAGCACTACTGCCTCCAGGTTCTGGATTTCGGAGCGCTCCTCTACCGTGCAGGGCAAGCCGACCAGATCAGCAGCGCGTTTGAGGTGAGCTATCAAATCTGGCTTGAGCTGCTCTTGCCAGAGTTTGCGATAATGCTCGGTATTCTGGAGCACTTCTTTGTAGCGTTCCACTTTTCGCTGAAAATTGAAATAATCTTGCTCAGTAAAGGTCATGGCGCTTGTGTGATGTCATTTGTACAGAAGACCTCAAAGGTGGGCAATTTTCCCCAACAACGAACGGCTGCTTTTCCAGGTGCTTCTATATTGCGCGCCAAAAAGCATTGAGGGCGCTGGGGAGTACCCTGCGCCCTCAACTGCTTCACAGGAGGGAGCTATCTCATCAGAAGAAGCGACTGCGGTAGTCGTCAATCTCGGAGTACTTGCGCCAAATGTTAAGCCAACTCATGCGAATGCCGGTGGAGGCAGAAGAGGTTACTTGGCGGCGGAACATGGCCAAGTCCGCAGGTGGCTCTAATTGTGGAATACTTTCAGTGAGGCGAGCTATGTAAACGCCGTTATTGCCGGCAATGGGCCGGGTTGTGGCGTCTTTCTTGGCTAGGTGGAACACCGCCCCCACGACGCGCGGCTCAGCACCTGCCGTGGGAATGAAAGCCTGGATCATGGTAACGTTCTGGGCGGTATCTATGAAAGCGTTCCACTCGGCGGCAATGGCATTGAGGTCTGTTTTGTTGCCGAGTTTGCCCTTGATGATTTCTGCCTTCTTCCGGTTGCGCACTTCCAATTCGGCGCGTGGGTTTTCCTTGAGGGTAGCTACTGTGGCTGGCCCTTTAGGCAGAATGCTCTTGAGAGCTACCAACACATATTTGCTATCGAAATAGCCACCGCCGGGGTCGCGGAAGGAGAAGACTTCCTGGGCGACATTACCCACTTTGTTCTTGGTCTCGAAGGCCCAGCGAACAATCTCGCGCGCTTCTTCGCCCTGAGCACCAAACGAACTCAGCGTATAGTCCGCTGCCTTGAGCGGTTGGCTAACCATGAGCACGTAGCCTTCCTTTTTGGCCAGTTCTGCCAAGTCCTCGCGGGTTTTGGCCCGCTGCAGGATTTCGAGCGCCTTATCCTTTACGCGCTGTTGGGTCTCGCGGCTAGGCTCGATGGGTTGCCGAAGCGTCGCTAAGCGTACACCAGCCTGATTGTTGAGGAATTTTTTGCCCGTTACCTCAATGAGATGCCAGCCAAACTGGGTGGACACCTTGTAATACTTGCCTATCTCAGAGTCGTAGAAACAAGCGGCATTGAACTCAGGTACCATCACGCCTTCGGAAAACCAGCCTAAGTCGCCGCCTTTGGAGGCCGAGCCAGGGTCTTCACTATTGGCCCGAGCCAATGAGTCAAAAGAAGCGGCCTTCGATGTCAGCAATTGCATTAGGCTATCAATCTTCTTCTCATTCTCGGGCGTAGCGTTGCGTATGAGGATATGGCGGGCTTGCACGGAGTCCGGTACGACTTTGCGACCCAGAATTTTGGCCACTACCCAGGCGCCTTGATCCTGGAAGGGGCCTACAATAGTACCTACTGGCGCAGTAGCCAGAGAGTCTGCAGCAGCAGCGGGTAAGTCATCTTTTTTGCGATAGCGGCTGTCCACCGTGCCGCGATTAGTTACGGCGTAGAGGGAGTCATTCTCCGCAGCGCGCAGCCCTTCCCATAGCTTCCAGGCGGCCTCGTACGCAGCAGCGCTATCCGCAGCCGTTGGATAAACGTTCAGCTCGACGTACTCCACCGTGCGTGTTTCTTCGAATTGATAATATAGGCGGGGGTTCTCCTTCAGGTAGGCCTTGAAGTCGTCGTCCGTAGGAGTGGCATCTGCATCGGGAACCCTATCATAAGGAATGCGGGCGTAGAGGAAGTTAGCGCGCTGGTTACTTTCCCGATACGCCATTTCTGCCTGCCAACTGGGTGCATAGACGGCTTTTGTCAGCAGGGCACTTATTTTTTCCTGGAGACGCTCGGTAATAATTTCCTTTTCTTGGGTGGCCCAATAGGCACGATTGAGCGGGTCGGTGAAATTCCCCGACTCAATAGCGTTCTTGATATTGTTCAACTGCTCCCGATTGGGCTGGCCATCAGGACCAGCAAAACGCTGAAAGATGACAGGGCTGAGGTTCTGGCCAAATTGCAAGTCGAGCAGTTCTTCCTTACTGATGCCGGCGCCAATGGCTTCAGCTTCTTTTTCCAAAAGCGTGCGCTCCACGAAGTAATCCCACACTTGCTGGCGTATCTGGTAAGCCGTGCCTGGTTGAGGATTGGAATAAATGAGCTTCTCGTAGGTATCAAACTCCGAACGCTTGATTTCCTCTCCCCTGACCTCGCCGATGGTGTTAATGTCTGCCGAACCATACCGCTGGGCGTTCGTGATGATGTCCATCAGGATAAACCCACCCAATGCCAATACCATGAGCACGATGAGTATCCAACCGTTTTTGCGAATCGTTCCGATTAAAGCCATCTTTTCACAAAATGTTGATCTACAAAGTTTTAAAACCTGAAAAAATAGATGCTGCTGAAAAAAGCAGGTGCAAAGGTAGCGGCAAGTGTGTCAAAAAAGGAAAAATTTTGGGAAACAGGCGCCGTTGCCAGCCTTCTCAGAAGCAAGGTTCCAAAAAGCCGCTGAAACGCGAAAAAACTAACTGTTTGAAACCTTGGGAGAGAAAAGCGGAGACATGATTGCGCCGGAACTACCGCAACTCAGTACCATCAGACCTATTCTAAAATACTGCGAACTCTCGTTGCCCGAGGGCAGATGGTATCTTTGTGCCCAATGCAAAGTCATCATTATGACCAAGCGAAGAATATCTACTTTGAGCGCAGTATTAGCAGGGGCCGCCGTCGGTATAGCTATAGGGACTTACTTGGCTACTGGCAGAGGCAAGCTACTGCAAAAGCGCATATTAGATTACCTCTCTTTGCAGGCACACCAACTCCAACAAAAAGCCTTTGAGCACCTGTGGCACTCTTTACCCCCGGAGTGGCTGACGCCAGTGCTCGCGGAGGAAGAACCATCTTCTCCTCAAAGCGAACCAGAGGGGAAGCCTGCCGCCTCTGAAAAATCGCCCTTGACGGCCGAAGACATTCGCAACGCCTTTCAGGTTGGAGTTGCTCGCGCCCGTCAGCGCTTGGCCGAGAAATGGAGCGAGCGGGAGAAATAGCGCTCCAACGAATGACTTTCACCCTTTTGCACGCGTCTAATTTGTCCATGACAAAAAGAGAAAAAGACACAGAAGCGCTCTTCCAATCTGCAGGCGAGACGTTCACCTACCTACGCGAATACCTGCAGCTGCAATTGGACTTGCTTCGTTTGGATTTGGCCGAACGCATTGCCAAGGTGGCTTCTGCCTTGGTGAGCGTTCTCGTATTGATGATTTTTGCGCTGATAGGGCTATTCATGACGACGATAGCCCTGGCGCTTTTTCTAGGCCAAATTTGGGGCTCTTATGCCTTGGGCTTTTTGAGCATTGCCGGCTTCTACTTCCTGCTGGTGGCAGTGTTGTATGCCTTCAAAGAACGACTGATAACTAACCCTATCTTAGGCAGTCTGTTGCGCGCATTTTTTCAAAATACTACACAGACAGATAACCATGATTCGTCCCATTCATAACCTACAAGACTTGGCCACTGAAAAAGCTGCTCTGCGCGCCCGGATGCGCGTAGTGGAAGATGAGCTGCTGGCCAGTGCCCTCCGAACCCGCGAAGCGGTAGAGGCCTATGTAGAGGAGAAAATGGAAATACCCAACCAAATAGGGCAGTTTTTGAGACAAGACGCCGAACAGTCGCTGGGTACCGGTCTTTTGCGTACCCTCATGCAAGCTGTAGGTGTCAATCGGCGCTGGAGCAACATACTGCTGCTGTTGGCTCCCGTAGCGGCCAATTACGCGCGCAAAAAATGGAGCCAGCTGCGCCAGCGAAAGCAGAAGCTCAAGGAGCAACTCCCCGTGCTGGCGGAAGAGCAACTTACCTCGCCTCATTAAGCGCCCAATCATACTCTAAGTATGAAATAGGAGCGTCAGGCTCGAGGGGCGTTTGGGCGTAGCGGTTGAGGTAGGCCCTGACAGAGCCGGCGTCGCGGACAAAGTCGCCGCTAAACCAGCTGAAAATTTTGGATACTTGAGCGCCCTGTGGCGAGATGCGATTGCGCAGGGTGTCGTTGACGAACCGGCGCATAGCGTCGTCTAGTTGGGCATCGAGGCGCTCGGCGGTGTAGGCTTCGTTGCGCAGTGGCGGGCAAGAATAGGAGGCGCAATTGATAGCGGCGTGCACCCGTGCGTCTTGGAAGACAGGGCGCAAAATGTTATGCTCGATATTGTTGAGGTCGTAGGTATAGCCCTGGATACGGATGAATTTGATGTCCCAAACGGAATTGACGAAGGCAATGCCGCTGCGGATGTCTTTGATGCTTTTGACGGGGTAATGGCGCAGGATGAGTTGCACCGTGTAGGCGTTGTACGCATTTATCCAGTAGGCCATCTGCTCGGCGCGCGTCCAATCCCGGTCATTGGGGTGGGCGCTTCCCAACAGGCGCAGGTAGTCGTTGAGCGCCGTGCTGTCGCGCAGGAAGTTCTGGTAATACACCAACCCATCGGGGCTGACGTGCTTCTTGAGCAGGGTATCCCAAAGCGCATGGGAAAAGGGCTTTGACCTGACATCGCGCCGAATGGCTCGGCAGTTGGTGCAGGTGAACCAAATCCCGAAGAGGACGGCCAAGGCGCTTGCCAAGAGGAATGCATGCTTCATAAGTGCGCCAGGTTTTGATGCGACGGAGGCATTTCCTCAAAAGAAGCGCTCCTGTCGGCGAACATCATTAAAAATACGCAGGTTGCGAGGTCCTCTCGCGCCACCTGCCGACGCTTGGCTGCTCCTCAGGCTCCAAGGAGTTGGGCTGCGTGGTTCTCCGTGTCCACCTTGGTGATGATGCGCTCGATGCGGCCATTTTCATCAATGACGAAAGTGGTTCGGTGAATACCGTCAAAGGTGCGGCCCATAAACTTCTTTGGCCCCCACACGCCGTAAGCCTCGGCCACCTGGTGGTCTTCATCTGCCAGCAGGCTAAAAGGTAGGCTATACTTCTCAATAAACTTGACGTGCTTTTTGGGTGAGTCTGGGCTAACGCCGAGAATAGCGTAGCCCTGGTTGACAAACTGACTGTAGCCGTCGCGAAGGCTGCAGGCTTCTGCAGTACAGCCGGGGGTGTCGTCTTTGGGATAAAAATAGAGCACTAATTTTTTGCCCTTGAAATCAGAGAGTCGGACGATTTCGCCTTTCTCATTAGGAGCCGCAAAGTCTGGTGCAGGATCGCCTTCTTTCAGGTGGAACATAGTGTGATAAGTGTTTTTGTCCCCTCTAACAATCAGCGCCGAAGAGAGGTTTTTTCCCACCAAAAAATACCCCACACAAAGCCTGCCCATAGCGCTGCGCTCAGCGCCAAATGGACGCCCAACGGCAGGGTCAGGGCGGCCTTAGTGCCGGCATGTAGTGCGTACAGCCCCCAGGCTGCGGCTATGTATGCGGCCATTCTCCCCAATGGATAAGGCACAGGGTAATGCCGACGGCCTATAAGCCACGTAGCGGCGCACATGAAGGCATAGCAAACGAGCGTAACCCATGCGGCGCCAGTGTATCCAAGGTGTGGAATGAGCAGGAGATTAAGCCCTACGGTCAGTGCGGCGCCGGCCACAGCAATCCAGGCGCCAATGTCCGTGCGGTCTTTCAAGCGATACCAGGACGAAAAATTGTAGTAGATACCAAGGAAAACATTGGCCATTAGCAGAATGGGCACCACATGTAATCCAGACCAGTATTGCGGAGCGATAAAGTACTTGACCACATCCATAAACAACAGAATGGCCAACATGCCCGCCACAGCGGCAGCAGTGAACCACTGCGTTACCCGGGCCTGATTTTGCAGGGCGTTCTCTGTCTGGGCGTTTCGGAAAAAGAAGGGTTCTGCGGCGTACCGATAGGCTTGGGTAAACAGCGAAATGAGGGCAGCCAACTTGTAGTTGGCCCCAAAGATGCCTACCTGGGCCAAGTTTTCCGTTGTCGTGCCGGGCAGCAGATATTTGAGCATGGCACGGCTGAACATCTCATCTACAATGCCGGCCAAGCTGACTGCGATGAGCGGTGCGGCATAGGCCATCATTCGGCGCCAGAGGGCAGGGTCAAAGGTTGCACTAATGCGTTGTAGCTGCCGCCCTAATAGGGCCAACACGACGGCACTGGCTACCAGATTCGAGAGGAAAATGTAGCCCACCGGGTTCTCTAGAGACCACACCCACCACACCCACTCGTAGCCGTGCCTATAGGCCCAAGGGCAAAAGACCAGCCAGAACAGATTCATCCCGATATTTACCCCAATGCCCGTCAGGCGAACGGCGGCAAACCGCAGTGGGCGCTGCTCCATGCGCAGGCGCGCAAAAGGCAGCTCTGCTAAACAATCCAGACCCAGAATGAGCGCAAACCAACGCACATACTCTGGGTGCTCCGGGTAGCGCAGGGCATTGGCAATGGGCTGAGCAAAGACCAATAGCGCAGCAACAATGAGGGTAGTCGTCATCAGGAGCGACCACATGCCTGTGCTGTACACCCTGTCGCGGTCTGGCAATGGCGTGCCAAAGCGAAAGAAGGCAGACTCCATTCGGTACGACAGCACCACCATGACAAAGGCGGAGGTCGCATACAGGTCAATGACGGCACCGTATTCTGCCGTAGAAGTCAGTACACGCGTGTAAAAGGGCACCAGGAGCACGTTGAGCAGACGCCCTACAATGCTACTCAACCCGTAAAGTGCCGTTTCGCCGGCAAGTTTTCTTACGGACATGGAAAGAAGTCTGGCGGAGATTGCCTGCGGCGGCAAAAGTGCAGCATTCCACCGCCGCGTCAGCTTAGTTCAACCGCTCAATGATGCCAGCAATACCCTGGCCTCCGCCCACGCAGGCCGTAACCATGCCGTATTTCTGCTGGCGGCGGCGCATTTCATTGATGAGCTGGACGGTAAGCTTGGCACCGGTGCAGCCTAGCGGATGCCCTAAGGCGATAGCGCCGCCGTTCACGTTGACGCGCTCTGGGTCAAGCCCTGCTTCCTGGATGACGGCCAAAGCCTGTACCGCGAAGGCCTCGTTGAGCTCTATCTGCTCGATGTCCTGGAGGTTCATGCCAGCCTGTTTAAGCACTTTAGGAATAGCCACCACCGGCCCTATACCCATGTGCAGCGGCTCTACGCCCGCTACCGCACAAGCAACCAAGCGGGCGATGGGGGTAAGGCCTAGCTGCTTGACCATCTGCTCCGACATGACCAACACAAAGGCAGCGCCGTCAGAGGTCTGCGAAGAGTTGCCAGCCGTAACAATGCCGCCATTGGCAAAGGCCGGGCGCAATTTGGCCAAGGCTTCTAAGGTGGTGTCGCGGCGCACGCCCTCATCCGTATCTACGGTAAAGGTTTTCGATTGGCGCTTGTCATTTTCTACCCAAACTTCCTCGACGGTGATGGGCACAATTTCATCGCGAAACTTGCCCTGGCTGATGGCTTCCGCAGCCCGCATGTGCGAGCGCAAAGAGAAGGCGTCGGCAGCTTCGCGCGTGATACCGTACTTCTTGGCCACAGCCTCCGCCGTCAGGCCCATGCCCACCAGGTAGTCGGGCGTTTGAGAGGCAATATGGTAGTTGGGAGCCAATTTGTAGCCCGTCATAGGAATGAGGCTCATGCTCTCGGCTCCTCCTGCGATGTAGCAATGGCCCATGCCTGCACGTATCTTGGCTGTAGCAATGCTGATAGTCTCCAAGCCAGAGGCACAATAGCGGTTGACGGTCATGCCCGGCACTTCCTTGCCCAAGGCGCGTAAGGCGATAAGGCGCCCAATTTGCAGCCCTTGCTCACCTTCGGGGTTGGCACAGCCCACGATGACGTCGTCCACCATGTTGGGTTCAAAACCGGGAATGCTGCTGGTCAGGTGGCGGATGACTTCCACAGCCAAGTCATCCGGGCGGGTATTCTTGAAGCCGCCCTTGCCGGCTTTGCCTACTGCCGTCCGATAGCCGGCTACGATATAAGCTTCTTGCATAACACAGGTATTTTTCAATGAAAAGGTAACTTAAAGGGACGTTTACAGCCAGCGCACCAGCGGAAAGTCCTGTCGGTGAGCGAGCAGCGGATGCTTGGGAAACAGCCGAAAGCCGTATTCATAGACACCCGCTTTTTGGGGGGTGAAGTTACAGGTGTACGTGGCATTGGCGCCTTTCTGGTGCTCGAGCTCGAGTTCATGAATTTCAACCAGCTCCAGTTCCGTCTCCGTACGTCGGCGAAGAAAGACGACCTCAACGCCAACATCAGAAGAGCTCAAGGTTTGCAGGTTTAGCGTAACGCGCGCCTCGAAAGGCTTGCCCAAAGGCAACGCATAGTTATAGGTGTCGGGTGCTTCCAACGAGATGAGGTCAATGGATGGCCAAGCGCGGTGAACTCGGTTTTTCCAGTCCACCAACTCGCGCAGCGTGTGATACTGGTTCTTAATCAGGCGTTGGCTTCGCTTCCACAGCTTTTCGTAATAATGGGTGTTGTAGTCGTCGAGCATGCGCTTCATGACAAAGTGCGGTGCTATCTCAGCGATGTTCTTCTTGATACATGCTACCCATTTGGGGCTGAAACCCTGTTCGTTCTGCTCAAAGTAAGTCGGTATTATCTCAGTTTCGAGAATATTGTAGATAGTTTCCGCATCGAGTTCGTTTTGGAGCGCTGGGTCGCTATACGTCTCGTGTTCGGGCAATGCCCATCCAGCGCCGGGGCGATACCCTTCCAGCCACCAACCGTCGAGGACGGAAAAGTTGAGGACGCCATTGAGCACGGCTTTCATGCCGCTGGTACCACTGGCCTCTTTGGGGCGGGTGGGGGTATTGAGCCAAATATCCACGCCCTGCACAAGCAGTTTGGCCATCTCCATGCCGTAGTTTTCCAGGAAAATGACCTTGCCCAAAAATTCAGGCTTCTTAGTGGTGTTGTGGATGAGGCGGATGTATTCCTGTCCGCCTTTGTCCGCAGGATGAGCTTTGCCCGCAAAGAGGAAGATAACCGGGCGGTCGGTATTAGACAGGATAGAGGCCAAGCGCTGCTCGTTGGTGAACAGTAGAGTAGCGCGTTTGTAAGTGGCAAAACGGCGAGCAAAACCGATGACGAGAGCATCTTCCCGCAGAGCGTTGGTGATATCAAAAATGGTGCGTGGGTTTTCGCCTCGCCGGGTCAGGTCTTCGCGCAGAGTGTGCCGTACCCAGTCCAACAAGCGCTTTTTTAGGAGGCGACGCACCTGAGCAATATTCTCATCGCCGACGTGATAGATATTGGCCCATGCTGCTGGGTCGCTTTGTCGCTGGTCAAAGTCTGGGCCAAATGCTTGGCGATACAAGGCATCCCATTCGGGTGCTATCCAAGTAGAGTAGTGCACGCTATTGGTTACATGCCCCACATGTATCTCTGCGTAGTTGTAATCGGGGTACAGGTCATTAAACATGCGACGGCTAACCTCTCCGTGCAGACGGCTGACGCCGTTGGCCTCTGCAGAGGTGCGCAGGGCAAAATGACTCATGGAGAAAGGCTCTGTTGCATCTTGTGGCGCCAATCGGCCCATGCCGATGAAGGTTTCCCATGGAATATCCAAGTGATAGAGGAAATCGAAGAGGTAAGTGCGCAGTAGAGCCTCAGAGAAGGAGTCGTGCCCTGCGGGCACAGGTGTGTGAGTAGTGAACAACTGGGTAGCCCTGACGATTTCGAGCGCTTCGTCGAGGGAGAACTGTTCCGTTCTGATGTAGTACCGCAAGCGCTCCAACCCTAAGAAAGCAGCATGGCCTTCGTTGAGGTGGTAGATGTCTGGTTTGAGTTGGAGAGCCTCCAGCATGCGCACGCCTCCGATACCCAGCAGTATCTCTTGCTTTAGGCGGTGTTCGTTGTCGCCGCCGTAAAGCTGATGGGTGATGCTGCGGTCTTCCCACACATTGTCGTCAATATCCGTATCGAGCAAGTACAACGGCACGCGCCCCACGTTGAGCAGCCACACTTTGGCCCACACCGTGCGCGCTCCGAGGTTTACATGCACCTTCAACCATTCGCCGCGCGCGTCGCGCACGGGCAATAGCGGCAACTGGGTAAACTTGGCGGCTTCCAGCTGGTGTATTTGGTCGCCGTGCAGCGAAATGGCCTGCTGAAAATAGCCGTATCGGTACAGCAGCCCCACCGCCACCATGGGAAAACAGCGGTCGCTGGCTTCTTTGAGATAATCACCAGCCAACACGCCCAAGCCACCCGAATACAGGCGCAAGCTCTGGTGAAGCCCGTATTCCATGCAGAAATAGGCCACTTTCGGGTGCTCTTTATCTGGCTTTTGGGCCATGTAAAGGCGGAATTGCTCCAGCACCACCTCCATGCGCTCCATGAAGGCTGCATTCTGCAAGAGTGCCTGGGCTTTCTCAATGTCTAAATGATCGAGCAAGGCCAAAGGGTTGTAGTTCAACTTCTCGAACTGTCCAGGGTCAATGGAGCGAAACAGGTCTATAGCCTCCTCGTGCCAAGACCACCACAGGTTGTGTGCCAGGTCGCGCAGCGGCTGTAGCTGGGCCGGGAGGGTGGGTTCAATGAAAATCCTTTTGAGCTTCGTGGCGCTCTCTGTGAGATTTCCAACCATGGTCGGGTGATATGTCATGTAACTATTTTTAAGGACGGGCGAAGGTAAGGCGGCTCTGACGCCTAAATGACGCTGGGCTTAGATCGCGTCGGGTTAAATTTGCGAGTTCGTTTTTTGTTTTACCTCAAACACACTTTTCCCAAAACATGAAACCCTTGGCAATTTTACTCCTGACCGCAGCGCTGACCTTGTCGGTTGCTGTGGCCCAAGACCTCACTTCATCCCAAACCGTTCCCGACCAGACCTTCCTGCTCACGCTCGACGTAGAGGCAGGATATGCCATCTGTCCTGCTCCTGATGGTAACGTGTTCGCCATTGGCACGCGCGATGAGGAAATGGTGCTGTTGAAAATCTCGCCAGAAGGGAAGGTGCTCTCAGCAGATTACTTGGGCGTTGGCGATGGCTCCCCGGTGTATCCCGTCAGCGCCATCTTGGACTCCGAAGGCAAATTGGCCATTATGGGGCGCCACGAACAAACACCCAATGCGCGCAGCTTCATCTTGCGATATGACCCGGAGCTGCGCAAAACCCTTTGGGCCAGAATATCGGAACAGAACTTTTTCAGTACAGGCAGCATCGCAGACATGCCTTCCCAAAACGCCTATGCCGTTTGCTTCTCCAATTTCTCTATCGAGGTAGTCCGGCTCAATCGGCAAAATGGACTTATTGTGCCGGCCTCCGCTTTTGGCTATCAACTGGACAGCCTCACATGGCCCAGACGTATAGTGCTCCACCAAAACGATGTCTTCGTAGTGGGCAGCTTTGTGGAAAGGGCATCCGCAAAACAATACAAGGGCGTATCTCCCTTCATTATGCGCGCTTCTATGAACGGCGGCATTGTGGCCTGGGCCAAAGGCAGCCCCATTGCACCGGTGGGCAGTGCTGCCCTTCACTTCTCTGCCGATGATGTTTTAATAGAAGACAATGCCGTGTATTCTATCTTCACAGGAGTTAGCGACGGCCTTCAGCCATACACCTATCTGCAAAAACAAACCCCAGATGGCGCCTTGATATGGTTGAAGCGAATAGAATTCCCACAAGTCTTCGGGCAGTGTGTCAGCCAGATGTTTTCAGTGCCAGACGGCTTCATTTTCTATGGGAATTCTGGTAATGATTTTATCGTAAAGACCGACAAGGACGGCGAAGTACAATGGGCCTATCGGAGCAAGTTTTCCACCGGGTCTTCATGTGGCATTCATCAGGCTATGTTGTTCAATGGCGCGCTGTATGTTACAGGCACAATGACTTCTGTATCCCCAGCGCAGATGTTTGTCATGAAGATAGATATTGCCAATATAGCAGATAAAAATAGCTGCAGTGAAATAGTACCTATGGTGGCTCTCACGACGGAAACAGCCAGCGACGGAGACCGCGAGCCGCTCTTGCTGTTGCCCAACGACCCGCTATTCATTCTCAATTGGCCCGCCTCTCCGCCAGTGCCGTTTTTCCCCCAGACGACCTTGCTTTGCGGACCTACGGGCGACTGTTCGGACAAGCCCGACCTCATCTTTGAGATAGATGGCACTAGCTGCGTAGGCGGTGCGCCTGCAGTGTCTTACACCATTTGCAATACAGGTGCCGTGGAAGTAGGCGGAGAAGTGCCCGTGTGGTTCTACGCGGATGACCCCACGCAGACAGCGGCCGCCGTACTTGGCAGTGCTACTCTGACATTGGACCCACCACTACCTCCTGGCGAGTGCCGCAGCGGCCAATTGGCCGGGCTGGCCTGGCTCGACCCCACCCAGACGCAGTCGGTATTCAGCGTGATCAATTACGACAACGCGCTGCCCACGCCTTTCTCCCTGGCCGACCTGCCCACCACTGACTTGGAAGAATGCAACTACCAGAACAACCTCTCCTCGGCCCAGATGTCATGGCCACCAGCGCCAATACTGGACTTGGGGCCAGACCTCATCCTGTGCGACAAGAACTCCGCGTTCTTAGACGCCGGCCCCGACTTTGTGCAATACCTGTGGCAAGACGGCTCCACAGCGCAAACCTTCACAGCTACAGAGCCGGGTCTTTACTACCGAGTAGAAGCCACCGATGCCTGCGGCCGTATCCAGCGCGACTCAGTCTTCTTCACCTTCAGCCTCTTGCCCGATACGCGCTTCGGCGACACCGTCATTTGCCCCGGAGAGGCCGTGCCCTACACCCTGCCCGGCTTCGATGCCTACCAATGGGCACCGGCCACAGGGCTGAACTGCACCACTTGCCCAGAAGTCATCGCTCAGCCTAGCCAACCGACCACCTATACAGTGCTGGCCACAGACTCCTTGGGGTGTGTGCTGCGCGATACCTTTACGATTGAATTTTACCCCAGCCAACCCACCTTGCAATGCCCATCTAACATAACGGTTGTGGCTGCACCGGGAGGCACATCTGCCGTCGTCCATTACGACGCACCCAACAGCACCACAGACTGCCCTTGCGGCGATGCAATATGGACGCTGACGCAAGGGATGCCTTCCGGGGCGAACTTCCCCCTAGGCAATACGACAATATGCTTCAGCGCTGAGGATGGTTGCCTCAACACCGCGAACTGTTGCTTCGTCGTCAGCGTAAGCGCGCCACCGCCTGCCGACGAGCCCTGCGAGGTGAAAGAGACGCCTTGTCTGCGCTTTGAGATTTTAGGTATTTTTCAAAATCCTAAGAAGCAAAAGACCTACCGCATGCGCGTCGTGAACAAGTGTGCTGCTGAGTTGATGAGCATCGCCTATGAGCTGCCTCAGGGCCTGACGGCTATTGCCCCGGCCAACGGCGCCACCTACATCGCTCCTAGTGGGCGGCAGTATTTGGTGCGCAATCCACACCTGTCGCCGCAGCGATCCGTCCGTTTTAGTACTGTTGGCACGGGCATCTCACTAGGCCAATCCGATATTTTTGAATACACATTACCGCCACAGGCTGACCAAGCCTTCATTTACACCTACGCCCGCCTCAGCCCGCAAACCTATGTGGAAACGCACCTGAACGTGGCCGGCTGCAAAGTGCAGCAGACGCAGACGCTACTGGAGGACGGAGCCAATGCCGAAGAACGGAGCCTCGAGCACGCCCTCAGCCTGACCGCGGAACGCGTGTTTCCCACCCCCGCTACTGATCGCGTCTATGTAGATGTAAGCCATTGGCCCGCGGGCACCATGCGCCTCTGGGTGGTGGATGGCCTGGGTCGTATCCTATGGGAAGAGGCCGACGCAGTGTCAGGAGGACTATACGTACTCCCATTACCAGCCCATTGGCCAGCCGGCGTCTATTACCTTACAGCGACAAATTCCGACGGGCAGCGCATGAGCGCGCGAATAGTGAAGTAATTGCTCGTTGGCCCCGGGGCCGGCGCCTTTTTTCCGGCATGGCCGAATTACCTTTGCGCGGCAGCTGTTCACAAATGCGGCTGCCGCGTTTCTTTTGCCGATTATGCAAAAAGTCTGGCTCTTCATTCGGCGAATAGGTCTGGAGGTATACAGTTTCCTGACAGCTCCATACGTAGTGCGCAACTGTTTAGGCCTGCTGGCCACTATGGGCGGCTTGGCACTGCTCACGCTCTGGTGGCTGAAGTGCTACACCAATCACGGCGAGAGTGTGCAAGTGCCCAACTTCGTCGGCATGGGCTTCCGGGAAGCTACCCTCAAAGCGCGCTCGCATGGGTTCGAAGTGTTTGTCAATGACTCCGTGTACGTACCAGAAAAGCCGCCCGGCGTGGTGCTGCTGCAGAACCCCAAGCCCGAAAGCCGCGTAAAGGAAGGCCGCACCATCTACCTGACCGTAACCAAGCGCAATCCCGACATCGTGCGCTTACCCAACTTAGTGGGCAACGATGACTACGACCTCTACAGCCGAAAATGCCTGCGCTTGGGCCTGAAGCCGCGCGTTGTAGCCCGCATCGCCGATCCCAAACTGGCACCCAATACCATCGTAGCAGTCATCTTCCGAGGCGACACCATCACAGAGGCCATCCGCTACGGCTTCGATGTCGAGATGGGATCCGAGATAGCGTTTGTGGTATCCGAACAAGTGGCTTTGGTGGTAGAAATACCAGACTGTGTATGTCTGACCTACACCGAAGCGCGCTTCCTCATCACCAGCAGCAACCTCAATGTGGGCGCCATCATCAACGATGGCACCGTGATAGACCAAGCGACGGCCTACGTGTGGCGCCAATCTCCGCCCTACGACCCCAATGGAACACTGCGCGTAGGCGAGCAAATTGACCTCTATCTCACCCAGCAAATGCCTACAGGCTGCCAATGATGCCGGGCAAGGCCGGCCCTGCTATGACTCCTCTCCTTCGTCAGGGAGAAGGGTAACTCGCAGCCACGCCCACAATCTCGTCTTGTGTTGGCTTTGGCCTTTCTTCCTCCATTTTTTTGGGAAAAAACGGCAGCTCAGCTCCACCGCCGCTTTTGCGCCCAGCCGAGATCTGGCGTCTCTGGTTTGGCCCAGGGCGCGCTCTCGTCTCGCCCCTGGGCCTTAATAAACACGAAATCGGAGTCCGAATAGGGCCGAAAAAGGCCAAAGACAGCGGGCTTGGTGAGTGCAAAGCCCTCTCAAGGCATGCGTAAAAGCACTCCGAGGCCTTTGGCGACGGGTTAGTTCAGGAAATCTCGCTTACTTTCGCTCAGCGCACAGACAGCGTTGGAACAGTGAAGATTTTTTGATTCATCATTCATCATTAAGCCATCAGAACCCACCAATAACACCTCCCAACCCAAGTCGCTTTATGCCAAAAAACGTATTCCGCTCGCCCCTCTACAGAGTGCCCGTGCACGACCTCATCTTCAAAATCTTCATGGGCCAAAAGAACATGG
>FWWL01004148.1_pt1 | contig 25029 bp, 26 predicted proteins | sample 2228331 | NCBI WGS metagenome assembly FWWL01 (sample SAMEA103939775, study PRJEB20133) | metagenome | reverse complement strand
CCGCGCGCACCGCTCCCGGCACGCCCGCAGCTGCGCCGCGCGCTCGTCGGCCAGCCGTCGCCACGCCCGCGCCTCGCGGATCAGCCGGTCGACCTGCCACTCGGTGCTTTGCCACGCCCCGTCGGCGCATGCGCGGTCGCGCCCGCAGATGCGCTTCACTGCATGGTCGATCCGCGCCGCCAGAATGTCGATCCCGGCCTCGGTCGACAGGTCCAGCCCCGCCGCCGGAACCGCGATCCGGCGCGTCTCGTAACGCTCGCCCGCGCTCGCCGAGCCGGCCAGCATCATTGCCGCCGCAACGGCGAACAGGTGCCTCACATTCATCGCAAACCTCGCTGCGCAGCACATTACCGAAATGCGTATCTCGCGTTAACCACCATGTCCCGCGCCACGTCCCGCCATTGGACAGGCTTCGCATCGACTTGCACCCCGTCCAGCCGCGCGCGCACGGTGCAGCGGCTGCGAAATGTTAACCGCTTCTTCGGGTTCGGCGGTTTAGTTCCGTGACATGACAAGGGGGATCGTCACGTTGCTGGGACTCGCGGTCGCGCTGGCCGCTATGCTCGCGGTTCCGGCACAGGCCCGCCCGCCTGGCTGGAGCGCGGGAACCACCGGCCGCCCGCTCGCCACCTGCATCCGCCGCGCCGCGCCCGGCGACGATCCGCGCGCCATCGCCCGCGATCTTGCCGGCTTCGACTGCAGCACGGCGCAAAAAGAGTTCGGCAGCGGCGATTTCTGGGTGATCTCCGAACCGGTCGGCGAACGCTCGCGCTCGCGCCGCCCGCTCAATGCGCGCATGCTCAGCCTGTGGCAGGATCGGCTAACGCTGCACGTCCTGTATGCCGATGGCCGGATCGAGACGATGGCCGACGACACGGTCGGCATGACCAAGCGCATCCAGCTCGGCGCCGTTGTCGAATATCCGATGCCGCGGCTGCGCGCGCCGGTCGACCGGCTGCTCTGGAAAGTCGAAGGCGCAAGCAATGTCTATGCGGTGGTTCGCAACCCGCGCATCGCGACGGAGGCGGAAAGCAACCGCGCCAACCTGTTCATCGCCGCGCTCTATGCCGCGTTCGGCGGGCTGTGCATCGCGCTGCTGACCTACAATCTCGCGCTATGGACGACGCTGCGCTACCGGTTCCAGCTGGCCTATGCAGCGATGGTCGCGGCGCTGATGGCCTATGCCTTTACCTCGTCGGGCGCGCTCGCGTGGCTGGTGCCCGATATCGCCAATACCACACGCATGCGGCTCAACTATTTGCTGCTGACCGTCACCGCCGCATCCGCGATCTGGTTCGCCCGCGCCTTTTTCGAAGAACATGTGTTTGGCCCGCGCATGCGCATGCTGATCCGGGTCAGCATCGCTACCCTGCTGCTCAGCGGCATCGGCTTCGCCGCTTGTGCGCCACTCGCGCCGGCCCTTGCGCACACCATCTACAGCTGGGTGTTCGCCAGCATCCTGATCCCGATCGTCGCGATCGAGGTCTCCGCATGGGTCAACCGGTCCAACTTCCTGTGGCTGTTCGGCATTGCCTGGGCCGCGCCGATCGTGGCGGGGTGTCTGCGCGTGCTCAACGGGCTGGGCGTGATGCCGTGGAGCTTCTGGCTCGACAATTCGACCCTGATCTCGATGTCTGCGGAGGCGTTGCTGTCGTCGATCGCGATCACCTACCGCATCCGCCTGCTCAGCCGCGAGCGGGACGCAGCACTCGCCGCCGAGACCGTCGCGCGCCGCCTCGCCGATCTCGACCCGCTCACCGGCCTGCTCAACCGCCGCGCCTTCCTTGGCCACGCCATCGGGCGCGGCGGGCCGCAGACCTTGCTGATCCTCGACCTCGACCGGTTCAAGCAGGTCAACGACACGATCGGCCATGATGGCGGTGACGAAGTGCTGCGCACCGTCGCCCGCATGCTGCGCATGGTCGCGCCCGAAACCGCGCTGATCGCGCGCCTGGGTGGCGAGGAGTTCGCGCTGCTGTGCAATGCCGCCCAGCCGGTCGATCCCGACACCATCCTCGCCCGGTTGCGCGCGACGCGCATGCCCTATGACCTGCGCGTCACCGCCAGCATCGGCAGCGCGCACGGCACCATGGCCGATGAGCGCGACTGGAAATCGCTCTACCGCGCCGCCGATCAGGCGCTGTTCGACGCCAAGTCGGCCGGCCGCGACCGCGCGCGCGCCAGCATCGCCGCCTGACCGGCAATTCAGCTTTCGTTCAGCCCGCTTCTGCCCTAAAACGCGCCCATCGGGAGGGCATGATGGACCAGTTGAACAAACGCAGGATCGCGCTGGCCGCCGGTGCCGCCGCATTGCTCGTCACTGCCACCACCGTGCACCCGACCGCCGAGTTCGAGATCCTGACGCACGAGATCACCGACAAGACCCCGCGCAAGTTCCAGGCTGCGGTCGATACCGGCATCCTCGCGGTTTCGGTCCTGTATACCTGGACGGAGCGCACGCTCCGCTGACTTGCCTTCCGCCGGGCTTTGCTTACACTCGTGTAAATGAGCGATCCTGAGACAATCTGGCGGAATAGTTATCGTCACCCCGGTCCGTGGGACCAGACCCTGCCCCCGCTCTCCATGGTCGATGCGTTCGAGGAATCGGCGCGGCGCAAGGGCAATGCCCCGTTGCTCGACTTCCTCGGTCGCCATTACAGCTTTGCCGAAACGCTCGACGGCGCGAACCGCGTCGCCTGCGGCCTCAAGGCGCTGGGTTACGGCCCAGGCGACCGCATCGGCCTGTTCCTGCCCAACGTCCCCCACTATGTCGCGGCCTATTACGGCATCCTCAAGCTCGGCGCGACCGTGGTCAATTTCTCGCCGCTCTACAGCGTCGACGAACTCGCAGCGCAAGTCGCCGACAGCGGCACCCGCCTGCTGTTCACGCTCAGCGCCACCGCCCTGCTCCCCACCGCGCTCAAGGTGCTGGACAAGAGCGGCCTCGAACGCCTCGTCGTCGGATCGGTCGCCGGCGCGCTGCCCACCACCAAATCGATCCTCTACCGCCTGTTCAAGCGGGCCGAGGTCGCGGAAAAGCCCGACGACCCGCGCATCACCGCCTTCTCGCAGCTGATCGCCAATGACGGCGCATGCGTCGCGGCGCCGATCGACCCCGAAACCCATCTGGCGCTGATCCAGTACACCGGCGGCACCACCGGCGTGCCCAAGGGCGCGATGCTGACCCACCAGAACCTCTCCGCCAATGCGCGACAGGTGGCCAAGCTCGACCCCGATCTCGGCTCCAGCCTCGACCGCGTGCTCGGCGTCCTCCCCTTCTTCCACGTCTTCGCCAACACCTGCGTGCTCAACCGCACCGTGCTGACCGGCGGCGAGATCGTGATGCTCCCCCGCTTCGACGCGGCGCAGGCGCTGGCGGCGATCAACCGCACCAAGCCGACCGCGCTCCCCGGCGTGCCGACCATGTTCCAGGCGCTGATCGACCACCCGCACTCCAAATCGACCGACTGGTCGAGCCTCAAATATTGCATCTCCGGCGGCGCGCCTTTGCCCGCCGAACTCAAGAAGCGGTTCGAGGCCGAAACCGGCGCGACGCTGATCGAAGGCTATGGCCTGTCCGAAAGCTCGGGCGTCGTCTCCGCCAACCCCTATCGCGGCGAAGGCAAGTCCGGCACCATCGGCCAGCCGATCGTCGCCACCCGCGTGCGACTGGTGGACAAGGAAGACCCCTCCCGCGACGCACCGCCGGGCGAACCGGGCGAGATCGTCCTCGCCGGCCCGCAGATCATGGCCGGCTATTGGGACCGCCCGGAGACCGACGACACCACCTTCTGCCACGACGCCAACGGCACCCGCTGGCTGCGCACCGGCGATGTCGGCCAGATCGACGAAGACGGCTTCATCCGCATCGTCGATCGCCTCAAGGACATGATCTCGGTCGGCGGGTTCAAGGTGTTCCCCAAACATGTCGAGGACGTCCTCTACCACCACCCCGCGATCAAGGAGGCGCTGGTCGTCGGCATGCCCGACCCCCGCATGGGCGAAGTCCCCCGCGCCTATGTCGCGCTCAACGAGGATGCCGATCCGGTGACCGGCGACGACCTGCGCACCTGGCTCAACCCGCAAGTCGGCAAGCACGAACGCGTGGATGCGGTGGTGGTGCGGGAAAAGCTGCCCAAGACGATGATCGGCAAGCTGAGCCGCAAGGACCTGCTTCTGGAAATCGCGGCGGAGGCGGCGGCCTCCTAGCCCCTCCCCTTTTTCTAAAGCCCCTCCCGCTCGCGGGAGGGGTTGGGGAGGGTCTTCTTCTTTTTTTTGAGGCAAGCCCCCACACCCGTTTGTGCTGAGCTTGTCGAAGCACCACTCCTGCCCTCTCAAACGACAGGCTGCCGCCCTTCGACAAGCTCAGGGCAAACGGTCGGTGGTATGCCCCACCATCGCAACCACTCCCATCGTCACCCCGGCCTTGTGCCGGGGTCCACCGGGAGGCTGGCGCGGCGCATGAGGCTCTCGCGCGGGGCGTAGGGTGGGGTGGACCGCGGCACAGGGCCGGGGTGATGGATGAGGATGATGCACCCACTGCCCTGATTCATCGAGTGCGGGTGATAGTTGCCTTCACTTGATCAGGACAGTTCGGTAGCGTGTCCGCATGGACGTCCTAGATTGGCTTGCCCGCTGGTATGAGGCGCAGTGCGATGGAGACTGGGAGCATGGCTTCGGTCCAAAAATCGGCACTATCGACAATCCCGGCTGGTCGGTGAAAATCGATCTAACCGGAACGGATTGCGACGGGCGCATCCTTGAACGCATCAAGCACAATTATGAACATGAAAACGATTGGTGGACCTGCTGGACGGAAGGCAATGTGTTCCACGGAGCTGGCGGACCGCTCCAGCTTCGATCACTTCTAGAGGCGTTTCGAGGCTGGGCCACAAACGGCCTTTAGCCCCCCTCACCCCCGCATCTCAGCCTTCAAATTCATAAACTCATGCAGCCCCCACGGCCCCAGCTCGCGGCCATGGCCGGACAGCTTGACCCCACCGAACGGCGCACCCGGCACTGACGCCAGCATCTGGTTCACCGCGGTCATCCCCGCCGCGATATCGCGCACCAGCCGCGCCTGCTCATCGGCATCCTGGGTCCACACGCTCGACCCCAGCCCATAGGGTACATCGTTCGCCAGCCGGATCGCGTCATCGATCGACTCCGCCCGGAACAGCATCGCGACCGGCCCGAATACCTCCTCCTTCGCAAACTCCGCCTCGGGATCGACCCCGGTTAGCACGCCAGCCCGCATCCACGCACCCTCACGCTCGATCTTCTCGCCACCATGCAGCGTCGCGCCAGCCGCCACCGCCCGCTCCAGTTGCTCCAGCACCGCATCGCGCTGCTCGACGCTCGACAGCGGACCCATCTCGACGCTGTCCTCCATCGGATCGCCGATCTTCACCGCATCCATCGCCGCCACGAACTTCTCCGCGAACGCGTCATAGACTTGCGTATGCACGATCATCCGCTTGGCGCAGATACAGCTCTGCCCGGCATTCTGGATGCGCGCCTTCACCGCCGTCTTCACCGCCGCGTCCAGATCGGCTGAGGGCATGACGACAAACGGGTCCGACCCGCCCAGTTCCAGCACCACCTTCTTGAGCGCCCGCCCCGCCGCCTCGGCGACCTTGGCCCCCGCCCCCTCACTCCCGGTCAGCGTCACCGCGACCACGCGCTTGTCGGCGATGATCCGCGACACCTTGTCCGACTTCACGGCCAAATTCTGGAACAGCCCGTCCGGCGCGCCGGCCGCCTGTACCATCTGCTGGATCAGCGCCGCGACACCCTGCGTCAGCGAGGCATGCTTCAACAATCCGACATTGCCCGCCAGGATCGTCGGCGCGAGCCAGCGCACCACCTGCCAGTACGGGAAATTCCACGGCATAATCGCCAGCACCGGCCCCAGCGGCAGCCAGTGCGTCACCACCCGCCCGGTCGGCAGCGCGATCTCCTCGCCCTTCAGAAACGCCGGCCCATGCTCGGCATAAAAGCGGAAGCCCGAAACGCATTTCTCTACCTCGGCCACCGCCGAAGCCAGCGTCTTGCCCATCTCCCGCGTCGCGGTTTCGGCCAGATGCGCCGTGTTCGCCTCGAACCGGTCGGCAATCGCATTCAGCAACGCCACGCGCTGCTCCACCGGACTGACCCGCCACGACGCAAACGCCGCATCCGCGCGCACCAGCGCCGCCTCGATCCCATCGCCGTCCAGTTCGTCGAACGTCTCGCCCGGTTCGCCCGTCGCCGGATTGATACTGGTAAACATGCGTGCACTCCTTTGCAGGGCATATGGGAACGCTGGGGCAATCGCGGGAGGTTGAATTGGTTCCGCCGCCATCGCATAGCATCGCCATGACCGACCCGATCGACATCGCCGCCTTGTCCTTTGAAGACGCCCTTCGCGAACTGGAGCGGATCGTCGGACAGCTCGAAACCGGCGATGTGCCGCTCGATCAGGCGATCACCCTGTATGAGCGCGGCGACGCGCTGCGCCGCCAGTGCCAGGCCCGGCTCGACGCGGCACAGGCGCGGATCGAACAGGTGCGCGCCGACGCCAGCGGCAACGTCACCGGCACCACCCCCTTCGCCGCAGGATGAGCGCGGACGTGGCCGACGCCAGCCAGACCCTCAAAACCGCGCTGCGCGATGTCGCGGCGGAGATCGACCATCAGTTCGACCAGTTCCTCGCCGTCCCCGCCGACCCGCGCGCGCGCCTCTATGAAGCGATGCGCCACGCCGCGATCGGCGGCGGCAAGCGGCTGCGCCCGCTCCTGACCTTCGCCACGGCGCAGCTGTTCGCGGTCGACCGCCGCTGCACCGCGCGTGTGGCGACGGCGATCGAGGCGATCCATGTCTATTCGCTGATCCATGACGATCTGCCTGCGATGGACGACGATGACATGCGCCGCGGCAAGCCAACGGTGCACCGCGCGTTCGATGAGGCGACCGCGATCCTCGCCGGCGACTGCCTCCACGCGCTCGCCTTCGAAATCCTCGCCGATCCCGCCACCCATGCCGACCCGTTCGTCCGCGCCGAGCTGATCGCCGATCTGGCACAGGCATCCGGCCCCTCGGGCATGGCGGGTGGCCAGATGATGGATCTGGTCGCAGAGAATACCAGCTTCGACCTCGCCACCGTCACCCGCTGCCAGGCGCTCAAGACCGGCGCGCTGATCGCCTGCTCGGTCGAGGCCGGCGCGATCCTTGGCCGCCTGCCCCCGGAAGGGCGCACGGGCCTGCGCGGCTATGCCCGCGACATCGGCCTCGCCTTCCAGATCGCCGACGACATCCTCGACGTCGAGGGCGATCAGGACGCGGTCGGCAAGCAGCTGCGCAAGGATGAAGCGGCGGGCAAGGAAACCTTCCTCTCGCTGCTCGGCATCGATCGCGCCCGCGAACAGGCCCGGCTGCTGGTCGATCAGGCGATCGCTCATCTCCACAGCTACGGCCCCGAAGCCGACCTCCTCCGCGCCATCGCCCGCTTCGTGCTGGAACGGGATCGGTGACACCGCCCTCATCCGTCACCCCAGCGAAAGCTGGGGTCTCCCGCCACAAGCGCCGCGCCTGCGGCACAAGATGCCAGCTTTCGCTGGCATGACGAGGTAGCGTTATGACCACCCGCACCGGCGTCTATCCCGGCACCTTCGATCCGATCACGCTCGGCCATATGGACATCATCCGGCGCGGCGCGAAGCTGGTCGACCGGCTCGTCATCGGCGTGACCACCAACCCGTCGAAAAACCCGATGTTCACGGTCGAAGAGCGGATGGAGATGGTCCGGCGCGAGGTCGCGGACCTCGACGGCGAGATTCACGTCGTCAGCTTCGATTCGCTGCTGATGGACTTTGCCGAGCGTGAGGGCGCGAGCATGATCGTCCGCGGCCTGCGCGCCGTCGCCGATTTCGAATATGAATATCAGATGGCGGGCATGAACCAGCAGCTCAACGGCCGGATCGAAACCGTCTTCCTGATGGCCGACGTCTCGCTCCAGCCGATCGCGTCGCGCCTCGTCAAGGAAATCGCCCTGTTCGGCGGCGAAATCCGCAAGTTCGTCCCCCCCACCGTCCGCGACGAGGTGGTCGCCCGGGTCGAAAAGATCGGCCGCAAGGGCAGCTGACGAATTACAATCCGCCCCCGCCAGGGGGAGGTGGCGCCGCAGGCGACGGAGGGGGAGGACGGCTGTGTCCCATCGCCTCTTGCCGACAACGTTCCTCCCCCTCCGTCACGCTTCGCGTGCCACCTCCCCCTGGCGGGGGAGGATCAAACAGGCCGGCGGATCCAACACGCTTGCAATGTTGGAAATTCCCTGATTGGGTGAGGCTCAGGCGGCCCCCGCCGTCCCGGCCAGCGACGGGCCCGGCACGTTGATCGCGATAGTGTAAAGCCAGTGTAAACTTCCGCGCGCGACGCCCGCCGCATTCACTTTGCTGCCAGCGGCGATTTGCTCTAAGCCGCTCTCGTTTTGTAAGTCCGGTGGGGATGTCGATGCGTCTTGTTGCCCTGTTTCTTGCCCTGCTGACGTCGCTGTTCGCGATGCCGGCCGCTGCCCAATATGTCCCCGGCCCGGCCGGCCGCGCGGCCCCGCCCGCGACGACGGACAAGGAGAATCTGTGGATTCTCGACCTGTCGACCGGCGGCCGCGTCACCATCTGGCTGCGCCCCGATGTCGCGCCCAAGGCGGTCGAGCGGATCAAGGAGCTGACCCGCCGCAAATTCTATGACGGCCTGATCTTTCACCGCGTGATCGACGGCTTCATGGCGCAGGGCGGCGATCCCAAGGGCGACGGCACCGGCGGCAGCGACCTGCCCGACCTGCCCAAGGAGTTCAACTACCTCCCCCATGTCCGCGGCGCAGTCGCCGCGGCGCGTGCGGAGGATGAGAATAGCGCGAACAGCCAGTTCTTCATCATGCTGACCCCGCGCCTCCAGCTTGACCAGAAATACACCGTGTTCGGCCGCGTGCTCGACGGGATGCAGTGGGTCGACGCGATCCCGAAGGGCGAGCCGCCCGCGAATCCCGCGCGCGTCGTCCGCGCCTACATCGCCGCCGACAATCCCCCGCCCTTCACTGCGGCTCCCGCTCCGGTGGAGGAACCAGCAGCGCTCCCGGCAGGCCCGGCCAAGTGAAATCCAATTCCTCCCCCCAGCGCGCTGGGGGAGGAATGAGAAGTATCGAATGAACGTCGACCTGTTCGATTTCGAGCTGCCGCCGGAGCGGATCGCGCTGCGCCCGGCAAGTCCCCGCGATTCGGCGCGCCTCCTCCTGCTCGACGGCGACAAGACCGAAGACCGCATCGTCACAGACCTTCCCGCCCTGCTCCGTGCCGGGGACATGCTGGTGTTCAACGACACCCGCGTCATTCCCGCCCAGCTCGAAGGGACGCGGGGTGAAGCAAAGATTGGCGCCACGCTGCACAAGCGCGAAGGGCCGCGCCACTGGATCGCCTTCATCCGCAACGCCAAGCGCCTGAAGCCAGGCGACACCATCGACTTCGGCAACGAAGTCTCCGCACTTGCCGAAGCCCGCCACGACGATGGCAGCTTCACCCTGTTCTTCCCCGGCGAAGAGCCGGTCGAACTGCTGCTGGAGCGCGCCGGGCGCATGCCGCTCCCGCCCTATATCGCCGCCAAGCGCCCGACCGACGCGCGCGACGCAGACGACTACCAAACGATGTTCGCCAACGAACCCGGCGCCGTCGCCGCCCCCACCGCGGCGCTGCACTTCACGCCGGGACTGATGGCCGCGCTCGACGCCGCCGGGATCGGCCACACCACGCTGACGCTGCATGTCGGCGCGGGCACCTTCCTGCCGGTCAAGGCCGACGACACCGACGACCACAAGATGCACGTCGAATGGGGCCGTATCGATGCCAACACCGCCGACCGTCTCAACGCCGTCCGCACTGCGGGTGGCCGGGTGATCGCGGTCGGCACCACCAGTCTCCGCCTGATCGAAAGCGCGGCAGGTGAGGACAATGTGATCCGCCCGTTCGAAGGCGACACAGCGATCTTCATCACCCCCGGCTACAGCTTTCGCGGGATCGACGGCCTCCTGACCAACTTCCACCTCCCGCGATCTACGCTGTTCATGCTGGTATCGGCACTGATGGGGTTGGATCGGATGCAGGCCGCCTATGCGCATGCCATTGCATCGGGCTATCGTTTCTACAGCTATGGTGACGCCAGCCTGTTGTTGCCCGGAGTCCGATCATGATTCTCAGCCTCGCCCTGCTCGCCGCCGCTCAGCAAGGTCCTGAGGACCTGCCCAACCGCGCGCGCGTGCCGGTCACGGTCGACCTGCGCGGCCAGCAGCAGCCGGCGACCGCCCCTGCCCCGATCCCACTGATGATCGCCGAGCCGGTCGCGATGGCCATCGCCACGTTCGACAGTGATCAGGACGGCATCGTCACTCGTGCCGAGTTCGACGCCGGGCTGCGCAAGACCTTCGAGCTGAGCGCCAAGGGGCAGCCTTCGCTCGGCTATATCGCGTTCGGCGACTGGTCGGAGCGCTGGCTCGGCAACCGCAACGCCCTGCCCAGCCCGTTCGAGGTCGATGGCGACGGCGATAACCGCATCACGCTCACCGAATTGCAGGCGCGGTTCGACCTGTTCTTCACCCGCTTCGATACCGACAAGGATGGGGCGATCCGCCGCAGCGAGTTACTGACCGTGCGCACCCTGCCGACTCCGGGCCAGCGCGGTGGCGAGCAGCCCGACCGCCGCAAGCGCGACCGCTGAACTGATGTCCTAGCATCTCCTGCCGCACTGCGGCTAAGGTTTGCGCGATGCACGGCTCGCACCATCATCACGGCCCCGCCGGGCATAGCCATTCGGGCCATGGCCATAGCCACGCGCCCGCGGATTTCGGCCGCGCCTTCGCGATCGGCACCGTCCTCAATCTCGGCTTCGTGCTGGTCGAGGGGCTGGCGGGGATCGCCACCGGGTCGATGGCGCTGCTCGCTGACGCCGGGCACAACCTCTCCGACGTTCTCGGCCTGTTGATTGCCTGGGGCGGCGCATCCCTCGCCAAGCGTCCCGCGTCGCGCCGCTTCACTTATGGCCTGAGCAGCTCCACCATCCTCGGCGCGCTCGCCAATGCGGTGCTGCTGCTGTTCGCGGTTGGCGCGATCGCGCTGGAGGCGGTGCAACGGCTCGGCTCCCCTGCCCCCGTGCCCGGCGCGACGGTGATGATCGTCGCGGGCATCGGCATCGTCATCAACACCGCGACCGCGTTGCTGTTCATGCGCGGCAGCAAGCATGACCTCAACATCCGCGGCGCCTATCTCCACATGGCCGCCGATGCCGCAGTGTCTGCCGCTGTGGTTGTCGGCGGCGCGCTGATCCTGCTGACGGGCAAGACGTGGATCGACCCAGCGCTTAGCCTGCTGATCGTCGCCGTCATCCTGTGGAGCACCTGGGGCCTGCTGCGCGACTCGGTAACCATGGCGCTCCACGCGGTGCCGCCGGGGATCGACGCCGAGAAGGTGGAGGAAACGCTGGCGACCCTGCCCGGCGTGGCGCGCGTCCATGACCTCCATATCTGGCCGATGAGCACGACCCAGGTCGCACTGACCGCGCACCTCCAAATGCCCGGCGGCCATCCCGGCGACGCCTTTCTGCACGATGTCCAGCACCGGCTGGAGTATGAGTTCGGCATCCACCACATGACGCTGCAGATCGAGATCGGCGACGGCGACGCGTGCCACCTGCATAGCGCACATGGAGCCGGACATGACTGATCCCGCACCGCTGCGCCTCGTGATCTTCGACTTCGACGGCACCCTGTCCGACAGCGGAAACTGGTTCCTGTCGATCGTCGATCACCTTTCCGACCGCTACAATTTCCGCAAGCTCGCGCCCGACGAGATTGAACCGCTACGCAAGATGACGTCGCGCGACGTGATCAGCCACCTGCACATCCCGCGCTGGAAGCTGCCCTTCATCGCCCGCTATGTCCGCAAGCTGTTCGGGCGCAACACCGACAAGGTGCATCTGTTCGCCGGCGTCACCGAAATGCTCGCCGCGATCGAGGCGATGGGCATCCCGCTCGCGCTCGTCACCTCGAACAGCGAGGCCAATGCCCGCGCGGTGCTCGGCCCCGAAAATGCCGCGCGGTTCAGCTGGTGGGCGTGCGGCGCGTCGCTGTTCGGCAAGGCGCCCAAATTCCGCTCGGTCCTGAAGCAAAGCGGCATCCCGCCCGAGCGGATCGTCTCGCTCGGCGACGAAACCCGCGATATCGACGCGGCGCGCGCCGTCGGGATCCGCGCCGGGGCAGTGCTGTGGGGCTATGCCGAGCCCGAGGCGTTCGCGCACCTCAACCCCGACCTTGCCTTTTCAACCCCAGATCAGGTCGTCGCCTTCGTCCGCGCGTCAGCCCAGATGCACCGCCAGCCATAGAGTCGGCTCGCCCGGATCGGTCCGCGTCACCCAATGCCGCATACCGCCGGGGATGAAGACATGATCGCCGGGCGACAGCAAGACCTCCTCCTGCCCTTCGATCCGCAGTGCCGCGCTTCCACGCAGCACCACCACCCACTCATCGGCATCCTGCACGAACGGCGCATCTTCGGGCGTCGCCTGCCCGTGCGAGACGATGCGTTCGATCCGCACCCCGCCCCGGTCCAGCAACAGGGTGAACACTTCCCCGTCCCGCGCATCGGGCAGAGGCGCGAAGAGATTGCCGCCGCTTTCAGCCATTGCCATTGCCCCTTCAACATCGCATCGGACGCCTATGTCCCGTTTCACCTTCACCATCCACGCCACCGACGGCAAGGCGCGCACCGGTACGATCGCCATGCAACGCGGCGAGATTCGCACCCCCGCCTTCATGCCCGTGGGCACCGCCGCCACGGTCAAGGCGATGAAGCCCCAGGATGTACGCGCATCGGGCGCTGACATCATTCTTGGCAACACCTATCACCTCATGCTGCGCCCCAGTGCCGAGCGGATCGATCGGCTGGGCGGCCTGCACGGCTTCATGGGTTGGGACCGCCCGATCCTCACCGACAGTGGCGGCTATCAGGTGATGAGCCTGTCCGAGCTGACCAAGCGCAGCGAAGAGGGGATCGTCTTCAAATCGCACCTCGACGGCACGCGCCACATGCTCAGCCCCGAACGGTCGATGGAGATTCAGCGGCTGCTGGGATCCAACATCGTCATGGCGTTCGACGAGCTGGTCCCGACCACCTCGACGCGTGAGGTGCAGGCGGCCGCGATGGAACGCTCGATGCGCTGGGCCAAGCGGTCGCGCGACGCTTTCGACGCGGGCGGCGCGCATGCCGCCAACAACGCGCTGTTCGGCATCCAGCAGGGCGCGCTCGACGAAGGACTGCGCAAGGCAAGCGCCGACGCGCTGCTCGACATCGGGTTCGACGGCTATGCCGTGGGCGGCCTCGCGGTCGGTGAGGGGCAGGAGGCGATGTTCGGCTGCCTCGACTATGCCCCCGGCCAGCTCGACGCGACCAAGCCACGCTACCTGATGGGCGTCGGCAAGCCCGACGACATTGTCGGAGCGGTCGAGCGCGGGATCGACATGTTCGACTGCGTCCTCCCGACCCGCTCGGGCCGCACCGGACAGGCGTTCACCCGCACCGGTCCGATCAACATCCGCAACGCCAAATTCGCCGAGGATCAGAGCCCGCTCGATCCCGACTCGCCGGTCGCCGGGTGGAGCAAGGCCTATCTCCATCACCTCGTCCGCTCGGGCGAGATCCTGGGCGCGATGCTGATGACCGAACATAATCTGTGGTTCTATCAGCGGCTGATGGCCGATCTGCGCACCGCGATTGCCGAGGGGCGGCTGACCGCCTTCGCCAATGAATTCCGCGCGGCCTATTATGGGGGCCGCGACTGATTGCACCCGCTCCGTCCCTGTCCTACTCCTGTGCCACCAAGGAGTATCCAGTGACCGACAAGACCGACGCCGCTGAAGAGATCGCCAACGAAATCACCGCCGCCGCGCGCCAGGCCCGCGAGATCGCCGAACGGGCAGAGGGCACGCCCAAGCCGGGCGACGCCAAGAAATGGCCGCTGGCCAAGATCGGCATCGGCATCGGCTCCGCCGCCCTCGCCGCCGCCGTGATCTACGCCGCACGCAGCCGCAAGAAAGACTGATCCCCTTCCCTCCCGACCGGAGACCGAATTGATGCGCCTGACCCGCACCGCGCTTTACCTGAGCGCCGCTCTGCTCCCCTTCGCCGCACAGGCGCAGCAGGCGGCGCCCGCCTCTGCCCCTTCCGCGCAGCAGCAGATTGCCGTCGCCCCGCTCAACTTTACCGAGCGCACTCTGCCCAACGGCCTCAAGGTTTACGCAATCCGCGACACCAGCACCGCCAACGTCTCGGTCCAGGTGTGGTACGATGTCGGCAGCAAGGACGACCCGGCGGGCAAATCGGGCTTCGCGCACATGTTCGAACATCTCATGTTCAAGGGCACGAAGAACTTGGTCGACGAGCAGATGGACCGGCTGACCGAGGATGTTGGCGGCTACAACAACGCCTCGACCAATTCCGACTACACCAATTATTTCGAGGTCGTCCCGGCCAACCACCTCGAGCGCCTGCTGTTCGCCGAGGCCGACCGCATGGCCAGTCTCGTGGTCGATGAGAAGGTGTTCGCCTCCGAACGCGACGTGGTGAAGGAAGAGCTGCGCAGCCGCGTGCTCGCCGCGCCTTATGGCAAGCTCTTCTACATCTACTTCCCGAACATCAGCTATTCGGTGCACCCCTATGCCCGCCCCGGGATCGGCAGCATCGAGGATCTCGACGCCGCGACGATCGACGATATCCGCGCCTTCCACGCCACCTATTACCGCCCCGACAATGCCGTGCTGGTCGTCGCCGGGAATTTCGACCCGGCGCAGCTGGACAAATGGGTAGACAAATATTTCGCGCCGATTGCGAAGCCCGACCGCCCGATCCCGCGCGTGACCGTCGCCGAACCGCCCCGCACCACGGCGGTGCGCAAGACCGTCTATGAGGCCAACACCCCGCTGCCCGCCGTGCTGCTCAGCTATCAGCTGCCGCCCGACAATCACCCGGACTTGGCGGCGCTGACGGTGCTCGACGGCATCCTGTCGGGGGGTGCCAATTCGCGGCTCTACCGCAACCTCGTCTATCGCGATCAACTGGCGGCGCAGGCCGGCACGTTCCTCGATACGCGTCAGTCGACCGGTGCCTATGCGATGTACGCGATCCTCGCCGGTGGAAAGGCGGCTGACGTCGGCGAGGCGGCGATGCGCCGCGAAATCGCCGAACTGCGCGACAAGCCGGTCAGCGCCGCCGAACTGGCCGAGGCGAAGAATGAGATCCTGACCAGCGCGCTCAAGAGCCGTGAAACGGCGGAGGGCAAGGCATCCACCCTCGCCGCATCGATCATCGTCAGCCGCGATCCGAAGGCGGCGGACCAGCAGCTCGCCGCGATCGCCCGCGTCACCGCCGCCGATGTCCAGCGCGTCGCGCGCCAGTATCTCGGCGACAACCAGTCCGCCGCGCTCACCTACCTGCCCGAAGCGCCGGGTGCGAAGGGCGACAGCGTCGGCATCGCCGACACGGTCAAGGTCGCGCCGCTCGTCGCGCCCAAGGACATCGTGATCCATACTCAGGCCAGCCCAGAGACGCGTATCGCGGTCCCCGCGCCAGGCGCGCCGGTTTCGCCAACCATTCCCACAGCGTCGGAAAGCAAGCTCGCCAACGGCATGCGCCTGATCGTGGTCGAAAAGCGTGACCTGCCGATCGTCACCGCCACTGTCGTCTCGCCCGCAGGCGGCACGCGCGACCCGGCGGGCAAGGCCGGCACCGCCGCGCTTGCCGCGTCGTTGCTGACCAAGGGCACCACCACCCGCTCGGCCGAACAGATTGCGCAGCAGATCGAATCGCTCGGCGGATCGATCGGTGCCGGGGCCGACTGGGACGCCGCCTTCGCGACCGTTACGGTCAAGGCCGATCAGGTCGAACCCGCGCTCACCGTCCTCGCCGATGTCGCGCGCAACCCCGCATTCGCGCAGGAAGAGCTCGACCGCGCGCGCAAGCAGACGGTCGATGGCGTGTCGGTCCAGCTCAAGGACCCCGCCGCACTTGCCGGCATCGCCGCGAGCCGCGCGGTGTTCGGCAACCGCGCCTATGGCAATCTGCTGTCCGGCACCCCGACCTCGCTGCCGCGCATCACCCGCGACGACATCGCCAGCGCCTATGCCCGCGCGTGGAGCCCCGACCAGTCGGCGCTGGTTGTGGTCGGCGACATCGCTGCCAAGGATGCAACCGCACTGGCGCAGAAGCTGTTCGGCGACTGGAAGCCCGGCAACGTCACCTACATTGCCGCACCGGTCACCGCAGCGCCCAAGCCGCGCGTCATCGTCGTCGACCTGCCCGAAGCGGGTCAGGCCGGCGTCGTCGTCGCGCGTCCGGGCATCGCGCGCAGCGACAAGGAGTTCTACGCGGCACAGGTCGCCAACGCCACGCTTGGCGTCGGCTTCACCTCACGCCTCAATCGCGAAATCCGCATCAAGCGCGGCCTGTCCTATGGCGCGGGCAGCAGCGTCGACGCCCGCCGCCAGCCCGGCATCGTCAGCGCCTCCACCCAGACCAAGAACCCCTCCGCGCCGGAGGTGGTCAAGCTGATCGCCGAGGAGATGGCGCGGATGGGCGCCGCGCCGGTCCCCGCCGCCGAACTCGATTCGCGTAAGGCAGTGCTGATCGGCAGCTTCGGCCGCCGCATCGAACGCACCGACGGCATCGCCGGCGCGCTCGCCGACTATGTCGCCGACGGCGTCCCGCTGGGCACGCTGCAAAGCTACATCCCGTCGATCCAGAGCGTCGATCCGGCGGCGGTGCAGGCCGCGGCGAAGCGCGTGCTGGATCCTGCCAGCGCCAGCATCGTCGTGGTCGGCGACGCCAAGTCGTTCGTGGACGAACTGCGCAAGGCGTATCCGCAGCTGGAGGTGATCCCGGCGAGCGCGCTCAACCTCGACAGCGCGACGCTGAAGTAAGCCGACAAGCCCCTCCCCTAATGGGGAGGGGCTGGAGATATCCGCCTCCCCGCATCCCTAATATTACCTTAACTATCAATCGTTTCACCCCGGGACGCGCCCAAAACGACAGCAGAATTTAAACCCCCGCCACGCTACATCGCACGCTCGGGATTCTCCCGGCGGGACGAACATGCTGCGGCGGATGACACGGGTACAGCTGAGGGGCCTTGCGGCGGCGCTGATCGCGTCGCTGATCGGTGCCGGCTTTTCCGCGCATGCCGGGCTGACCGGGCCGAGCATTGCTGATCGCGGTGCACGGCCAGCCGGGCCGGAGCCGACCGGCTATGAGGCCGACGATCATTTCCCCGGCGCAGCATTCTACCAGCTCGCCGATGACGATGCCGCGGTCCCCTCGGCGCAGGGCGCGACCGGCACGGTCGAGCTGCCCGACGCGCCTGTCCCCGACGGCGCGGTGATCGACCCCACGATCCGCCCCGCCCCGCCGTTCGAGCTGCGCGGATCGGCGCAGGACAAGGCGCGCGCGCTGCAATGCCTGACCACCGCGATCTATTACGAAGCCGCGACCGAGCCCGATGACGGCCAGCGCGCGGTGGCACAGGTGATTCTCAACCGCGCCCGCCACCCGACCTTCCCTGCCACGGTGTGCGGCGTGGTCTATCAGGGGTCGGAAAAGTCGGGATGCCAGTTCAGCTTCGCCTGTGACGGGTCGATGGCGCGCAAGCCGTCGCGTCAATATTGGGACCGCGCCGCGCGCGTCGCATCGGCGGCGCTGGCGGGCGAGGTGTTCGCACCCGTCGGCATGGCAACGCATTACCACACCCACGCCGTCACCCCGCGCTGGAACACCTCGCTGGTGATGACCGGTGTGTTCGGCGCGCATTTCTTCCATCGCTGGAAAGGCTATTGGGGCACCGGCGCGGCGTTCACGCAACGCTATCGCGGCGGTGAGCCCGTGCCCGGCCCCAAGGTTCAGGTCGCGACCGCCGCGCCCGCCCCGGATGCGGTCAAGCCCGTGCCACAGCCGACGCCGGTCGCGGCAGTCGGCGCAGTTCAGCGCCCCGGCAATCCCTTGCTCCGCCCGACTCCTGCGGTTCCGATGCCCCGCACCGAACGGCCGGCCCCGCGCCGCGCTGAAGCCGAAAGCGGCGACGTCCTCCCCCGCTATGCAGAGCCTGCCGACTCACAGGTGCTCGACCGCTGGAAGGACAGCGGCAAACCGATCCGCTGACGCGAAACGGCCCCCGCACCGGGGTGCGGAGGCCGTCATCGTTAAAGCTTAACGCTCAGGCTTAGCGGCGATTCTGCCAGTCGCGACGCTCCCAGCGGATCTTGCGCGCCAGCACATCGAAGCGCCGGTCGAGGTCGGCCCGCTCGGCTACGGTCAGGCCCGGAGCGGTCCGGCGATAGCGTGCCTCGAGCGCCACGATCCCGCGGAACTCGGCCCGCAGGCGGACCGCCTCAGTGCGGGTCAGCTGGCCGCTGCGCACGCCCTGATCGATCCGGCGATCGAGCTGCGCCTGACGCTGGTTGATGTTCCACCAGTTGCTGGCACCCTGGCCGTCATGACGCTCGGCGCGAATCTTGCGCGACAGGGAGTCGAAGCGGCGATCCAGATCGGCACGTTCCGCGACGGTCAGGCCGGGAGCCGAACGGCGATAGCGGATCTCAAGGTCCGCAATGCCGCGGAACTCGGCGCGCAGGCGCGCTGCCTCGGCGCGGTTCAGCTGGCCGCTGCGCACGCCTTGGTCGATCCGCTGATCGAGCTGCGCCTGGCGCTGGTTGATATTCTGCCACCCGGCCTGCGCGGTCGCGGCAGGAACGGTGGCAGCGGCGATGCCAAGACCGGCAATCATCAGTGCAAACTTCTTCATCGAACGTCTCCTCTTCAAATTCATCGCCGCATCGGCGGCTGTGTTCGTTATCGGGCGCAGGTGTCGCAGCGATTTGGCGGGAATGTCGTTATTGTGTCGCGGCGTGTCGCACGCGCGACGGGTCCGTTCATAATCGTTAACGCAACCGAAGTGTTTTACCTTGCCAAAACACCTTCAAGGAGCCATGATAGGGACATGCTGAACATTCTCTCGCTCGTCGTTGGCATCGTTGCCTTTCCGGTGATGATGATTGGTCTCATCCCGCTGCTCGGCTGGCTCAACTATCTCGTCATCCCGATGGCGATCCTGGGCGTGACCCTGGGTGCGATGTCCGATTCGAAGGTCGGGCGGAACCTCAACATCGTCGTCCTGATCGTGGGCGGGGTGCGGCTGTGGATGGGCGGCTTCCTGCTCTAAGCAAAGGCTGGCGGGGTCCGGTTACCCGAACCCCGCCCGTTGCTTAACGACAGCGCACGTTGCCGCGATCGATCGACGCGCCCAGCGCCGCGCCACCGGCGGCACCCAGCAGCGTTCCGAGCACGTTCGAACGCCCGTTCGACAGCGCATTGCCGAGCAGACCACCGGCAATCCCGCCCACGATCAGGCCGGTCGTGCCATCACTGCGGCGGCAATAGTAACGGCCGTCACGCCCGCGATAGATGCGGTCCTGGCGGGTCAGGCGACGCTCCTGATAATAGCGGCCATCCCGGTAATAATCGTCGGCATAATAGGCCCGCTGACCGCGCGCCGGCCGGTTCCAGTCATAGTTGCGATACTGGCGCCAGTCGCGGCGGTCCTCGCGACGGTCCCGACGCGCATCGCGCAATTCGCGCTGATATTCGCGCTGAGCGGCACGCCGCTCGGCCGGGGTATCGGCGCGGCGCAGGTCGCGGCGATAGTCGCGCTGCGCATCACGGACCTCGTCGCGATATTCGCGGTTCGATTCGCGCGGTGTCTGCTGGGCCATGGCCGGAACCGGGGCGAGCGCCACCGATGCCATGATGGCGGCGATCAAGGGGGTACGCATGCAACTTCTCCTGCATCTTCAGTGCCGGGCTAAACGGCTCTGCGTGCTGGGAAGTTGCGTGAACGAAAAACTACCCGGCGTTCATCGCGCGGCCAGCTTCAGATGCGCGTGTCGCCGGGATAAGCGAACAGCAGGTCGGCATCGCTCGACGCGGTCAGCACTGCGCTGCCGCTGACGCTCACGCAATCACCCGCCCGCCACGCGACGCCATCGACATCGCCGCTGCCCCGCACCGGCACCAGCCACCCGGCCTCCCCGTGCGGCAGCCGAATCATGCGGTCCCCGCCGATCCAGCGCTCCAGCACGAATTTCGGCCCCTCGACCAGCACGGTGCGCCCATGCTCGACAATGCCGGGGCTCGGCTGCGGCACCCACGGTTCCAGCACCGCGACGTCGATCCCGTCGTCCAGATGCAATTCGCGCGGACGGCCATAATCATAGAGGCGATAGGTCGTCTCGCTGTTCTGCTGCACCTCGATCAGCGTGATCCCCGCGCCGATCGCATGCACCGTCCCCGACGGCGCATAAAAGAAATCGCCCGCGCGCACCGTCTTCCAGTCGAGCAGGTCGACGATCGACCCGTCCTGCGCCGCCGCGCGCAGCGTGTCGGCGTCGATCGGCTCGCGCGGCCCGATCGCGATGGTCGAATCGGGTTCGGCGTCGAGGATCAGCCAGCATTCGTCCTTGCCGCGCGGCAACCCCCGCGCCTGCGCCGCCGTGTCATCCGGATGCACCTGCACCGACAGCTTCTCGCTGGTGAACAGATATTTGATCAGCAGGTCCGGCGCGGCATCGCCCGGCGACTGGAACCACACCTCGCCCACCGGCGCGCCTTCGGGCTCGGGATCGTCGAATCCGGGCCACAGCCGATGGCGGCCCCAAGGCTTTTCGACTCGGTGCATGGCGAGCAGTTGCGCGGGCATCGGTGCGTCCTGAATGAGAATGTCGGCGTCTCGCATCAACGCCCGGATTCTGACCTGCGATCCCGTTCGCCGCAACCACCCCGAAAAAACATTTCGCGCGGCCGCAAGGCTCGGCTAAGAACCGGCGCAATGCGTATGCTTTCGACCCGCTCGCTCGCGCTTGCCGCTGTTGCCATCGCCCTTCCGCTCGCCGGCTGCGCCAGTGGTGCAGGCAAGCGTGCCGATCTGCCCTATGTCGCGCGCGACGTGGGCACGCTGTACACCACGGCCAAGGACCGGCTCGACCGCGGCCAGTACAAGCTCGCTGCGGCATTGTTCGACGAAGTGGAGCGCCAGCACCCCTATTCGGTCTGGGCGCGCCGTGCGCAGCTGATGGGCGCCTTCTCCTATTATCTCGACAAGAATTACACCCAGTCGATCCAGTCGGCGCAGCGCTTCCTGGCGGTTCACCCCGGCAACCGCGACGCGCCCTATGCCTATTATCTGATCGCGCTCAGCTATTATGAGCAGATCAGCGACGTGACCCGCGATCAGAAGATCACACAGCAGGCGCTCGATTCGCTCGGCGAACTCAACCGCCGCTATCCCAACACCCGCTACGCCGCCGATGCGCGGCTCAAGATCGACCTTGTGCGCGATCACCTTGCGGGCAAGGAGATGGAGGTCGGGCGTTACTATCAGGTGCGCGGCCAGTGGCTCGCCGCCGTGATCCGCTTCCGCACCGTGGTCGATCAGTATCAGACCACCACCCACACCCCCGAAGCGCTGATGCGCCTGACCGAAAGCTATCTGGCGCTCGGCGTGAAGGATGAGGCGAAGAAGGCTGCAGCCGTGCTCGGTGCCAACTATCCCGGCACTGAATGGTACCAGCGCGCTTATGAGCTGGTCGAAAAGCATGGCGCGCCGGTCCCGGTGCCCGCGCTCGTCGCCCCCGCCGCCCCGCCGGCGCGTGACGAAACGCCCAAGCCTGCGTCGACAGAAACCAACTGAGCAGTGCCGGTGGCGCCGTGCGCGGGCGCGCGTGACGGCACCCCCACATCCCCTCTCCCACGGCGGAACAAAAAGGGGTAATGCGGACGCATGCTGACCGCGCTTTCCATTCGCGACGTTGTGCTGATCGAGGCCCTGGACCTTGATTTCGGCGCAGGTCTTGGCGTGCTCACCGGCGAAACCGGGGCGGGCAAATCGATCCTGCTCGACTCGCTCGGCCTCGCACTCGGCGCACGCGCCGATAGCGGCCTGGTGCGACAGGGCGCGGCGCAGGCCGTCGTCACCGCCAGTTTCGAACCCGCCGACCCCGCCCCGATCGCCGCGCTGCTGGGCGAAAGCGGGCTCGACCACGACCCGTCCGAACCGCTGACGATCCGCCGGCTGGTCAAGGCGGATGGCGGCAGCCGCGCCTATGTCAACGATCAGCCCGCCTCCGCCGGATTGCTCCGCGAACTCGGCGCATTGCTGGTCGAAATCCACGGCCAGCATGACGATCGCGGCCTGCTCAACCCGCGCGGCCACCGCGCCTTGCTCGACAGTTTCGCCCGCGCCGACACCGCCGCCGTCGCGACGGCGCACCGCGCATTGCGCGAAGCCGAAGACGCGCTCGCCGCCGCGCATGCCGAGCAGGAAAGCGCCGCGCGCGACCGCGAATGGCTCGAACATGCCGTCGCCGAACTCACCAAGCTCGCCCCCGAACCCGGCGAGGAAGCCGTGCTCGCCGACCGCCGCGCGACGATGCAGCGCGGGGAGAAGATCGCGGGCGAGCTTCAGGCGATCGCCGACCTGATCGACGGGTCGGACGGTGCGCTCACCCGGCTGCGTCAGGCCGCGCGCATCCTCGAGCGGATTGCAGAGGACCACCCCGCCCTCACCGAAGCCCTCGCCGCGCTCGACCGCGCGCTGGTCGAAGCCGGCACCGCACAGGAAGGGATCGATACCGCCGCCGAAGCCCTCGCCTTCGACCCCGCTGCGCTCGAAGCAGACGAGGCGCGGCTGTTCGAACTGCGCGGCCTCGCCCGCAAGCATCGCGTCCAACCCGACGACCTCGCCGAACTGGCCGAAACGCTCACGACCCGACTCGAACGGATCGAGGGTGGCGAAGGTCTGATCGCGCGCCTCACCGCCGATCTGGCGAAGGCGGAGACCGATTATGTCGCGGCGGCGGAAACGCTATCAGCCACCCGCACCGCCGCAGCTGCGCGGCTCGACGCGGCGGTTGCAGCCGAACTCGCCCCGCTCAAACTCGACGCGGCGCGCTTTTTGACCCGTGTTGAACCGCTGCCGCGTGACCAATGGTCGGCAACCGGCAGCGACCGGGTGGAGTTCGAGGTCTCGACCAACCCCGGCGCCCCCTTCGCCCCCCTCATCAAGATCGCCTCAGGCGGCGAGCTGTCGCGCTTCATCCTCGCGCTCAAGGTAGCATTGGCCGAGGAAGGCGGCGCGCGCACGCTGATCTTCGACGAAATCGACCGCGGCGTCGGCGGCGCTGTGGCCAGCGCGATCGGCGAACGCCTCGCACGCCTCTCGACCGGCGCACAGTTGCTCGTCGTCACCCACAGCCCGCAGGTCGCAGCCCGCGGCGCAGCGCACCTGCTGATCGCCAAGAGCCATGACGGCACCGTCACCCGCACCGGCGTGCGCCAGCTCAGCGAAGACGAGCGGCGGGAGGAAATTGCGCGGATGCTGTCCGGGGCGCAGGTTACGGATGAAGCGCGGGCGCAGGCTGGGAGGTTGCTGGAGGCGGCGTAGCTCGCCGAAGCATCAACGACCGCTATCAAGAAACAACTGGATGGCCGACTAAGGGTGGAAAGCGGAGAGTGGCACCTTATGGAATCGGAGAAGGAGATTTTATGCAAACCCTTTGGTTTACGCCTATTATTTGCCTCATCGGCGCCGCATCTTTCTCTGGGAGTGCGTTCGCAGCTGACAAGAAGGCGACGAAAATGGTCGCTGAAATGGCGCAGGCCCGCGACGCGTTGTTGCAGAAGTACCCTGCGATTGCCTTGATCGACAGTGCGGTTCGCGCAGACTGCGCGGCGAAGGGCAAAGACGCCCCGCCTGAAGGCGCATTCTGCTCGTGCGCATCCGCCGTCACCTTTGGATTGTGGATGTCGGGCATGGACCCGAAAATGAACGGTCGTCTGAACGGCTTTTTACAACAGCCCAGCGAGAGTGCGGCCTCGGAGTTCACGGCCTACCAAGGACCGGAGATGTATACCCCTCTCTGTTCGAAGGCCGTCTAATGCGAGCAAATGGTCGACGGTCCAGGATCCGCTTTTGGGATCGTTTCCCGACAGATCGCTTTTACAAGACTATAGCCTAATCCCCCCGGTTCGCGATCAAATCGATCTCGGTCCCGCCGTCGCCGCGCGCCGACAGAAACACGACATAGGCCGCATCGTCCTTCGCGCGGGTGCCGCCCAGCACATGCTGGCCGTCCTTCAGCTGGTGTTCGGCCGAATAACCGCCGCGGACGGCGCGGGTGTAGTACCAGTCGATCATCGTCTGCAGCGGTTGCGGGGTCGAGAAGCTGACGACGCGCAGGTTGCACTGGCCGCCCTCGGCACCCGCTGCCTCGGTTACCCTTGCCTGCGGATGCAGCGGCATGTCGGGGGGGAGGCGGGCGGCCCAGCCGGCGGAGTAGCTCAACTTCGCCGCGCACTCGGCGGTGCGGCGGTCCTTCTGCCCCGCTGCAAGGCCGCCCAGCGTCACCGACTTGTCCTGGGCGTCGCAGGCGTCGCATTTGCCCTCGACCGGAGCCGGGGCCTTGAGCAACTCGCCCTCGGCCGGCATCGCCGCCTTGGCTGCGGCGACGGTGTCCGACGGGATCGGCGCCGAATAAGGCTGACCCGGCGGACGGATCGCGTCCTTGTTCGATTGCTGGGCAAGCTGCGGATCGACCATGATCTGGTCCTGCAGCGCGCCCATCAGCGCCGGATCGGTCGCATTGCCGCCAATCTCGCTGTCGAGCGCATCGACATTGCCCGCCTCGCCCCCGCCGCACGCGGCGAGCGCAAGCGGCAGCAACAGGACGGCAAAACCATTGGCCCGACGGCTCATCATCACGCTCCGCACCCCCGCACAGGCTGCGGGATTTGGGGCAAAGGGATGACAGGCCAGGGTTAAGGAAGCGTTTGCCGCACTTCCGCTCAATCCTCCCCGGCACGGGGAGGGGGACCATGCGCAGCATGGTGGAGGGGGCCCGAGGCAACGGAGTCCGAT
>FWWL01001837.1_pt1 | contig 25034 bp, 21 predicted proteins | sample 2228331 | NCBI WGS metagenome assembly FWWL01 (sample SAMEA103939775, study PRJEB20133) | metagenome | reverse complement strand
TATGCTGTTGTTAAAGAAACCTGTAGGCGTCTTGTTGGAAAAAGTTGGGAGGTGACGGGGCATAAAATCGTGTGGGATATGGTTCCGTTTGATGTTCAATTAATGGGCGCAATTGTGCTTCATCAAGGGAAAATAGCGGAGATGGCGACGGGTGAAGGTAAAACTCTTGTGGCTACTATGCCAGCATATCTTAATGCTTTAACTGGTAGAGGTGTTCACATAGTCACTGTTAATGACTACCTTGCCTTGAGAGATAGTCAATGGATGGGGAAAGTTTATGAATTTCTTGGTTTAAGCGTTGGATGTATACAAAATTGGATGAATACAGAGCAAAGAAAAGCTCAGTATAACTGTGATATTACATACGGAACAAACAATGAATTTGGATTTGACTATTTAAGAGATAACATGGCGATAGATCCAAATGATATTGTTCAGCGTGGTCATTACTATGCAATCGTTGACGAGGTTGACTCGGTTTTAATTGATGAAGCAAGGACACCTCTTATAATAAGTGGTCCAGTTCCAGAGACAGAGCATAAATTTGATTGGATGAAGCCGAAAGTTGAAAGGCTTGTCACTGCGCAGATAAATCTTGTTAGTAAAATTGTTGATGAAGCTGAGAGATTATTAAACGAAGGCAATCTTAAAGAAGCCGGGGTTTTGCTCCTTAAAGCAAGTAGAGGGGCACCGAAACATAAAAAACTTAGAAAAATTCTCGCAGAGCCGGAATATCAAAAACTTCTCTATGATACCGAACTTGAATTTTTGAAAGACCAAGGCGTTAGGATGCGTCAACTTGATGAGGATTTATATTTTGTCGTCGACGAAAAAAACAATATAATCGATTTAACTGAAAAGGGTAGAGAATTTCTCGCAAATCTTTCGCCGGAAGATAGAGAATTTTTTGTTCTTCCAGACCTTGGCACTGAGATAAGCATAATTGAAAATGACCCGTATCTAACCCCCTCACAAAAACAGAGAAAGAAAGAAGAACTTTATCGACTTTATTCTGAGCGAAGTGACAAAGTCCATACGATAAGGCAGTTGTTGCGAGCATATGTTATGTTTGAAAAGGATGTCGATTATATCGTTCAAGATGGAAAAGTTTTGATAGTTGATGAATTTACTGGGAGAGTTTTACCCGGGCGAAGGTATTCAGAGGGGTTGCATCAGGCGATCGAGGCTAAAGAAGGCGTAAAAGTTGAGCAGGATACGCAAACATTAGCTACTATCACGATTCAGAATTATTTCAGGATGTATAAAAAACTTGCTGGCATGACTGGGACAGCTGCGACTGAGGCACAAGAGTTTTGGGAAATTTATAAACTTGATGTAGTTGTAATTCCAACAAATAAACCATGTATAAGGATTGATTACGATGATGTCATCTACCGAACAAAAAGGGAGAAATATAACGCTGTTATCGATGAGATAGAGAGAATGCATAAAATCGGAAGACCTGTTTTGGTTGGAACCACAAGCGTTGAGGTATCCGAGCTGTTAAGTAGAATGCTGAAGCGTCGCGGGATCCCACATAATGTTTTAAATGCAAAACATCATCAAAGGGAAGCTGAAATCGTTGCAAACGCAGGACTTCGCGGTATGGTTACAATCGCAACGAATATGGCTGGGCGTGGAACAGATATAAAGCTTGGTCCCGGTGTTGCGGAACTTGGTGGACTTCATGTCATCGGAACCGAAAGACACGAAGCAAGAAGAATTGATCTTCAATTAAGGGGTCGTTCAGGAAGGCAAGGCGATCCAGGGTCATCGAGATTTTTCCTTTCGCTTGAAGATGATCTTCTTAGATTGTTCGGGAGCGAAAGGATCGCAAATATAATGCAGAGACTTGGTTATAAAGAAGGTGAGCCAATTCAGCATCCGATGATAACGAAAAGCGTCGAACGAGCGCAGAAAAAAGTTGAGCAAAACAATTTCGCTATAAGAAAAAGATTGCTTGAATATGACGATGTTTTAAACAAGCAACGGGAAGTCGTCTATAGTTTGAGAAGGCATGCGCTTTTGGGTGAGCGAGTTGAAGATGACCTTCTTGATATGCTCGTTGATTATGTTGAAGATGTGGTTGAGAGATATTACGAGGCGCTTGATTACCAAGGTTTGAAAGATGAAATAATGAGAACTTTGCTTTTAGATTTAAAAATCACTCCAGATGAGTTTGAAAAACTTGGAAAAGAGGGTTTAAAGGAAAAAATTTATAACCTTGCGCTTGATTTCTACAATCAGAAAAAAGAACAACTTGGCGAGGAATTAATGTTCGCTTTAATTAAGATGGCTATTCTTCAAACTATAGATCAAAGATGGCAGGAACATCTGCGTGAGATGGACGAGTTAAGAGAGGGAATTCACCTAAGGGCGTATGCGCAGAAAGATCCACTTGTCGAATATAAGACTGAAGCATTTGAGATGTTTATGGAAATGATGAGAAGAGTGAGGACTGGAGTATTGAGTATAGTGTTCAGAATGTTTCCTGTTATGCCAGAGGAATTGGTTGAAAGAAAACCACGCAGACCAAGAAGAGAACAGCTCAATCTTATCCATCAGGAATCAATTGGAATGGGATTGAGGGTTTCCGCTGAGGAGGCTGATGTTGTAACCGCAGTGAAATCAGATGTAAAGTTAAAGCCTGTTAAAGTTACTCAAAAAGTGGGCAGAAACGATCCTTGCCCGTGTGGAAGCGGGAAAAAATATAAGCACTGTCACGGGAAAATATAAAACAAAGGTGGAAATGAAAAATTCAAAACTTTTTCTCCTCCTTCTCTTCCTTGCTTTTTCTTCCCACATCGCTTTAGCTCAGGGGTATTTCAATTTAATTGATCATGGATTTGCGAAAGAAATTGAAATTGAGATTGAAAAACCACAAATAAAAACCATCGAAATTTTCGGGAAAAAGTATTCAATCATAGTTCCTGAAGATGTTGACAATGTAGGATTGCTTCCAAATTTTCTGCCGTTTTACAACTTTCTCGTATCAGCAACGCCTGGTGCAAAGGTTGAGGTTCTAAATTGGGAATTTGATGAAATTGATTTGGGTTTTCCGCTTTTTAAGATCAGGGAAAAAGCACTTCCTTATGATGTTGAATTTAATGATATTTTACTCCAAAACGATAAACTTTATGATTTTGTTTATCTTGGCAAAATGCGAGGCGTCGATGTTTTCAGCTTACTTATATTTCCGTTTAAACTCGATGGGCAAAAATTGATGTATGCTAAAAAGATCAAGTTTACCATCATCTCTAATACTTTTTCAAAAATTGACGATTATAAAATCTTTTCTGAGCCAAGGATAAATAAACTCAACATTGGGTTTAACATCCAACAGGCACAGGAAGAGTTTGAGTATAAAATTTTTGTCAAGATGGACGGGGTTTATAAAATAACCTATGAAGATTTGAAAATGGCTGGAATTGACTTGAAAGGAGTTCGTGCATCGAGGCTGAGGATAAAAAACAATGGTGTTGAAATCCCAATTTATGTTTATTCCGGCGGTGATGGCGTGTTCAACGAGGGAGATTACATTGAGTTTTATGCGGAACGAAAAAAGAATAAATTTGCAGGCGGAAGAGATGATTTATACAACGATCCTTTTACAGATGTAAATGTTTATTTTCTCGAGGTCGGAGATACTGATGGTCTAAGGTTGGCGGAAGAGATTGGGGCAAGGGCATTTGAGAATCCGATAGATCTTCGTGGGGCATCTTTTTATTCTGAAATTCATTTCGAAGTAGATTGGGTTTTTGAAAGGTTGAAAAACTCTGATATTGATCTAACATATGATGTTCGCGATCATTGGTTTTGGGCATCTTTAAGTTCAAATCAACAGATAGATTTTGATGTTTATGTTCCAACGCCAGACCCGATGTCGCTTGACAACATTAAAATGAAAATCACATTTCATGGCATCACATCAACCCCATCGCTTAATCCCGAGCATATCGCCCATGTTTTCGTAAACGATAGAAGAATTCTAACGACGGAATGGAACGGTGAAAATATAAATATCGCTTCCTCGGAGATTTCTGGTTACCCTGTGCCAAACAGTGTTTTAAAGCATGGTGTTAACAAGGTTAGGGTGTTTAACGCAAATGATGGTAAAGTTGCCACGACAATTTTTGCTGTCAATTGGTTTGAAATGACATATAGACGACTTTATCAGGCGGACAAGGATGAGATAAAATTTAGAATTCCACCCGAGTATAAAAGCGGATATTTCAGATTTGAACTTTTTGGCTTTAAAGATCCAAACATAAGCATTTATAGAATTGGGACATCAAGAATTACAAATGTTGAAGTTGCAAAGGTTAAAGATGAGAAGATAGGTGAAAACTACCACGCAGTTTTTTATGTGGATGTTTTATCTCCAGATGTTGAGTTCATAGCTGTAAGCGAAAAGGCAAAACTTAAGCCAGACAGCATAGCAAAAGATTTGAAGACAAATTTAAGGAATCCCTTAAATGCGTTTGACTACTTAATAATAACTCACCCCATTCTCTACGATAAACAAAAAGATTCCAACGATCGAAATCATCCATTAAATCAACTTAAAAGTTTATACGAGTTGAAAGGTTTGAGCGTCAAAATAGTCAGTGTTGACGATATTTACGATGAATTCAATCATGGCATAAAGAGTCCATATGCGATAAAAGATTTTTTAAAATACTCCTACTTCAACTGGTCAAAAGCCCCAACTTATGTCTTATTTGCTGGGGGAGCGGTTTACGACAATCGTCGTTTCCCTGACTTGGATTTGATCCCGACGATGTTTTATCAATCTTATTGGTATGGTGCAACATCTGCTGACGCATGGTTTACGTTTATTGATGGCGAGGACTTTCTGGGCGATATTTTATTGGGAAGATTGCCTGTAAGAGATAAAGATGAACTTAAAAATGTAATTGAGAAAATAATTTCTTTCTGGAATCAAAAGCCTCAAAACTGGAACAGAAATGTTCTTATGATAGCCGGCGAAGGAAGGGATTTTGAGTCACAGACAGATTATATGGTAAAAAGTGTTTTGCCGAAATATTTGAATATAAATCGCCTTTATGTGATCGCTGGCTCAATTTTCTCCGGTGGGACATCAAAACTTTTAAACTTCATAAACGAGGGACAACTTTTTATTAATTTTGTCGGACATGGCGGAGGTGCTATATGGGCTGATAATGGTTTGCTGAAAAATGAAGATATACCAAAACTTTTAAACAAGGATAAATATCCGTTCATCACAAGTATGACTTGCTTTTCTGGAGCATTTGATTATCCGCAAAAAACAGCCATAGGTGTTAATCTTGTGATCGAAAAAGAAAAAGGCGCAATTGGGGTCCTCGCATCAAGTGGGCTTGGCTGGCTTTTAAACGATTACTTTATGATTTTGAGCATCCTCCCGTATTTATTTGACTCAAATAAAACTATAGGCGAGATAATAACGCTTGGCAAAGCGAGATATTATTCAAACTACTTCCTTTGGCCACAGGCTAAGACAATGGTCTATCAATATAACTACATCGGCGACCCAGCCATTAAACTTCCCGTCCCAAGTGCTAGTGCAATTGTGCGGAACGAGAAAACGATTCTGTCTTCCGGCGATTCACTGAAGGTTCAAATTCAATCGCAAATTCAATCTGGAAATGCTGTTATTTCAATTGCTGATAATGAACATATATCAAAATACGAATTCACAACGACTGTTCAACAGGGCAGAGCAAATTTTGTTGTTAATCCACCGGTGGCATCCGGATTTGTAAAAGTTTTTGTCAGCGATGGACAAAGGTCAGAAGCAGGATTTAGCATTTTTAAAACTGGCGGAACATTTATTGGTGATTACTCAATTAGTCCAGAAAATCCTAAGCCGGGCGATAATTTGAGTCTTACGGGAAGAGTTGAAATTGAAAATAATCTGCCAGATTCTGTCAAAGCAGTGGTTTATAAATATAAAAGTAAACTTGGAAGATTTGACCAGTTAATTCAGATTGACACTTTGCCATGTAACTATTTGGGTGGCAATTTCTACTCTTCAAGCGAAATTATGATTGAGGCGGGCATAAAATATTCACTTCAAATGATCGCATATTCCAGAGGTTTAAGGTTTTCCGGAAATTTGAAAGAGATAACAATTGGAGGTTTGCCTGACCCATCTCTAATTCCGCCGGGATTGAGTGAATTACAAAGTTCAGCTTATAAAAGCCAAAACATTAAATTTATCGCCGATTCGTCGGTTAAGGTTATTGCAACGGTTTACAATTTAAGCAACGTTGATGCAAGTAATTTTAAAATGAAAGTTTATGTCAATTCAATAGATGAAAATTATCTCGTTGGTGAAACAAGGTTTTCCATTGGAGCAAATTCCAAGTCAAATGTTGAAGTCCAATTGTTTAAAAACTTAAACCTTGGTTTGAATAAAATCTGGGTTGTCGTTGAAAGCGATTCGATTTCCGGTGATGATTTGGATTACGCCAACAATTCCGCTTATAACGAACTCGTTTATAACTTTGTTAAATTTGATTCTGATTCATTGTCTATATCAAACAGCATATCTTTAAAACGAACATCACAGTTGACCTCGATAGTTGGTTTTGAATACCCTGCTTCTTTACAATTTTCGATTCCATCGAATAATTTTAATCCAGTGCGAGCATATGGAGAGCCGAAGATTTTTCTCATCAGGTATGACGCTTTGAATAACAGCGTTGGAGTTGAAATTTTTGTTAGGCTTGATTTTTCAGATCAAAATTTAAGTCAGAACAAAGATAGGATAAAACTTTATTTTTATGATGAGAAACTTCGAGTTTTTAGGATGAAAAATGGAAATATCAACGGGGAATGGTTTTATGGAAAACTTGATGAATCCGGATTTTATGCCATTGGTTATTCAATCGACAGCAGGGGACCTATAGTTAAGGTTACGGTGGAGGGACAAAGTTTTAGGGAAGGTGCATCTGTTCCGGCAAATCCGGTTTTTGGAATTTTAATTGAAGACGATGAAGGAGTTGACATTTCGAAAGAATCGTTGCAATTTAAAATCGATGGCAAAGATGTAAATTATTCGGAGATAACAATACCAGATACAATTGCTAATCCGAGAAGTTTATTTGTCAAGATAAATCCGAAATTAATGGATGGCGAACATTGGGCGAGTTTTTCCGCAAAAGATATAAATGGAAACTGGTCCGATGAAGTTAAAATTACTTTTAAAGTTCAATCAAATTTCGAAGTGAAAATTTTTGGGAATTTCCCAAATCCGTTTTCCGATAAAACATTTTTCGCATATGAAATTCTCGGTTCACCTGTTGAAGAAGTTGAGTTTAAAATTTACACGGTTTCCGGAAGGTTGATCCAAAGTTTTAGGTTTCCTTCGCCCGTTCCGAGTGAAGTTTACGGATTTCAAGTTGGTGGGACTGGGATACCAACTTCGATTGGGTATCATGAAATATGGTGGGATGGAACTGATAGAGACGGAAATGAAGTTGCAAATGGCGTTTATTTTTATAAATTTTCAATCAAACATCAAGGAAAAGTTCAAAATTACACCGGAAAAATCGCAAGGATAAGATAATTGAGGAGGAAAATGAGGAAAATAGTTTTGGCTTTGTTGGTTTTTTCGTTTGCTTATTCGGATAATTCAAAATATGCGAGCGAATTTTTGAGAATTCCAATTGGGGCGAGGTCTCTTGGCATGGGTGGGGCATTTATTGCGATCGCAAACGATGGATCATCTTTTTACTATAATCCTGCCGGCGTTGCGATATCCGGAAGTGGGATTTTATCTTTTATGTATTCCTCACAATTTGGTGGAATCACAGATCCACTTGCTTCATTCTTTCACCTTGGATATATTCAAAACATCCAAGGGCTTGGGCTTGCGGTAAATTGGGTCAGGCTTAGCGTTGATAATATCCCGCTTACACCAGATTTTACAAAAATTGAAACCCCAATAGATAGAGAAAAACTTGTAAAAAGTTACGCTGGGGAAACTTTCTTCAGCGACATTGAAGACGCATTTTACTTCTCTTTTTCAAGGGAATTTAAATTTGATGTAAATTTTGGGTGGTCGAGGTATAAAGTCCCCGTTTCTTTGCCAATTGGTATAAATTTTAAATTGATAAATCAGAGAATCGGAGGTGAGAAAGCCACTGGATTCGGATTTGATATTGGATTTATGTTTAGGTTTAGCATGGATGATTTTTTGCAAAAGGAAAGAACTGGTGATGTTTCGATTTCACTTGCTTTGAAAGATGTTGGCAAGACAAAAATTTCGTGGAGCACTCGAAGGGAGCATGTTGTCTCATCGACGATTATGTTTGGAATTGCGTATACCTTGCCAATTAACTTTTTAGATGGCAAAGTAACAGTTGCATATAGTAGCCAAAATTCTTATCTTACTGACAAAATGTATGGGATTGAATACGGATATAAAGATTTAGTGTTTGTCAGGCTTGGTAAAAACATAGAGAATTTTACAATCGGCGCAGGGATAAAGATCGATTTTCTAATCGTCGATTATGCTTTTCTTTCACATGATCTCGGCGCAGTTCATAGAGTAAGTGGTTCTTTAATAATTGATAAAATTTTCAAGAAGAAATGATGCGGAAAACATACATATTTTTCTCGCTTTTGATTTTTCTTTTGTCTTGCAGTCCAAATCGTGAAAGTTTACCAGCACCAGAAAAAGTTAAAATTTATCCTGTTCCAGATCCGCTTTCTGAGGTTGATGTTGGAAGTGGCGCGGTTCCTGAAGTCGATGGAATTAAAATTTTATGGGGGAGGGTTGAGAATTCATCGGGATATAAAATTTATCGCGGTGAAATGAAGACAGATAAAGTTGAGTTTGAGTTCTATCGAGATATAAGACAACAAGTCGGGCTCGCAGATACATTTTTCATCGATACTTCCGTTGAATTTAGAAAAAGATATTTTTATTTCGTCAGAGCATATAACCGTGATAATGTTGAAGGTCAGCCTTCTGACACAATCTCGTTTGAACTATATCTAAAGCCAAGGTTGATTTCGCCTGGTAATAACTCTCAGTTAAGCGCAGATACTTTGTTTTTCAAGTGGGATGATCCAAATGGAGGAGGAGATTTTGTCATCAGAGTTAAAGACGCTCAAACGGATAGTTTGATATGGATTTATAATTACAGAAGTTTTTCCAATTATTCGGTCAGGTTTAATGTTGATTTGAAGGCAAAGGGAAATCTTATCTCAGGTCGACAATATAAATGGCGTGTTGATAGGGTTCAGTTTGGTCAAAGTGCAGGGTCAAAATCAAATTGGGGAGTGTTTTATGTTAAATAAAAAAATCGGAGGTGAACTAAAGATATGCTGAAAAAGGTAATTTTACTTTCGTTGCTTTTCGTGTCTATCTCATTTGCGCAAATTTTTGAAGGCACGAGAATTGTAACTGGTGGTGGCTCAAGCGCTTATTATTTCGTTGGGAAAACCGGTGAACTCACAATTACTGTAAATCTATGGGGCTTCGTTCGAAATCCCGGAAGATATGAAGTTCCAAGTTCAACAGACCTTGTACAGTTGATTTCTTATGGAGGTGGACCGTTAAAAGAGGCGAAGTTAAAAGATGTCAGAATCATTCGAAATGTAAGAGAAGACACAACGATCGTTGAAAAAGTGATCAAAATTAACGTTGAAAAAATAATTGAAGATGGTGAACCAAGTCCCCTTCTTTTACCGGGTGATACTGTTGTTGTCCCGGGTGGCTCAATTGATGTGATAAAAGATATTCTTGCAATTTTGCGCGATATTGGACTTGCAGCGGGTGGAATTGCAGCGATAATAAGTGTCTTTAGAAGATAAATTTGGTTGAGATATGAAAAAAATAGAAGCGATCATCAGACCGTTTAAACTTGATGAGGTTCGCGAGGCTTTAACTGAGATCGGAGTTCGTGGTATGACGATAACCGAAGTAAAAGGCTATGGTAGGCAAAAGGGGCATACCGAGCTTTATCGTGGAGCCGAATACAAAATTGATTTCTTGCCAAAAATTAAAATTGAAATCGTTGCTCCAGATAATATGGTCGATAAGATTGTAAACGCAATTATAAAAGCGGCGAAAACTGGTCAAGTTGGAGATGGGAAGATTTTCATATATCCGATTGAAGAAGTTATAAGAGTGCGAACGGAGGAGACAGGTGAAGATGCGATTTAAAAGTTGAAAGTTTGATGTTAATTTGTTAGATTAAAACGAGTTAATGATGAAAAAGTAAAAGTTTTACTTTGAAAATGGGAAAGATTATCGCTATCGCAAATCAAAAAGGCGGAGTTGGCAAGACGACCACCGCGGTTAATGTAGCCTCCTACCTCGCTGCGTTCGAAAGATTGACACTTTTAATTGACATCGATCCACAATCAAATGCCACAAGTTCACTTGGGGTTGAACCTGAATATGACAAAACGATTTATGAGGTTTTACTTGGTAAAATTAAAGCTGAGGACGCAATCGTTAGTTTTGCTGATCCTTATTTAAAATTTCTTGAACTTATCCCATCAAAGATCGAACTCGTTGGAAGTGAATACGAGCTGATCGAGTTTCACGGCAGAGAAAGAATTTTGGCTAAGGCTATCGAGAGATTGAGGAATAAATACGATTACATTTTAATTGATTGCCCACCATCGCTTGGACTTTTAACTTTAAATGCTCTTACCGCAGCGGATTCGGTCTTGATCCCAGTTCAATGCGAATATCTGCCACTTGAAGGGCTTGGTCAGCTTCTTAATACGATCAAAATTGTAAAAGAACGCTTGAACCCAAAACTCGATATTGAAGGTGTTCTTTTAACGATGTATGATGCAAGGTTAAGGTTATCAAATGAGGTTGCGGAGGAAGTTAAAAGATATTTCGCGGAGAAAGTTTTCGAATCGAAAATCCCAAGAAATATAAAGTTAAGCGAAGCACCAAGCCATGGAAAACCAATTTTGCTCTATGACGCTAAATCAGCTGGGGCAGTTGCATATGCGATGGTTGCTGAGGAGATAATAAAAAGAAACGAAAAGCTCGATAAATCAAAAATTCAAAGACAAGAAACGATGAGGCAGATATGAGCAAACAAAGGTTAGGAAGAGGACTTGATGCTCTAATTCCAAGAGTTGCCACGAAAGAGATAAGCATTGATTCAAAAGATTTACATTTCGATGATGGTAAATCCGTTGGAATAATCGCAAAGATTGAGATATCAAAGATAAAACCGAATCCATATCAACCGCGTGAAAGTTTCGATAGAGCATCGCTTGAAGAATTGAAACAGTCGATAATTGAAAAGGGCGTAATTCAGCCGATCACGGTCAGAAGATTGCCCGGGGGAATATATGAGTTGATCAGCGGGGAAAGAAGAGTTAGAGCTTCCGCCGAAGCTGGGCTTACGCATATCCCAGCTTATATAATTGAAGTCGAATCAGAAAAAGAACTACTTGAACTTGCTCTTATAGAAAATATCCAAAGGGAGAAATTAAACCCAATTGAAATCGCAAAAGCGTATCAAAGATTAATCGAAGAGTTGGGTTATACCCAGGAAGAGATAGCAAAAAAGATAGGTAAAGATAGAACTACTGTTACTAATTTCATAAGGCTACTGAAACTCCCGGACCAAATTCAGGAAAGTTTGAAACGAGGTGAGATAACAATGGGACATGCGCGTGCACTTATAAATATACCGAGTCGAAAACTTCAAATTGAAATATGGAATAAAATCGTCAAACAAGGATGGTCCGTTAGAAAGGTTGAGAAAATCGTAAGGGATCTGACCAAGGGCGAGGACGAGAAAGAAAAATCGCACAAGAAAAAAACTTCTTCATCTGCTGGACTTAGAGATATAGAATCAAAGTTGAAAAGAATTTTTGGGACGCAAGTTAAAATTCGCCAAACTGGAAACGGGAGGGGAGAAGTCGTAATTGAGTTTTACTCTAATGATGAGTTTGAAAGATTGCTCGAACTTTTTGAAATCATCGCAAAACATTCGAAGTGAAAAAATTATGAGGTTTTTAATCTTAACATTAAGTTCGTTTGTCTTCTTGATTTTTCTAATAACATTTGGAGGAAAAATGGAGAAAAAAGTTGTCTATACCGAAAAAGCTCCAAAACCAATTGGACCTTATAGCCAAGCTATAATTGTTGGTGATTTTATTTTCGCATCAGGTCAAATCCCGATCGATCCAAAAACAAATCAAATTGTGCAAGGAGATATAAAAGAACAAACGCGTCAAGTTCTTGAAAATTTGAAGGCTGTTCTTGAAGAAGCTGGAGCGACGCTGGACGATGTAGTTAAGGTTACGATTTACATGAAAGATTTGGGAGAGTTTACACAGATGAACGACGTTTATTCGCAATATTTTAAAAATTCTCCACCGGCAAGGACAACGGTTGAAGTCTCGCGTCTTCCGAGAGATGTTAAAATAGAAATCGATTTAATAGCGGTGAAGAAAAAGGCAAAATGAAGTTCAAAATTTTAATACTCTTTTTCCTTGTAAAAGCGATAGCGTTCTCTCAAACCGACACGCTTAAAAATGTCGACAACACGAAGGCGAAATCTCCAACAAAGGCGATGCTGATGAGCGCTGTTCTCCCGGGGCTCGGTCAATTTTATAACCAGTCATATTGGAAAATACCGATAATCTATGGGCTTGCGGGTTATTTCGTCTATGAATATAAACAGAACGATAAAAACTACAAGTATTATCAAGAACTTTTCATCGAAAGCGTCAGAGTTTCTGGTGGAGATTATAGATATAAAAGGTTGAGGGATTTTTACAGGGATCAAAGAGATTTGTTTGCGATTTATCTTTCCGTGCTTTACTTAGCAAATATCGTCGATGCTTATGTCGATGCGCATCTTTACAATTTCGATGTCGGAGAAAATCTTTCGATACAGATTTTACCTTATGGAATAAAATTTCATTACAAATTTTAAAATGCCGGTGATTTTGATTTTGCTTATTTTGGCTTCTCAAATTTATTCACAAACTCAAATCGCAAAGGAATTTCTTTTTGAATTCGGAAATTTGAACTATCCCCGTGGTATCTCCATAAGTCCAACAGGTGAAATTTATATTGCTGATACGGGCAACAATTCGATTAAAAGATTTAGTGCGGATGGAAAACTGCTCTCTGAGGTTAAAGGATATGGTTGGGGCGAACTTGAATTTGATCAACCGTATGATGTCGATGCTGGAAGCGGAATTTTAATTTATGTCGCTGATCATAATAACCATAGAATTCAGAGATTTGATAAGAATTTAAATTTCATCGCAACTTTTAAAGGCGAGTCAAGCTCAGAGATAATCTTTGGGTTTCCAAGAAGCGTTGCTGTTTCAAAATTTGGCGAACTTTTTATAATCGATGGTGAAAATTTAAGATGTGTAAAAATAAATAAATTTAACAGATTTGAGAAGTTCTTCGGTGGGGTAGAAGCGGGGCGTGGGAGACTTATAAATCCAAACCAAGTTTCAGTATCACCGCAGAATTCAATCGTTGTGGTCGATGGAGATAGAATTTTGATTTTCGATTATTACGGAAACTTTTTGAAAGAGTTTGGGAGTGGATATCTTAAAAGGGCAACAGGATTATTTGTAGATTCGCTGATCTATGTTGCGGATGGAAACAAAGTTTTTGTGTTTAATTATGACGGTCATTTAATTGGTGAAATTTCATTCGATGAAGTTATTTTTGATATAGTTTATAGAAACTCTCTTCTTTATTGCCTTTCTGAAAAAAGCGTTTTGGTTTATAAACTGAAGTTTTCAGAAGATGAATAAAATCGATTTAGTGATAATTCCATACAATGATTTTTTAAAAGCAGAAGCATTTGGCTTCAGGACAAGAGACCAGCACCTAATTTCTGAGATCATAAAGGATGAAAGGATAGGCAAAGTTATCATAGTTGAAAGACCACGTTCAATCCCTACTCTATTTCAGATTTTTAGACTTGAGGTTAAGCAGGGTGAGAGGCTTACAAAAAATTTGAAAAAAATTGGGGAGAGAGTTTTCATATTTGAATTTTTTAGGTTGGGATTGAGCCAGGTTCGATTGAAACATCTTTGGTTTGATAAGGTTTATGGTAGTGACGAATTTATCTTGAAATTTTTAGATTCCTTGAAAATCGCTGGTTTTAATGATTTTTACGTGTTGTCTTTTAATCCGTTTGCAAATAAATTCGTTGGCTTAATTGGCGCGAGGAAAGTAATTTTTGATGTAATGGACAATTTCTGTTTTCATCCTGAGTTTAGCGATTTTAAGAAGTATATATGTAAGTCTTTCGAGTGGGTTAGCTCAAATGCTGATTTGATTTTTTGTGTTAACAATAATGTGAAAAATTTTTTAATTGAAAATTATCCAAATTCGTTGGGGAAATTGCATGTTTTACCAAATGGTGTGAGCAAAGATTTGAAACCTGGCAGAGTTCCAAGTGATATCGTTAGAATTAAAAAACCGCGAATCGGTTACATTGGCGTTATCTCTAAGCGAATTGATTTTGAACTTGTCGAATATCTTGCGCGTGAGAGAAAATCTTATCAATTTGTGTTCGTTGGCGGGAGATATGGCAAGGTTAGAGAATGGGTAAGAAAGTTAAAAAAACTTGAAAATGTCCACTTCCTTGGGGATAAGCATTATAGTTCGATTCCATGTTATATTGCATCATTTGATGTTTGTATAATTCCACATCGAATTGACGAATTTACGCTTTCGAACGATCCGATAAAAGTTTACGAATATCTTTATCTTGGGAAGCCTGTTGTCTCAACAAATATAAACATTGTGGACGAACTAAAGAAGAATATTTTCATCGCGGATGATAAAGAAAGGTTTTTAAAATTCCTTGATATGGCTGTTGAGCTTTCTGGTGATGAAAGTTTTGCAAAAAGCCAGGAGATGACTATAAAGGACGAGATGTTTTGGGATGGAAGGGCTAAAATTATGCTTGACAAGATTTTTTCTGTATAGAATTTATCATTTGACATTTAACACAGAATTTGTTAATATATTTGTGAAGGAGTATAAACTCAATTTAGGAGGTTGAAATGAAGAAGTTAACGCCGACAGACATTAAGGTGATGCTTTTGAAGAAAGGCATTAAGCAGAAGGAAATAGCTGAGGCACTTGGGGTCACTGAATCGTATGTCTCTCAGATAATCAGAGGGAAGAGAGCTGCGAAGAAATATCGGGATAAGTTGCTTGAAATAATTCAGAAAGGCTTGCCGAAGAAGAAAAAGAAATAGCGATTTATCGAAATTTTTTAACACAAGATGACCTTATTTTATGACCTTGGCATCGCTTGGGAATGGGAATACGATTTTGACTTCGTCAGTTTAATAGGTAAGAAATGTGTTGAGAAAAGTCTTTCTTTTTGTTACATAACCCCGGAAAATCTGAGCGATGTTTATTTGGGGATTAAAAACGGGGAGATAAAATTTTTGGCTTATTTTGATAGAGCATCTGATGTGGATGAGGATTTTCTTGAAATTAATTTTTTACTTGAAAGAGCTGGGACAAGGATTATAAATAGATATTATGATATGATGCGTTCATCCGATAAAGCAACGATGCATCTTGAACTACTAAACGCTGGGGTTGAACTTCCGTATACTGTTATCATTCCACCTTTTGACGAGGTTCCATCATTTGAAATTGATCCAAAAATTTTTGATAAAGTTGGGGTTCCATTTATCGTAAAACCATCTACGGAAACAGGTGGAGGTTTAGGTGTCAAAATTGGGCATTCAATTTCTGATGTAATCGAAGCAAGAAAAGAAATTCCATACGATAAATATCTAATTCAAGAGATAATTCATCCAATCTATATCGATGGGAGAAAGGCATGGTTTAGGGGTTTTTATGTATTTGGTGAAATTTTGCTCTGTTGGTGGGATAATGAAGCGAAGGTTTATGATGTGATGAAAATTGAAGAAATTGAAAAACACGATCTTTATGAAGTTGGGATTGTCTTGGAGAAAATTCATCGGGTTTGCAAACTTGATTTCTTCTCGAGCGAGATTGCTTTGACGATAAAAAATGGGGTGAGGAAATTTGTCGCTGTTGATTATGTAAATGAAATTCCCGATATGAGATTGAAATCGAAAGCGGTTGATGGCGTTCCAGATGAGGTTGTGGAAAAAATTGCTGAGAAAATAGTTGAATTCGTCGCAAATTTAAAATGATGATGAAATTTTTTAAATTAAAATTAAAGCGAAAACATAGCCTTATCGAAAATGCTTCGCAGTTTATATGTCAAAAATTATGCTTTGATTGAGGAGATACAGGTTGAGTTTAAGAGCGGTTTGAACATTATAACTGGTGAAACTGGCGCAGGTAAATCGATTTTAATCGATGCCCTTAGTTTAATTTTGGGAGAAAGGGCAAGTAGCGAAGTCGTTAGAAAGGGAGCTAGCAAAACAATAGTCGAAGGGGTTTTTTATGTAAGTGGTAACAAAAAAATTAAAAAAATTCTTGAAGATAACGGCATTGAGTTTTCCGATGAACTGATTTTAAGGCGTGAGGTTTCAGCGAAGGGACAAAGTAGATGTTTTGCAAATGATACCCCTATATCTCTTGCTGTTATGAAGGAAATTGGCAATCACCTTGTCGATTTACATGGTCAACACGAGCATCAGTCTTTGTTAAGGGTTGAGACGCATATTGAACTCCTTGATGATTTTGGTGGATTGATCGGAATGGTTGAGGAATTTAGAAGGGAAATACATAAACTTGAAAATTTATATCGCCAACTTGATGAATTAAGACAAAAGGAGCGGTTGTTAAGGGAGAAGAAAGAACTTTACATGTTTCAATTGAAGGAAATAGAATCTATAAATCCACAAATCGGTGAGGTTGAGGAACTTGAAAGCGAATTAAAACTTCTTGAGAACGCGGAGAAATTGTATGAGGTGACTTCGCAACTTTATTCTTTGCTTTACGGTTCTGAGAAATCAATTCATGACCTTCTCGTTGTTGTGAGAAATCAACTTGAGGATTTATCTGCAATAGATAAAAGGTTTCAATCTTATGTCGAGGAGGCGAGATCCGCACAAGCGATAGTTGATGAGATAACAAGTTTCATTCAAAGTTATAATTCAAAAATTGAGTTTAATCCAGAAAGGCTTGAATTTATCAGAGAGAGGTTGCATGCATTGAACAGGTTGAAGAAAAAGTATGGCGGGACGATCGAAAGCGTCATTGAGTATAGAGACAAGATAAAGCGTGAGTTTGAGTTGGCTGAAAATTTTGAAGAGGAGATTGCGAAATTGGAACAGAGAATAGAAGAGCAGATAAAAGTTTGCTCCGAGATAGCCGAAAGATTGTCATCGAAGCGACGTGAGATTGCGGAGACGGTAAGTTCTGCAATCGTTGGGGTTTTGAGCGAACTCGGGATTGAGAATGCACAATTCGAGGTTAAAATCGAAAACAGACCCAAGAAAGAGGGCAGATGTTATGTAAGGCTTGGGAATGAATGCTACGAGGTGACGAATCGAGGGATTGACTTCGTTGAATTTTACATATCGACAAACATCGGTGAAGATCCAAAACCCCTTGTTAAGGTAGCATCTGGTGGTGAGGTGTCAAGGATAATGCTTGCGCTTAAAAGCGTTCTTGCTAAATCTGAACGTTTGCCGTTGCTCGTGTTTGATGAAATTGATACAGGGATAAGTGGAAGGATTGCACAAAAAGTTGGACAAAGTTTAAAAAATCTTTCAAAATATCATCAGATAATTGCCATCACACATTTACCGCAAATTGCAAGTTTTGCTGATACACATTTCATCGCTGAGAAAGTCATCAAAGATGGCAGAGCAATTACGATGATAAGAGAACTTGAACTTGAGGAAAGGGTTAAAGAAATTGCAAAACTTATGAGCGGTGAGGAAATAACGCAAGCATCAATTGAGAGCGCCAAGGAATTAATGGGATTAAAGAAATAAAATCAATTTGAAAATAAATTTGAATGTGAAATGGCTCTGAAAGTCTATAACTCTTTAACAAGGAGAAAGGAAGAATTCAAACCTGAAATTGAAGGTTTTGTCAGAATGTATGTTTGCGGACCAACTGTATATGCGCATTCGCATCTCGGGCATGCGAAAAGTTATGTTTCTTTTGATGTCATAGTTAGATATTTAAGATATCTTGGCTATAAAGTTAGGTATGTTCAAAATATAACCGATGTTGGACATTTAACAGATAACGCGGATCAGGGTGAGGATAAAATCATAGCTCAAGCGCGGAAGGAAAGGCTTGAACCGATGGAACTTGTGGAGATTTATATGCGAAGTTATTTCGAAGATATGGACAGACTCGGGAATTTGAGGCCTGATATTTCACCTCGAGCAACGGGGCATATACCCGAGCAAATCGAGCTTGTTGAGATTTTGCTTGATAAAGGTTATGCTTATGAGGTTAATGGTTCGGTTTATTTTGATGTTTTAAAATTTCCCGAATATGGAAAACTTTCAGGAAAGAAAATAGAAGATCTGATCGCTGGCGCAAGGGTTGAGGTGAGAACCGAGAAGAAAAATCCCTTCGATTTTGCTCTTTGGAAGAAGGCTGAACCAGGACATATAATGAAATGGAAGAGCCCATGGGGAATTGGATACCCGGGGTGGCATATTGAGTGTTCAGCTATGAGCATGAAATATCTTGGAGAGACATTTGATATTCACGGTGGTGGAATTGAAAATCAATTTCCACATCATGAATCTGAAATTGCACAAAGCGAATCTGCGACAGGCAAACAGTTCGTTAGATATTGGCTTCACAACAATATGGTCACCGTCAACGGAGTCAAGATGAGCAAATCGCTTGGGAATGTGGTCACTTTAAAAGATGCTTTTAAAAAGTATCATCCACTTGTTATAAGATTTTTCATCCTTTCAAGCCATTATAGAAGTCCCGTGGATTACAGTGATGAGGCACTCGAATCCGCAAGCAAAGGGCTTGAGAAACTTCATAACACCGTTAAATTATTGCGATATGAAATTTCTAAATCACAACCAGGTAAAAAACATGAAATTAACCTTGAGGAGTACAAGCGTAGATTTATTGAGGCAATGGATGATGATTTTAATACACCTATTGCAATTTCGGTTTTGTTTGATCTTTCGAGGGAGGTAAATCAAATTTTAAATTCGAACGAGACATATTCTGCTGAATCACTTAAAGAGATAGATAATTTTTATAGAGAACTTGGAGGAAATGTTCTTGGTTTGATACCTGATGAATTCGAGGAAAGAAGGATTGGTTCTGACATTGAGGGGCAGTTGATTGAGCTTTTATTGAAGATAAGGGCGAAGGCAAGGGCTGAAAAAAATTGGGAACTTGCGGATTGGGTTAGGAATGAACTTAAAAATTTAGGCATCGTTCTTGAGGACAGAAAAGACGGGACAACAGTTTGGAGATTCGCCGAGATGGAAGAAACAAGGTGAGGGTTTGTGTGTTATAAAGAAAAAACACTTTTGAAATGTCATTAACGGAGATAGCGGTAGATCGTCCGATAACTATTGCAATGTTTTTCATTGGGATAGCTTTAATTGGGGTTATAGCCTTTTCTTATATTAGTGTGGATTTTCTTCGTCCCTGGGGGAGGAAATCCTGAAAGATTTAAAAAAGAGATCGACAGTTTGAGGAATGTCTACGAGGGGGTTAATAGCAAGATATAAAAAGATTTTGTGGGAGGAGGCTAAAAGATGGCTTATGGATGGGGCGTAAAATTTTTCTCCTTTTCTTGACACATAGAGTTTGATTATGTAAATTTTTACAGGAAAAAAATCAGGTTTTAATATATGGGTGTGAAATTAGTTTCTATTTTAAGGATTTTCGTTGGGTTTGTTTTTATAATCTCGGGTTTTGGCAAGTTAACAGATATAAGTAATTTTTCGCAGATTGTAAGTGAGCTTAATTTGCTTCCTGCTTTTTTGATATCCCCAGTTTCAATTTTATTACCATTTGTTGAGATTTTGCTTGGGGCAATGCTTTTGTTAAGGATTAATGTCAAATTAGTCAGTTTGGGTTTGTTGTTTCTCTCTGTCTTTTTCTTTTTTGTTTTGATATATGGATTTTATTATTTGGGACTTGAAAGATGCGGGTGTTTCGGTAGGTTTTCTTATTTTGATGATAAGTTAGGCAGTTTGGTTAAGTCAACTGTTTTAATTATGCTGATCTTTGGGTATGTCTTGGGTGAAAAATTGTATGATCTTAAGGCTATTTCTAAGTTTTTGGTTTTATTTATTATGATTTCTGGGGTAGCAATTTTAGCTTTTGGATTCAAAGGGGAAGTTGATTATGGTAATATGGATTTAAGTTTTTTGGGCAATTCAGGAGGAAGTGAATATTATCTTTTAGTAATTTTTTCACCTTTCGATTGCCCAAGTTGTTTATATGCAATGGTTCCGGTTTGGAATAGAATTGATAGTTTATATAACGAGTGGTTGAAAGTTGTTGGGATAGCATATTCTGGGGACAGCAGATTGGTTGGTCATGTTGTTAAGTTGTATGATTTTAGATTTAAAGTTTTAAATTTTGATAGTTTAAACTTTTCAATAGAGGGGACACCTTGCGAGATTTTGGTAGATAAATTTGGGAGGATTTATTACAAAGTTGAGGCTATTAAGCCAACGAGAGCCCATGTAAATGGGCTAATAAAAACAATAAACAAAATCCAAAAACAAAAATATGGAGGGTAATATGAAAGAATTAAATGCTGAGCAAATGCAAGAAATATTGGGTGGAATAACGGAGACAGAGTATTGGCTGTGCCAGATTGCATTTATTCAGCTAGGAGCTTGGAATTCATTAGCTTTTGGTCTAGCAGGTATGACTGGTGCCGGAATTATAGCTGGTATTATTATCGGGCTTACTTCTGCCGCAGTTTGTCGCTAAATATCTTTTTAGGAGTTGAGATTAAATTATATATTAGCCTCAGCCCTTACTACTAATTAATTGAGGAGGTAAAAACATGAAATACAAAATTTTTCATATCTCTTTTTGGATAACGATTGCTTTAGGAGCTTCTATATTAATGTTAATATACTTGATTAGTGAAAATAAAAGCATTGTTCCCGCCTTTATACCGTTAATGAGTGCAATTATTACAATTACCTTGGCTGAAAAAGTAAGGGGTGATAGTAGGTATTATCCGCGAAATATAATCGAATATTTATTTACAAATACACTTTTTTTCCTTTTATTTTTGTTTGTATTGTTTACTTTAAGTGGTTATTTAGTAATTAAAATTGGCGCTTTTCTAATAATGACATTTGTTGGAATATATACCTCATATTTTTTGATAAAACATCAAAAACAATCAAAAAGTGGCCTAAAATAGAGCCAATAATTGAGGAATGAACTTTGCTAATTGGGATAAATTAAGTATGATTTTGAATTGATAGTTTGAGTTTTCCGATTGCAGGGACGCCTTATGAGATTTTGGTAGATAAATTTGGGAGGATTTATTACAAAGTTGAGGCTATTAAGCCAACGAGAGCCCATGTAAATGGGCTAATAAAAACAATAAACAAAATCCAAAAACAAAAATATGGAGGGTAATATGAAAGAATTAAATGCTGAGCAAATGCTCAGAATTAATGGTGGTGGTACTTTTGATGGCTGTATGGATGCTGCCTTATGGGGCGTTGCTACAATCTTATTGGGAGCTTTGGGTGGCGCTGCGCTCCCCGTTGGATGGTTAGCAGCTGGTATAGCACTAACCACTTTAATTGAGAGATGCATTAAGTAATTTTATTTTTGCCCTCTTCCCAATGATATGTGAGGAAGGCATTATATTTTAAAGAATTACAGTAAAGCGTATGAGGCTAATAAAGATAATAGTTGTGTTTTTCATAAAATACTTAAAAAATGATTATTCAAATCGCGGTTTTATAAAATCTATTTTATTTTACCTATTTCTTTCTTTTGGTTTAGGATTCATTTTAAGTTTACCCTTTCATTTACCAAATAAGTTAATGGAAAATATAAATTTATTCGAATTATTGAAGAAATTTTTTACTTATTTTTTTATCTTAATGATAATTTTAAAACAATTTAACGAAGGACAATTAGTAAAATCATTTAACATTACAAATCTGCTATACTATCCTGTTCCGTTGTATATCATTATCTTAGTGGATGCAGTTATAAAATTTTTAAATAGATATACAATATTTACTATCGGTTTAATTTTAGGTCATTCATGGTTGTTTTTATTTAATGGCACATTTGAAAATATAATATTACTTATCAATATCGCCATAATCTTTGTTTTCATTTTTCATCTTTTATCAGAGTTGTTACATTCTTTGATTTATTATTTTTCTTTTTTGCCTAAATTTTCATTGATATTATCCATTGGTACGTTGGCTTTTGTTCTGTATAAGTTAAGATTCCCGATAATTGAAAATAATCCGGTTTCATCTACTATTAATTCAATTTACAATCTTAAATCTTTAGATAATTCTTTACTCTTTCAGTCACTTCTAATTAATATCCTTTGGCTCGCGCTATTGATAATGATTACTTATTATTTAAAGTCTAAAATTGTTTTTAAGTATAGTAAAAGGTCGAAACCTTATTTCATTACAAAGAATAAACTTTTCAATGTAATTGAATTATTTTTTCCAGAAGAAAAAGCGATAATTATTATGAAAGATATAAAATATATCCTTAGAAGCACGCGAGGTTTCATTAACATGATAGTGGAATTTTTTTACTTAGTATTGCTCCTATATTTGTATAGCCGATCTGGGGGAAATTTGAAATTTTATACTGCAACATTTTTAAGTACTTTCAGCACATATATTTGGGAAAATTATTTAAGTAACCAGTGGGGTTTTGAAAAATCTGCGTTCGGTTTATATCTTATTGCGCCTGTAAAACCTAAGTTCTTAATACTTTCGAAAAATATCTCTTTTTTAATTCTAAAGCTCCCTTTCATTATATTAAATTGTTTGTTGATTTCTTCCCTTTTTAATTTTCGATTTATTATGCACTTATTTATTCTCTATATTATAATAAATTTAGTTTTATTAATGTTTGTTAACAAAGTGTCGTTAAAGAATTGTCAACCCATGGATTTAAACGAAAAATTATTTTCACGGCGTTCAAAAGAAAATTTTTCATTTTTAGCGTTTGCTGGTTTATTAACTACTTTTATTATAGCAATTATCTTAACTGTTATCTTGGCAATACTCCCATTTTTTGAAGCACTGATAGCGTTTCTCATACTATTTATTTTAACAATTATAATTTATTTTAATTTGTTGAATCATTTATCAAACTTTTTCACTTACTCTAAAGAAAAAATTTATAGAAAGTTAATTGAACTATGATTGAAATTAAAGGTTTATCAAAAAAGTATGGTAAGATAGTTGCGCTTGATGGAATTACCCTACAAATTAAGAGCGCAAATTTATTTGGGCTTGTAGGTCCTAATGGTGCCGGGAAATCCACCCTTATCAATATCTTGATAGGGCTTATAAAAAAAGATAGCGGCGAGGTTAAAATAGGGGGATATGATTTAGATAAAGATGCTCTTACAATAAAGAAAATAATTGGTGCTGTGCCAGAGGTATTGCCGTTATTTGAAGGATTAACCGGTGAAGAGCAACTTTTATTTGTGGCTAATATATATAACTTAGATAGAAGTATATACAAAGATAGAATTGGAGATATACTTCGATATTTAGATTTGTACACTGCAAAAGATCGTTTGATAGAAAGTTATTCCCAGGGCATGAAAAAGAAGATAGCATTTGCCTGTGCAATTATCCACACCCCTAAAATACTATTTTTAGATGAACCGTTTGAAAATGTTGACCCTATTTCACGTAAAAAAATGAAAGATATTTTAAGAAAAATGAAAGAAAAAGGGGCAACCGTTTTAATTACATCTCATGCATTAGTAGAAGTTGAGGATTTATGTGATGAAGTTGCTATCATAAATAAAGGAAAAATCATCTTTCAGTCGGAAACTAAAGACATTCGCAATAAAATTAAAAACGAGATAACGAAAGAAACTTATCAATCACTTGAAGAAATATTTATTGATTTAACTAAAAAAGATGAAGACATCGATACGCTTTCTTGGATTTAACAAATTGCAGATAAAATTGTTTAATGTGGTTTCACCCATGGAATATAAAAATTATAAAATGCCGTGATAAAGGATGCTTAAAAATTTACACTAAGAGAATTACTCAGATATAGCTTATATATTCCTTAGATATTCTTTGTTGACATCATCCATCTTCCCAGTATTGTTATTACTGGGATGAGAATGTCTTATGTGAAGGTAACCCTGTGAACTGCATATGTGAGATTATTATAACGCCATGATTTTAAGTTTGAAAACAAATTTTAATTTCATATGCGAGTTGTAAAGATATTGTATTTTTTAGGTTTATCTTTTTTGTTTAACATGTGCACTGGGGAGAAGCCTTTGAATGTTTATGAGTCTATTTTGAGGGATAAGGAGGTTAAACTTATCAGGGTTGGAGAGATTAGGGTCAAGGAGACAAAGGAGAAATTTATTGGTTCCATTCGGTCTGGGAGGGTTTGGAATGATAAGTTGATAATATCGGATAGGGTTGCGCCGAAGATATTTTTTGTTGACATTGCTTCAGGTAAAATTGTTAAAAGTATTGGGAGAGTAGGCAAAGGACCTGGGGAGATGCTCGAGGTTATTGATTTTGATGTGAGTGATAGTGGTATATTTGTTTATGATCAGATCAGCAGGCGTATTTCGCGATTTGATGTGAATAGTGGTGAGTTTTTGTACTCTTTTCCTGCTCCTCCTTCTAATTTGGTTCCAACTGGAGGAAATATTAAGGTGATGGGTGATAAGATATATTTTGGTGTGATTGAGGCAAAGTATGCTAAGGAAAGATATAAATCTCGGTCGATTGCAGTTTTTGATTTTAGGGGCAATTTGTTGAATTTGTTTGGGGTTTGGGATGAGATAGCGAAGACATTTAAGTATGGTGGTTTTATGCCTTTTGATTATGATAGATTTGGCAATGTTTATTCAGGGGAT
>FWWL01004145.1_pt1 | contig 25039 bp, 18 predicted proteins | sample 2228331 | NCBI WGS metagenome assembly FWWL01 (sample SAMEA103939775, study PRJEB20133) | metagenome | reverse complement strand
GGGGGAACAGGACTAAAAAAATGGTGTAACCAAAGTCCTTGGTAAGACAAGAAGGCATGGTGTAGCGGTTCCCTCTTTTACGCCTATCGAGGCCTGCTATTACCATAACACAGTCACTTTTGTTCAGGCCAAAACTGCAACATCGTCATAGCCTCCGAGGCTTTTAGCTAGAAGGGGGCTATGACCATTCCACAGTTGCCCGATGCCCAGCAAAAAACCGGAAAAGGCACAACCCACCCTTCTCACAAAACTGCGGAAAGGAAATAGCAAGTTGTCTCGAATATAGGTTAAACGTTTAACTTGTGTTCCCATTTTTTTCGCCTACCGATACCCGCTGTTTCCATTTTACAGTTCGCCAGCGCTCCGCCAGCCAATACCCTTTCGCCACACACGAGCCCTATGCTAGTAGCTCCCCCGTGTCTACGCCCTCGCCGCCGCCGTTACGGTGGTAGGGCCTCGGAGTATCGCTTGTGCGACGCTCCGAGTGCCGGGGTACCGGCCACTTTTGCGCCGACTGGAGGGATAGAAACAATCAGATGGTAAGTAAACCTGCAAGCGTGAGTGTTTTTGCTCGGCGGGGCGACCTTGACGTCCTGTCTTCGGAAGCGTAACGCCGTGGCTTGCTCCAGCGATTCCCCTGAAGGGGACCCCGCGCTTCCGCTGCGCCACGGCTTGTAGGGCATAGCAACAGATCGCCTCGCCGTCTGCCTCCTGCAGACTCTTCACAAAAACACTCACGCTTGTCATGGGTTGGTATACACCTCTTGGTTTCCTAACGGCGCAAAAGTGGCCTGGAGGACAGGACTAAAAATAAAAAAATGGTGTAGCCAGAGCTGGTAGTAAGACATGGATAGGTGGTGTAGTGGTGCTTGGTTAAATGTTTAATCCGGGTTCCTACACTTATATACTGATACCAGTTGAAAGCAAGTAAAAATTAAGCTTAAAAATGGCTTGACTTTTTGGTGTTAATACAAGGTACAACAAAAAACTAAAACATCGTAATAGCCCCTTTCCAAAACCTTCCAATAATCTATCCCTGGATAAGATTTATATTTACAGCTACCTATGCTATTACCTTTTTACAGTCTCATTTTTACCTTAGAAAACTGCAAAAAAGGAATAGCCCTCTCTTTTCTAAACTGTTGGAAGAGATTTTCTTTTGTTCTATGATTCGAGACCTTTGCACGAAAGCTCTTTCCTTGTTTCAGTCCCAACAAACCCAAAAATCAAAAAAAGAGACAACAAAAAACTGAAACAAAGTAATAGCCCATTTCCAAAATCTCCCACTCATCTATCCCTGGATAAATTTCATATTTACAATCACCTATGCTCTTACCCTTTTACAGCTTTCCTTCCACTCCAAAAAACTGCAAAAACGCTATAGCACCCCTTTTCCCAACGTTTTGGAAGAGATTCTGTCTTTTCATGATTCGTGCAATGGTCTCGATTCGTGCAAAGGTCTCGGTGTAGCAAAAGCTGGTGGTGAGAAAGGAGGGGGGTAGGAGCATGAGGATCGCGAAATTTGTTGTTTCAGAGTGTTCTTCTCCCCTCTTTTTGACAATTTTTTTTTCTTTCTCTATAATCATACGAGTAAAATTTTCAATGAAAAAGCCCAGGAAGGAGGAGTGGGATGGGCACGTTATTGAGTTTTTTATTTCCGACAATGGTTTCTCTGTTTCTTATTTTTTACTTTCGCAAAATAGACAAGAAAAACGTTCAACTTCAGACACTTAAAAACTTTGTACAGCATTCGATGCAGGAGATGCAGCGTCTTTTTGATGCCAAGCAAAAGGAGCTCTATGACAAGACGATAGGACTGGATGTTTCCCTGCAAAAACTTGATAAGGCATCACAGTTCATCAACCAGAAACTTGCTGAGTTTAAAGATTTCATGGATCGAACAAAACAGCTTGAAAAAAGCCTCGAGATCCAGCTCAAGGCGGCCCAGGGATATGAGAAGGATCTCCAGGCAATTGAGGCACGGATGGCGCAGCTTGTAGCCCTTGAGCGGGAGATGGCAGAGATGAAACAGGAGCTTGCCGAGGCGAAAAAGTTTGCCCAGACTGTCCGAAGCGATGTGGAACAATCTCGTGTTTGGGCTCAAGATAATGTAAAAGAAATCATGAAAAGTACGGAAGCCAACATAGAAACCTTCAAGCAGCAGATGCAGCAGAAAACCAACCAACTCCAGCAACTCCTCACTCAGATGGAGAATCAACTCCGTGAACAGGAAGCCAATACTCAAAAAGAAGGCGAGAAGATTCTCTCCCAGAACAAGGCGCTTTTTGCCAAGCAGCTTGAAACCTTTCGCCAGACGGCTGAGGCACAACTTCTGGAAAAGGCAAAAACCCTGGAGAATCAGCTTCTCGAGGGTATCAAACGTCTGGAACAGCAGTTTAATGCCTCGGTAAAGATCCTCAACCAAAGACTGGCAGAAAACGACCAGCTCTTGAAAGACAAAAAGACCGAAACCCAGAAGGAGTTTCAGGATCTTCGTCAGTCGATCAATCTCGAGATCCAGAATCTCAACCAGATGATCCAGTCCCAGAAAGAATTGCTCCATCGAATGGTGCAGGAATACCAATCCTCTGTAGAGTCAAAGACAGCGCAGGTAGATGACTATCTTGAGAGCTTTTCTCAGCGTTTGACCCAGCAGTACGAAGAAGCCCTCGAGAAGGGCAAGGAAGAGCTCATTTCGCTTCAGAAGTATATTGATGAGGTAAGAGCAAGGGTTCAAATGATAGATAATGATCTCAAGGGAGAGTTTAGTTCTTACAAAGAGATGTGGCTGAAAGAGGTTACAGAGACAGCGAAAGAGTTAGAGTCCAGACTTGCTGGTTTGAAGCAGGAGCATGAACAGCTTGTCAAGGGGAGTTCTCAGGAGACCAAGACAGCGTGGGAAAGGATCTCGAAGGAGTTACAGGAGAAACTTCAGGAAATACGGAGTTTTGTCCAGCGAGAAGGGCAACAACTCTCCCAGTCGATACAGACCCAGAAACATGCTTTGGAGCGAATGGTGCAGGAATACCAATCCTCTGTAGAATCGAAGACGGCGCAGGTAGATGACTATCTTGAGAGCTTTTCTCAGCGTTTGACCCAGCAATATGAGGAGGCTCTGGAAAAGGGTAAAGAAGAGCTTATTTCTTTGCGAAACGAAGTGGATGAGATGCAGGCTATGATTGAGAAGGTGAGTAAGGAAGTGGCAGATGAGCTTGCTGATAACAAGGATGAATGGCTTACCAGACTGGAACAGGCTGCGGAGGAGATGAAGTCGAAACTCTCTACCACACGCCATGATGTGGAAAAGGCCATCGAAGGAGTGGCAAAAGAGTGGCACACTGCCTGGAAAACCTCCTCAGAGGATTTTGCCAAAAAGCTTGAAGAGCTCCATCGTCAGCTTGAGAATACACGAAATCGTTTGGAGAGCTTTACAGCGTCGAGTGAACAGAAGATCCAGCAGACGGCAGAAAACCTGCTCGCCCAGTTGATAAATAAGATAGAAGAAAAAGAGAAAGAGATGATCTCGGTTACTGAGGCATCATCAGGCAAGGTGAGTCAGTACCTTCGTTCCCTTGAAGAGAATGTCAAGAATTACCAGCAGCAGATTCAGCAGGTTATTGATACCACCAACAAGGCCTTGAAAGAAGATATTACCTCGATGGAGAGTCGCGTAGGGAGTCTGACCAATCAGAGTAATCAGATTGAAAATATGCTGAGAGAGATTCTCAACAAGCGAACGCGGGAGATTGATAGCTACCTTGATAAAGTGCGACAGACCTATCTCGATGATTATCAGGAGCTTTTCGACAAGAGCAAAGGTGAGATTATCGAGCTGGAAGACACCATTCGTGAGTTCAAGCAGGAACTTTCGGCTCAGCAGAAGAGTATGGCAGAACAACTCAAGTTGGCCTTTAACGAGGAACAACAGGAATTTCAACAGTCGGTGGCCAGAATTGAAGAAGCGATAAGTGTGCTCAAGAAAAAAAGTGACCAGGCGGCAGCTGAGGTTGATCAGGATATTGCCCAGAGGATACAGGAATTCCAGAAAGAGCTTGAGCAAACCCTCAAGTCCTATCTTGAGAAGGCATCGCAGGACTTTCTCAAGCGTCGCGATGAGTATATGCTTGCCTTTGAGAACCTTGAGAAACGGCTTTCCGACCAGAGCAAGATCTTTGCAGACATGGAGAAACAACTCCGTGTTCAGCAGAGTCGTCTTGGAGAACTGCCTCAGCAGGTAGACGAGGAGGTGAAAAAGCTTCTCCAGCAACTCTCCCAGCAGGTTGAGAGTGCTGTGGCAGCCTATCGTTCTGAGATGGAGGGGAAGATCCAGTCCTTCTTTACCAATGTGGACAAAAATCTCACTGCCTACTCAAAGCGCGCCGATGCTTTGAGAGATGACCTGCTTACGTTAGAGCAGAATGCTGTTCAGAAGTACCAGAAGGATATCGCTGAACTCGAAAACACCTTAAATCGTAAGGTTGGACTCCTCTCCACAAGTATTGAAAACCTCTTGCAGAAATCCAAAGAGGATGCAGAGGCTACTGTCTCCCTGGCTCGTGCCAATATTCAGAGATTTTCCGAGGAGTTGAAAGCCCTTCGTGAAGAATACAAAGGCAATATCCAGGATGACTACAGAGAACTTTTGAAAAAACTCAAAGACATTGAATCGAGGTATGATGCCTTTATGAAGAAAACCCAGCTTCTTGAACGTGCTGAGGTGGTGGCTGAGAAATCAGAAGCCACCCTCGAGGCGATACGCTCGAGTTATCAGGAGATAGACGAGAAGCGTCGCTTGCTTACCGATGCTTTGCGAACCCTGGAAGGAGTGCAAAAAGAGCGTCGAGAGCTGGATGATATCCTCACCAATCTTCTCATTCACAAGAAGGAATCCCTTCAGATGAAAGAAACCGTAGAACGAGCCATGGAAAAGGCCAAGGAAACCCAGGCACTCCTCGCGTTTGCTGAACAGCAGAATAAAAAAGCCGAGGATATGAAGAAAACCCTTGAAGAAGCTATCAAACTCTATGGTGATCTTCAGACCAAGTTTGCCGACCTTGAAAAGAAGCGAGATGTCGTGGTAAAGATTCTCAGCGAGATTGAGGAAACCAAAGAATCCTTTACCTCTGTTCAGGCGAAGCTTCAGGATGCTGAACAGCGTATCAGCCTTTTGAATAAGCTCTCTCGCAAGTTAGAAGAGGATCTCAAGAGTTTCCAGGGGCAGATTATGGAGGTTCTTGGAAACCAGGACAAGTTTTTTGCTGCTGCTGACAAGATAGAAAACCTCGAGGAGATGCTGATCCAGATCGAAGAAGAGGGCAAACGGCTCCAGAAGATGCGTTCGTGGGTGGCAGAGCTTCAGAACCAACTGGAGCGTATCCGTGCCTCGCAGGAAGATGCGGTGAGACCAAGCCGTGGTGAAGCGATTTCCAAACCGCAATCAGATCAGGATACGATCAAGGCCATCCTGCGCCTCCGCAAAGAGGGCTGGAGTGTGGATGAGATCGCCTCTACCCTCAAGGTATCAGTGAGCTATGTCGAGCTTGTACTGGAACGCTACGAGAAATAATCTGAGGAGACGCTATGCTTGATATTCGTTTTATTGTTGAAAATGAAGCCCTGGTGAGAGAAAAACTCCGCTACAGGCTCAAGGATCCTACTCTTCTTGATGAGGTGATTGCCCTCGATGAGAAGCGACGTTCCCTTCAAAAAGAAGGGGATGTTTTGCGACAGGAAAAGAATCAAAAATCAAAAGAGATTGGAGCCATCAAGTCTAAAGGTGGTGATGCCTCAGCAGTTATGGCTGAGGTGGCAAAGCTGGGAGAAAGGCTTGCTGATCTCGAGAAACAGGAGCGTGAGGTTTCTGAGACGCTCACAGGCAAACTCATGATGATTCCTAATCTTCCTATGGATGATGTGCCAGTTGGCGAGGATGAGCAGTCCAACCAGGAGGTTCGTCGCTGGGGAGAGATTCCTTCCTTTTCCTTTTCTCCCAGAACCCATGACGAAATTGCCGAGGAACTTGGGATTCTTGATTTTGAGCGTGGTGCCAAGATCGCGGGGAGTGGTTTTACGCTCTATCGTGGACTTGGAGCCAGACTGGAGCGAGCGCTTATCAACTTCATGCTCGATACCCACCGAGAGGATGGCTACGAGGAGTATTTTGTGCCTTTTCTCATCAAAGGGAGTAGCCTTGAGGGAACAGGTCAGCTCCCCAAGTTTAAAGAGGATCTCTATCATGTTGAAGGTGAAGACCTCTACCTCAATCCAACGGCTGAGGTACCTTTGACCAATATCTATCAGAATGAGATTCTCGCTGAGAAGGATCTCCCAAAATGGATAACCGCCTATGCCCCAAGTTTTCGCAAGGAGGCAGGGAGCTATGGTAAAGATACGAAGGGTATCATCCGCCAGCACCAGTTCAATAAGGTGGAGCTGGTAAAGATCTGTCGCCCCGAGGATTCGGAGAAGGAACACCAACAGATGGTTGAACAAGCCCAGAAGATTCTCCAAAAGCTTGGACTGGCTCATCGGGTTGTGGTGCTTTCCCAGGGAGATATGGGGTTCTCGGCAGCGAAGTGTTATGATGTTGAGGTATGGCTCCCGGGACAGAACCGTTATCGTGAGATCTCGTCGGTTTCCAATTGTCTCGACTTTCAGGCACGACGGGCGCAGATCCGTTTCCGTCGCGAGTCCAACGGGAAGCCCGAGCTTGTCCATACCTTGAATGGTTCAGGGTTGGCGGTAGGGCGTACGGTTGTGGCCATTCTGGAGAACTATCAACAAGCGGATGGGAGTGTCATAATACCTGAGGTTTTGCGGCCGTACATGGGTGGAGTAGACAGGATTACAAAAATTTCTCGCTAAAATATTGCTAAAAATTTTTTTTGCCGTATAATATGAGTTGAAAAGACTGTGGGAGGTAGTGTATGCAGTATGAACGCAAAGTCGAAAACAATGCCGCCATTTATAGCGTTCATGGCGATTTTACGATCTTTTTCCTGAATAATATCAAGGGAGATATTGAAAAGGATGTATCTGCCGGGAAGATTTCCTATTTTGTGTTTGATTTCAGTGATGTGCACTATATTGATTCGGCAGCTATCAGTCTCTTGATTATGACAGGCAAATACAACGATGCACATGGTCATAAGCTCTATATCCGTTCTCCCAAGGATGTGGTGAAACGGATTATAGACAATGCTGAATTGACCTTTGTAGAGTATCAGTATTAGAGGTAAGTATGAAGATTGTTTTGGCGTATTCGGGCGGGCTGGATACCTCGGTGATTCTCGCCTGGCTCAAAGAACAGTACAACGCTGAGATTATCGCGTATGTAGCGGATGTGGGTCAGCAGGAAGACTGGGCAGCTATCAAGGAAAAGGCTCTCCGTACAGGGGCTTCCAGGGTGTATGTGGAAGACCTCAAGAGGGAATTTGTCGAGGAAGCGGTTTTTCCGGCGATTAAAGCCAACGCAACCTACGAGTATAAGTATCTTTTGGGAACATCCCTTGCCCGTCCTATTATAGCAAAGAAGCAAGTAGAGATCGCCCTCAAGGAAGGTGCTGATGCCGTCGCCCATGGTGCGACAGGCAAGGGAAACGATCAGGTGCGTTTTGAGCTCACCTATCGGGCACTTGCCCCTCATCTCAAGATTATCGCCCCCTGGAAAGAAGACAACTTTTTTACTTCCCGTAGTGATTTGATTGAGTTTGCGGAGAAGCATGGGATACCAGTTCCAGTGACGAAGTCGAAACCCTACAGCATGGATCCCAACCTTTATCATATTTCCTATGAGGGTGGGGTACTGGAGGATATTGGTCGTTCGTACGATAGCTCGATGTTTTTGATGGGGAAGGATCCCTTTGAGCTTGATGATCAGGCTGAGGTTGTTTCCGTGAGCTTTGAAAAGGGTGTACCGGTGGCCTTGAACGGGAAGCGTATGGATCCGGTGAAACTTCTCCAGGAAGCAAACACGATAGCCGGTCGGCATGGTGTGGGGATCGTGGATATCGTGGAGAATCGTCTGGTAGGAATGAAGTCTCGTGGGGTATATGAAACCCCCGGTGGAACCCTGCTTATCGAGGCACACAAGGCGCTTGAGTCTATTACGTTGGAGCGGGATACAATGCACTATAAGCAGATGGTTGAGCTCAGGTTTGCCGAGATGATTTACTACGGACAGTGGTTTCATCCACTTCGTGTGGCTCTCCAGAGCTTTATTGATAGCACGCAGGAAGTGGTCTCAGGAACTGTGGAACTCAAACTCTACCGTGGTAACTGCATGGTGGTGGGACGTTCCTCTGATCATTCGTTGTATGATACCAATCTTTCCACCTTTGAGGCAGGGAGTAACTACGACCAGAAGGACGCCAAGGGCTTTATCAAGCTTTTTGGGCTTCCGATGGAGGTTTTTGCAAGAAAGAATCCCTGGAACAAGAAATAGCAAAAAGATAGGCCGTCCCTGGTGGGCGGCCTTTTTTGTTTGGAACTGGGGATTTTTGCTTTTTTGGGATCTTTCTCTTATAATCTTAGGTATGGAAAAGCAAGAGAAGTTTCTGGTTACAGCGAGAAAGTGGCGACCTCAGCGTTTTGATGCCCTGGTGGGTCAAGAGGCGCTTGCTCAGGCGTTGAAGCATGCCTTGCAGACAGGTAAGATTGCCCATGCGTATCTTTTTTCGGGTATTCGTGGCGTGGGTAAGACCTCGACAGCACGGCTTTTGGCCAAGGCGCTTAATTGTCTTGATCTCAGGGATGGGGAGCCATGTAATACTTGTGCTAGCTGTGTTTCTATCAATGAGGGCTCGGCGATTGATGTGATTGAGATAGACGGGGCATCCAACCGGGGTATTGATGCGATTCGGGATCTGCGAGATACAGTGAGCTATATGCCGGTGAAGCTCAGGTACAAGGTGTACATCATCGATGAGGTGCACATGTTGACGACCGAGGCATCGAATGCCCTTCTCAAAACACTGGAGGAGCCACCATCTCATGTGGTGTTTGTTCTGGCAACGACGGAAGTGCAGAAGCTTTTGCCCACTATTCGTTCCCGTTGTCAACATTATGTTTTTAAAAAGATCCCTGTGACAAAAATAACACAGCAGCTGATGCAGATCTGTGAAAAAGAAGGAATAAGCTACGAGAAAGAGGCTCTCTATGAGATTGCTCAGGCTGGTGGTGGTTCTTTGAGGGATGCTGAAAGTATCTTTGATCAGGTGGTGATCTATACGGAGGGGAGATTGTCTCTTGCGGCGGTGCGAGAGGTACTCGGGGTTTCTCCAGAGAGTTTTTATGAGTCCTTATGGAAGGGAATTGTGGCTCAGGATATGGTGGCGGTACTACGGACGTTGGATGAGTATCTCCAGCATTTTGGTGATGTCAGGGATTTTATCTGGGGTATGGTGGGTTTTCTTAAGAAGGGGCTTCTGGTGAAACGCTTGCCTCCGGGAGATGAACTGCTGGATATCACTGAGGAGCATTATCGTCAAATCAAGGAGCTCTTTACCTCAGTAGAGGAGAAGGATATTGTTCGTCTCATGCAGGTGATGGCAGATTTTCTGCGGGGATTTCGTCCGGATCAGTATGATAGGCTTGCGGCGGAGCTTCTCTTTGTGCAGATGATGGATTTTCGGAATATGATTCCTCTCGCGGAGATCAGGGATGAGCTTTTGAAGCGAGTGGGAACGGGTACACTTTCTCCAGTCTCTCAAGGGGCTTCTCCCCCACCGAGGCATGTTCCACCCCAGAAACCTGCCGCTGTTCCAATCTCTCCTGGTGGGCCACCAAAACCTGCTGAAACGTCTCAGACAAAGGTTTTGGATACGCCTGGTGGATCCCATGTATCACCACCTCCTGTTCAGAAACAAAATGAGGATTTAGGCGTACAGAAAAAAACGCTCGTCCAGGATGGTGGTCCTAAACAGGCTTTTTATGCTCTTCTCGAGGGGTCTCTTCTCACCAAAAAAATGCCACAGGAGATTGAGTCGGTAGAATGGGATGGAAATACCCTGGCTGTTGTGGCAAGGTCTAGGTATGTTTTTGATTATATTTCCAAGACGGCTGGAAAAATAGCTGATGCCTTGAATAAACAACTGGGGATGCCAGTGCAGATCGTTGTGTCCATGAAGGGAGAAAAGCCAGCTTCTTCTCCCGTTGCGGGAAAGCCTGTGAACAGAGGAGAGGAAAGTCCTTCTCCTGTGGAAAAGGTTGAGGAAAAAGTGGATAGAGAAGCTACTTCTCAAGGACCAAAGGAAGATGCTTCTGTTTCTGACTATGTGATGGAGCTTTTTGAGGGAAAGGTAATCCGTCAAGAGTCATCAAGACAAAGAAAATAATACAAGGAGATAGAATTATGGGTGCTTTTGATCAGTTTAAGGATCTGGCAAAAATGCAACAGGCTGCCAAAGAGGCTGAAAAACTTATGGAGGAGCTCCGGGCTACCGGTGTGTCTCGTAAGGGGTATGTGAAGGTGACCCTGGATGGCAAGAAGGGTCTGAAGAATATTGAGTTTTCTGATGAGGCGATGAAGATTACCCCGGATGAACTCGCAAAGTGTGTCAAGGAAGCTCACAAGGCCGCAGGTAAAGAGATTGACAAGCTGGTTAAGCAAAAGATGAAAAACAGTGGACTTGCTGATTTTTTCAAGGAATAGGGTATGAATGATCCCCTTCGCCGTTTTGTAGAGATCTGGAGCCGTGTTCCTGGTATTGGGACACGGCTGGCTGAACGGCTGGGACTTTTCTTCCTCGGTCAACCAGTGGAGTACTGTCGGAGGCTGGCCGATGCTCTGGTAAGTCTTCGTGAACAGACCCATATTTGTCGTGTGTGTGGGAATTTTTCTGAGGGGGATGTGTGTGCTATCTGTGAGGATGAAGCAAGGGACCGTTCGATCATCTGTGTGGTTGAAACACCGCTGGATATTTCTTATATCGAGGCTACTGGAAAATTCCATGGTCTGTATCATGTATTGGGAGGGGCGATCTCGCCTCTTCATGGGATAACTCCCTCAAAGCTCAGGATTGATGAGCTTGTGGCTCGGGTTGAGCTTGGAGGGGTGGTGGAGATCTTTTTTGCTACCAGTCCGACAACCGAAGGGGATGCAACGGCTCAGTATGTCCGGGAGAGGCTTTCAGGGTATCATCTTCGTTTTACTGTTCTGGCTCGTGGGGTGCCTATTGGGGTGGTGTTGCCTCAGACGGGAACCCAGAGTCTCTCTGAGGCTATAATTTCGAGGGAAGAAATGAGATAATGGTTGGCCTCGGAGCATCGCGCAAGCGATGCTCCGAATGCGGGGGGCACTGGGCAGGTGTGCAGAGAGCCGAGGGTAGGATAGAAGCGAGAGGTAAGAAACCTGCGGCTGATGGCTTTTCGTCGCTTGCGGCGGTGACCTTGCCTCCGTGCTTCGGGAGTGCAATCGGCTTCGTCTAACCCTTTACATGACTGGAACAGGGTAACAGAACGTCGTTAAAATCATTTGTTTTTTGCTTACCAAGGTGTGCTGTTACCTTTTCACAGTCTGCCGACGACCTGGTAGCCAATATCCTTTCTTTTCACCCGAGCCCTGTGCCAACATCTCCCCTGGGTTTACGCCCTCGCCGCCGCCGTTACGGTGCCAACAGGTGAAAGGCATCATACAAGACACCACACCCGTGGGCTGGGCTACAGAAACAGCCAAACTCCACCCAGAGGTGGACGGCACGGATGCCGGACACAAGGCGAGGCTAATACACGGAGGTATTCGCCTCGCCGGCTACACCATAAGAAAAGCGCATACCAAACTCCCCCAGCCCACATTGTAATAGATCAGAGAAAGGGGTGGAAACCATCGGGGCGGCGGCAGTGGGGGTTCTCAAAGGGGGCGGCAAGTCCCCTCCAGCCCGTGCGGCGAGCGCAAAAGGGGGAGTCTTGCAGGGGGCTGGCGTCTAGCTCCCCGTAGCCTTAACGGCAGCGTCCTCTTATTTCTAAAACCAACGCTCCATTCGTTTTACATCATTTTCAGCAGGGGAAAAATCCTGCCATTGTCCGGTATTACGATGGATATGATCCTGACCAAAGACACGAAGGAGAATAAAAAGAGGGGTTAAGATGAAATAAAACAAAACCCCAAGAACAACTCTTGAAATGAGTTGTGATACTATATGCCACAAACGGGAGGCAAGCCACTCTGTGAGCCAGAGCCCCTTTGGCCAGAGGAGTCCCCCGATCCAGTGATAGAGCCAGAGACCACCCGTGACCCACATCACACCTCGAGGAAAATTCTTCCACCACCCGATGAGAGTTAGAATTAGCATTCCCAATCCAAACGAAAACCCAAAATGTCGGTATTCTGAGATTGTTAGTCGGCGATCAGTGTGCTTTTCCATGTCTGGAGCTCCTTAAAGGGGGGCTGTTTAGCTTTCTCAAGATAATAGTTTCCAAGGACGAGTACATCGATATTTGTTCCCATGAAACACCGATAGGCATCTCGTGGGTCGTTTATGATAGGTTCTCCCCGTACGTTAAAAGAGGTGTTGATGATGACACCGCATCCTGTGAGGCGTTTAAATGCCTGAAGTAACGCATAGAAACGGGGATTAGTGTGTTGGTGTACGGTCTGGAGACGGGCGGAAAAGTCTACATGTGTGATAGCCTGGAGTTTTGACCGTGGCTGTTTCAAAAGCTCGAGGCCTGTCTTTTCCTCTCTATTTATGGGGAAACGATGTTCCCTTTTCACATCGGCAACAAAAAGCATATACGGCGACGGTCTATCCCATTCAAACCACTGGTCTACATCTTCGGCTAAAACTGCCGGAGCAAAAGGACGGAAAGACTCCCGGAATTTAATCTTGAGATTCATGGTTGTCTGCATCTCCTGGCTTCTCGCATCCCCGAGGATAGAGCGATTCCCCAGTGCTCGTGGTCCAAACTCACTTCTCCCCTGGAACCATCCCACCACCTTTCCATCAGCGATATCCCGTGCAACTCGTTCAAATAACTCGTTATCCTCTAGTTTCTCATAAACCGCCTGGTAGGCATCCAGAACTTCCTGGATTTTTGTATCAGTATAAGATGGTCCAAGGTAGCTACCTTTTTGAAAATCATGAACCCCATCGGTTTGTCGTTTCTCTCCGAGATAACCGAACCATACAGCAAGTGCAGCCCCAAGGGCACCTCCAGCATCTCCGGCAGCCGGTTGAATCCAAACATCCTCAAACCCACTTTCTTTGAGGATATGGCTATTTGCTACACAATTGAGAGCCACTCCTCCTGCCAGACAGAGATACTTTTCTCCAGTTATCTCTCGAGCATAACGAGCCATCTTGACGAGGGCTTCTGTCGTTACTGCCTGAATTGATGCGGCTACATCCATGTAGAACTGTGTTGGTGTGGCACCTTGAGGTAGAGCCTTTTGTCCAAAAAGCTTTTCAAATGCGCGAGAAATCATCGTGAGTCCACTGATGTAGTTGAAGTATTTCTCATGGAGCTTGAGAGATCCATCCTCTCGGATGGTGACAATATGGTTTTTGATCAGCTCGACGTATTTAGGTTCACCGTAGGGGGCGAGTCCCATGAGCTTATATTCGCCCGAGTTTACCTTAAAACCACAGTAGTAGGTAAACCCTGAGTACAACAAGCCAAGCGAATGAGGAAAATCAATATGTTTGAGAAGCTCAATACGGTTTCCGTTGCCTTTTCCTATGGTGGTGGTGTTCCATTCACCCGCTCCGTCTACCGTGAGAATAGCCGCTCGTTCAAAGGGCGAGGGATAAAAGGCACTGGCTGCATGGGCCTGGTGATGGGAAGAAAAAAGAACCTGTCCCTCGTAGTGGAGTTCCTTGCGGATGAGGTCTTCTATCCAGAGCTTTTGTTTGAGCCATACAGGGATAGCCATGAGAAACGAACGTACCCCACGAGGAGCGGTATGGATGTACGATGCCAGAATCCTGTCAAACTTTACCAGCGGTTTATCGTAGAAGACCACATAATCTACGTCTTTGATAGTTACTCTGGCTTCAGCAAGACAGTATTCAATCGCTTCCCTCGGAAAGGATTCATCACCCTTTTTGCGGGAAAATCTCTCCTGTTGTGCAGCAGCAACAATCTCACCATCTCTGACCAGCGCCGCAGCACTGTCATGATAAAACGCAGAAATTCCCAGAATCACCATAGGCTAAAACAGACTATAGATAAATGGTGCCAGAGCCTGTGATTGGGCAAGAATCACCACAATCCCAAAAATAGCTAAAAGCAGCACAATGGGAATGAGCCAGAGCTTTTTATTTTCCTTGACAAAGAGCCAGAATTCCTTCAAAAATCTCCCTAAGGAACTCACGGTTGCCTCCTTTTCTGTGTATCAATGGAAATAGTATAACATGGCCACGGATTTTTTGCCAAAAAATGGAGAGCTTCTTTCCAGAGGTGGGGTTTTCCCAGAGAACTGGCAAGGGACTGTCCCTTCTTCTGAAGAACCAGACGTTCCTTTCCCTCGGCAAGAAGATACGCCATCGCATAAAATTGAAGTGCCTCGTCATACCGACCACGAGAGGTGTAAAACTCCGCACAGTTTCTGTAGCCAACTGATATTCCTGGGTTGTTGTGTCGGTAGGCCTGGAGTAGCACCTCTACAGCTTCCCATTGTCCTTTCTCAGCCAGACGGGTCAGAAGATAGTTTCCAAAACTCTGGTTTTTCCCACTTACAAAAGAAGCGAGAATGTCAGAAAAGGGTTTTTCCCTCACCATGGCGATCTCTCCCCAGGCTGGATCTCTCGTGTATGGGATGAGCATTTCTTTATAGGGACTCTGAGAGAGAAGGGTGAGAATATTCTGAATCGCCATAAACTCATCATAAACCGTAAACCACACCCCGGCATCCAGCCAATCATCATGAGCCAGTCCGGGAGGATAGGTTTTGTTGTTCTGAACAGGGAAGAGGTTAGACGCCCTCTCGAATTTCTCAGGTTTTACCATCGAGAGGATGGTTTCTACCCCCCATTGGGCAAGTATTCTTTGTCCCTGGTAGTTAAAGTGCAGGTGGTCGATGAAAAGTCTTCTTCCAAAGCCCTCTGGTCCATAGGACTCTTGTATTTTCTTGTGGAGGGGAATGAGGGTAAAGGCCCACCGTGTTGTCTCGTTAATCAATGTCTCTCGTAAAATCTCCCGGTAGCGGAAGGGGATGGTGTCTCTGTCTTTTGCCTGTTGGAGAATTGAGAGAAACTCTTCTCCTCTCGCCCGTCTGGCCAGACCATCAAGGTAAAGGACATGGGCATTGTGAGGATACCTTGTTTGCCAGTTGGAGAGAAGCTGAGCAGTAGCGGTGGTTCTCCAGGTCTCATGTCGGAAGAAACCTGTATTGGACAAAATAAGAGGAGCAATCTCTATCTCCCCCTCGCTGGCAAAGGGAGGCATGTGGATGAGGTTAGCAGCCATTTCATAGACTATCACCTGGACCTTGTGTTTTTTGGCCCAGGAGAACACCCTGACAAGATTTCGTCGAAAGTCCTTGGTAACCTCGGTGTCTTTTTGTCCCATGGGTAGTTGACGGCCAGAAAACTGGGCAGCCATCAGTGTTCCTGTTGGTTTGGTGTTTTTTTCAAAGAGACTGAAAAGCGTCTGGAATATTCGCCACTCCCGAAGCCAGAGATACACCTGTTTGGCGGTATCTTTGCCCCCTGAGGTAACCGAAAGTGTCCCGTAGTACTCGTTTTGTCCCGTGTACAACACGATGATATCCGGCTGATAACGGGCGAGTTTTCGTGTTACATCGGCGACGTAATAGCTACTCATGGCACTGTAGCCTAGATTTATCACCTCGACATGTTTTTCAGGCAGGAGATGTTGAAGCAGAACCTCCATCATTTTGGTAAATGATTGATTGGGTTCAAATGGCCATCCCTGGGCTGTTGACCCACCAATAACAAATACCCTGAGCCCATTGGTTGGTTTTTGGATGAGAAAGAGGTTCTTAAATTTTGCTTCGGAACGGGGGGTTTTTCTGCCGGGATAGTATTTATTGAGAAAGTCTGGATTATCTCTATAGTATGGCGTGCCTTTTACTCGTTCAAATGGTTCGGTGTTATAACCTATGCCTGATAGTCTCATCATTCCTTCAAGGAGAATAAACAAACCTATCCAGAAGAGGAAAAACAGCATACCATATATCGCACTTTTTTTCATACGCTCTCCTATCGGATAATCCTTACTTCGCGTTCGAGTTGTACACCTGTTTTTTCGTAGACTTGGCGTTCAATCTCCTCGATGAGACGAATCACATCCTCTGCCCGCGCAGAACCCTTGTTGATGATGAAGTTTGCATGCCTCTCGTACACCTGAGCATCTCCGATGGCAAATCCCTTGAGTCCAATCTCATCAATGACTTTTCCTGCAGGGAGATTGCGGCTGTAGTCGTTTTTGAAGGCACAACCGGCGGAGGGATAGGTATACTGTCCCTTTTGCTCTCTATCCTTACGGCAGGTTTCTGTCCTGGCCCGGACATCCTCCACGGGTGCATCGTGGAGTTTGAGCCCTACCTCGACGATGATCCAATCATCATGTTCCATGAAGATACTTTTCTTGTAAGCGTATCCTATCTCTTCATGGGGGAGCAGGAATTCCGTTCCCGAAAAATCTACCACACGAACCTTCTCAACGACTTCACTCATTTCATGCTGGTAGGCACGGGCGTTCATGTAGGTTGCTCCTCCTACAGTCCCAGGAAGACCTCCGCTCCATTCAAGCCCACTTTTACCGTTGTCTATCGCCCAGGTGGTGAGCTGGTCCATTGTCATCCCTGCTCCTGCCCAGAGAATCTCCTCCTCACGAAGCCAGGAGAGTCCTCGCATACTTATCACCAATCCCTCAATAAGACCATCAGCAAAGAGGATATTCGATCCCCCTCCCAGGATAATCACCCGCCAGCTTTTTGCTCTGGCAAGGGAGAGAGCCTCCTTAAGTTCCTCGACGGTAGAAGGTTCGCAGAAGAATTCAGCGCTTCCACCGATACGAAAGGTGGTTTTGTCGGCAAGCGGCACCCGCTGCAAAATCTCCATACCAACTCCTTTTTGTTGTCTTCATAGTATAGGCAAAACCTCGAAAAAAGGCAAACAGAGAGGGATGGCTTTGGAGAAAGCTGCTATGTCTTTTTTTCAGCGGAGAAAATGATGATAATGATAAAAAATGGAGAACATTACACGAATTGAGATCTTTGCACGAATCAAAGAACAAGGGAAAAGCTCTTCCAGCAGTTTGGAAAGAGATAGCTATGACTTTTTTACAGTTTTTGGAGTGAAAGGGAGGCTGTAAAAAGGCAATAGCATAGGTGGTTGTAAATACGAACTTTATCCAGGGAGAGATTAGTTGGGGGGGAATGGGCTATTACTTTGTTTCAGTGTTTTGTGGTCTTTTTGCTGGTTTTTGGGTTTGTTGAGACTGTAAAAAGTAAATAGCTATTCATGCAAGGGTCTCGAATTATAGCAAGAAAAATCTCTTCCAAGACTTTGGGAAAGAGAGGGCTACGGTGTTTTCGCAGTTTTTTGGAATGAAAAAAGGGGGTAAAAAAGAAATAGCCAGGTCATGTTCTCCTGCTCTTACCTTGTTTCAGCGAAACACCATCGCTTTGTGCCAAAAAGAGCTAGCGGCTATAGCCTTCTTTTAGCAGGACGGGACAAAAAAGGCTTTTTGTCTGTCATAAGGCTGTAAAAGGGTAATAGCCACTCTTTGGGAAGCTCTCGATAGTCTAAGTTTTGTTATCCCGAATATCCTATCCATACTGTATGTCCTGTTTTGTTTGTTCTGGCGAGGTCTTGTGGGGAATGAATAAGGATGGGTAGGAGGTAAAGGTGCGGGGAAGGATATGTTGACGACTGTAAAAAAGTTATAGCTAGTCCTGGTTGTGGTATCCTCCTTTGCATTTACCCTTTATGTCCTGGGAAGAGAAGAAATTTTCGTCTGAGGCTATAACCATGTTTCAATTTTTTATTGTGGCTTTTGCTGATTTTTGACTGAAAAAAGGAAATAGCTTTCGTGCCAAGGGTCTCAGGATGACAAAAACCTTATCCTCTTCATTCTCCAATATGTGGTTAGAAAAAGCATTTTTCCTGAAGGCTTACGATTATTGGTGTTCCAGCGGGATTTCTCTTACTCAAAAATAGCAAAACTCCTCCTTTTGCCTTATAATACTTCCCGGATGAGAGTTCTGATACGGAGACAGTGTTTTGTCTTGTTGGGTGGACTGGCGGCGGTGTCGATACTTTTTGCGAATCCCTTTCCAGGCATGGAGGTAGACGAAGACATGCCTCCTTTTGTTGAAACCAAAGAATATGCGAAATTCAAGGAGAAAGACAACTTCAGGGGCTTCATGTGGGGGGATGACCGTCCCACAGTTCTTCAGAAGGAGAAGGCTACATTTTTTACCAATGTGCTCCAGGAAAAGCTGACGCTTACGTTCTTTTACGAGGAGGGGAAAAAGTGGCTTCCTTTTCTCAGGCAGGAAATCACCATAGGCTATGTCTTTGAAAACAATCGGCTCATTTTGGGGTATTATCTTGTTCCTCTTCAGACGTTTGATGAGGCGACTAATACCTATGAACGTGTAAAAACCGCCTTCATCCGCCAGTACTCTGATATAGGTTCCTACACTCTGGGGTACATCAATCCCCCGGATGGTGACCTGGATGGGGTGCTTGCCTTTTACCGGTGGAGGACATCCAACACGCAGATAGAACTTACTCTTGAACGGGGAAAAATTCTCCTCGATAGAAAAACTCACACTGAGAAAACCATTCCCTTTGTTATGGTGATGAGCTATACCGATGCAGCCCAGGATCAGCGCATGCTCAAAGCCACCGAAGAGCATCCTTAGTGGAGTGTGGAGACGCGATCAGTAGGAGAGGGGATCCTTTTCGGGGGGAAAGTTTTTTATAATCTTCCTTTTGCCAGAAGATATGCCAATCCTCCAACAGCGCAAGGAAGAAGAACGAGGGTGATCCGGTGGATGATGAGGAAGGGAATATACGGCATTTTATCAACGCTCATCAACGCTCCAGAGATAAACAAGGCGATGAGACAACCACCGCCCAGCACAACTAAACCAATAGCTAAAAGAGAACCATTGATGCCTTTCAACCAGGAATAACTTACAACAATCAAAAGAATTGTGGCAGCCAGGGCGGTAAGTTTGTGTATAGTGAAGAGTACTCCGTTGTAAGGTTTGCCTAAAAAACTCAACCAGAAGCCAAAAGCATACGTGATGATAAGCAAGATACTTGAAATGATGAATTTTGAGGTTTCCATATTATCTCCTTGTTTGTTTTGCTTTTCCAAGGTTTATTCTAATAGGAAGACAGAAGAAAGTCAAATAAATGTTTGCAATATTTTTCCATATCTTTTATTAAGACCTTTGCACGAATCATAAAACAAGGAAAAATCTCTTCCAACAGTTTGGGCAGGAGATGGCTATGGCGATGTTGCAGTTTTTTGGAGTAAAAGGGAGATTGTAAAAAGCTAGCAGCATAGATGGTTGTAAATACGAAATTTATGCAGGGATAGAGGGTTGGGGTGTCTGAAATGAGCTATTACTCTTTTTCAGTTTTTTGGTGTACTTTTGGCTCGTTTTGTATTTTTTGAGACTGAAAAAGGGAAACAGCTTTTCGTGCAAAGCTCTCCAAATAAATGTTTGCAATATTTTTCCATATCTTTTATCATAAAAGATTAAATAGAGAAGCCAGCGGTGCATGAAAGATTCTGGCTTTTAAGGAGACACCATGTCTATAACCTTCTTCACTCCAACGAGAAACTTTCCTTCTCTCATGTATGAATGGAAAAAGGTCTTTCACCCCTCATGGTTTCAGGGGAGTCGGAGACGAAAAAACTACTTTGAAGGCTGGTACCTGAAATCTGTAAGCGAGGATGGGGGGTTTTCGATGGTTTTTATCCCGGGGATTTCGATGACATCAGAGGATAGCCATGCCTTTGTCCAGGCTATTGATGGGAAAACAGGGCGGACATGGTACTTTCGTTACAGACTAGAGGAGTTTAGCTACTCGAACCAGGGATTTGAAGTGAATGTGGGACCAAATCTCTTTTCTGACGAGCGTATGGTTCTTTATCTAAGAGATGAGGGTGATTTTTTTGAGGGAGAGTTTGTCTTTTCAGGGGTGAAGTTTTTTCCTGTTTCTCTTTTGCAGCCTGGGATTATGGGGTGGTACCGTTATGTGCCATTCATGGAATGTTATCATGGGGTGGTGAGTCTTGATCATTACGTCGATGGAACACTCACTACAGCAGAGGGGACTCACACTCTTGTACGTGGGAGAGGGTACATAGAAAAGGACTGGGGAACCTCTATGCCGCGATCCTGGGTCTGGATGCAGTCCAACCATTTTGAAACGCCAGGAACTTCGTTTATGTTGAGCATTGCGGAAATCCCCTGGCTGGGAAATACCTTTACAGGTTTTCTGGGGTTCTTTCTTCATGAGGGAAAACTTCACCGGTTTGCAACCTATACGGGGGCAAAAATCTCCCATCTTCAGTACGCTGAAAACTCTGTTGAGGTGGCGCTTCGCACATCATCTCTTCGTATTATTGTACGAGGAATGAGTGGCAAGAAGGGGGAACTTGCTGCACCTCTGTTGGGAGCCATGGATCGCATCATCCACGAGAGCGTTGACGCTTCGCTTCAGCTTGATGTGTTTGATAGAAAGGGGAGACACATTTTTGGCGGTAGGGGTGAAAATGCGGGGCTTGAGCTTACGGGTAAACTCATTTTCTAATTCAGAATAGCCCTCTGATCAGAGAAAAGCAGGAAATCTCTTCTAAGACTTTGGGGAAGAGAGAGCTATAGCGTTTGTGCAGTTTTCTGGAGTGAAAAGGAGACTGTAAAAAGGTAATAGCATAGGTGGCTGTAAATACGAATCTTATCTAGGGATAGATTATTGGGGGCTATTACCATGTTTCAGTTTTTTGCTATCCCTTTTGTTGATTTTTGTGTTGGTTGGGACTGAAACAGGGAAATAGCTTTTGTGCAAAGGTCTTGCTATTACTTTCTTACAGTTTTTTATCGTCCCTTTTGCTGACTTTTGCGCTGAAACAAAGAAATAGCTCTTTGTGCCCAGGTCTCAGGGAGTTTTTTCCCTTTTTTGGAATATATTCTTGGAATAAAATGCGTTCCTTTCAAAATGCCTCTCAAAAATTTGTGTTTTTTTTTCTTTAGTGGTACAATAACAGCTGGAAATTTTTATTCGGAGGTATCCCATGGGAAAGAAAATGGTAATGATGGATGGGAATAACGCAGCGGCGTATGTAGCCTATGCTTTTACCGAAGTAGCGGCTATCTATCCCATCACTCCGTCATCGAACATGGCGGAGCATTGTGATGAATGGGCTGCCCAGGGCAAGAAGAATATCTTCGGCCAGGTAGTCAGGGTAGTGGAGATGCAGTCTGAAGCAGGTGCTGCAGGAGCTGTTCACGGTTCCTTGCAGGCAGGTGCTTTAACGACCACCTTTACAGCTTCTCAGGGGTTATTACTCATGATCCCCAATATGTACAAGATTGCCGGTGAGCTTTTGCCTGGTGTGTTCCATGTGAGTGCCAGAACGGTGGCAAGCCACGCTCTTTCGATCTTTGGCGATCATTCAGATGTGATGGCTACCCGTCAGACAGGTTTTGCTATGCTGGCTACCTCTTCGGTTCAGGAGATTCTGGATCTGGCACCGGTAGCTCATCTTGCAGCTCTCAAAACCCGTGTTCCATTCCTTCATTTCTTTGATGGTTTCCGTACTTCTCATGAGATTCAAAAGGCAGAGGCCCTTGATTATGAAGATTTTGCTTCGCTTTTGGATCGTGAAGCACTGGATGCCTTCCGCAAGAATGCACTCAATCCTGATGCGCCTGTAACCAGGGGTACAGCCCAGAATCCAGATGTGTTTTTCCAGGCGCGCGAGGCATGCAATAAATTCTATGATGCTGTCCCAGATGTTGTCAATGATTACATGCAGAAGATGAGTAAACTCACAGGTCGCACCTATAAGCCTTTTACTTATTATGGTGATCCCAATGCGGAAAATATTATTGTGGCTATGGGTTCGGTATGTGATCTCATCGAGAGCACGATAGACTACCTTGCTAAGAAGGGAGAAAAGGTTGGTCTTATCAAGGTACATCTCTATCGACCCTTTTCGGCGAAGTATTTCTTTGATGTGCTTCCGAAAAGTGTGAAGCGTATAGCGGTGCTTGATAGAACCAAAGAGCCCGGTGCTGCTGGTGAGCCTCTCTATCTTGATGTGAAGAATCTCTTCTACAACAGACCCGGGGCTCCTCTGATTGTGGGTGGGCGCTATGGACTGAGTTCCAAGGATACCACACCCGAACACATCATTGCTGTCTACAAGAATCTCAAACTTCCCGAACCCAAGGATCGCTTTACCGTGGGTATCGTGGATGATGTTACCTTCCTCTCGCTTCCTGTGGAGAATGAGGTGGTGAATGTAACACCTGAAGGTACCTTTGAAGCGAAGTTTTTTGGGCTTGGTTCTGATGGTACTGTGGGTGCAAACAAGAACTCGATTAAGATTATTGGAGATAATACAGATTATTATGCTCAGGCTTACTTTGCCTATGACTCCAAGAAGTCTGGTGGTATTACGGTTTCTCACCTCCGATTTGGAAAGAAACCACTGAAGCTGCCTTTCCTTGTGAACAACCCTGATTTTGTGGCTTGTCATGTGCCTTCGTATCTCGACAAATACGATGTTCTCAAGGGACTCAAGAAGGGAGGCACTTTCCTCCTCAACAGTATCTGGGATGAGAAGGAAGTGGTTAATTATATCCCTGATTCGATGAAGAAGTACATGGCAGAGAACGACATCAAGTTCTATATTATCAATGCGACCAAGATCGCTGAGGAGATTGGGCTTGGTGGGCGCATCAACACCATCATGCAGTCTGCCTTTTTCAAGTTGATGCCTGTGATTCCTTACGAGGAAGCTGTCAAGCATATGAAAGAGGCTATTAAAAAGACCTATGGCAAGAAGGGTGATAAGATCGTCAATATGAACTATGCAGCTGTTGATCGTGGTGGCGAGGTGATCGAGGTCAAGATTCCCGCAGAATGGAAAAATCTCAATCCCAAGCCAGCACCCAAAAAGGAGGTGCCAGAGATTATTGAGAAGATTGTGATTCCTGTCAATAGTCTGAAGGGTGATGATCTTCCTGTTTCTGCCTTTGTCGGCCGTGAGGACGGAACTCTGCCGCCTGGAACAAGCCAGTATGAGAAGCGAGGTATAGCTGTCAATGTGCCTGAATGGATTCCTGACAACTGTATCCAGTGTAACCAATGTGCCTTTGTTTGTCCACATGCGGTGATTCGTCCGTTCCTCCTCGATGAGAAGGAAATGAAAGGGCTTCCCGCCGGGACAGCAACCCTCAAGGCTATGGGGAAAGGACTGGAAAACTTCCAGTATCGCATACAGGTTTCAGTACTTGATTGTACAGGGTGTGGAAACTGTGCTGATGTATGTCCTGGTAAGCAGGGAAATAAGGCTCTCGTGATGAAGCCTCTCGAGACCCAGAAGGCTGAGATCGAGCGCTGGGACTACTTTGCCAATAATGTTACCTACAAGACTGATGCTATTACCAATAAGTACACGGTAAAAGAAAGCCAGTTCCTTAGACCACTCTTTGAGTTTAGCGGTGCGTGTGCAGGATGTGGAGAAACCCCCTATATCAAGGTGATTACCCAGCTCTATGGTGATCGCATGATGATTGCCAATGCGACAGGGTGTTCATCGATTTATGGTGGAAGTTTTCCTGCTACGCCGTACTGTACGAACGCTGAGGGCAAGGGCCCAACCTGGGCAAACTCCCTCTTTGAGGATAATGCTGAGTATGGTTATGGTATGGCTCTCGCTGACATGCAGATGAAGCAATACCTCGAGCAGCTCATTGACCAGGCTGTTGCTGAGGGTGTTTCCGGTGAGTTGAAAGAGGCTCTCCTCGAGTGGAAGGCTAACCGAACCAATGCCGATAAAGCCAATCCTCTGGCTGAAAAGATTAAACGCATGCTTTCTGGTAAACAGACAGGGGCTCTCGCTGAGATTCAGAAGCTCTCTTCCTATTTAGTCAAGCGTTCCTTCTGGGTGATTGGTGGTGATGGTTGGGCTTATGATATTGGATTTGGTGGGCTTGACCATGTTTTGGCTTCGGGTGTGGATATTAATATTCTTGTCCTGGATACCGAGGTCTACTCTAATACAGGTGGTCAGTCATCCAAAGCGACTCCGACTGCTGCTATTGCGAAGTTTGCCGCCAGTGGAAAGCGCATACGCAAGAAAGACCTGGGACTCATGATGATGAGTTATGGTTATGTGTATGTGGCTCAAGTGGCTATGGGGGCGAATAAAGCTCAGTTCCTCAAGGCTCTGACAGAGGCTGAGGCATATCCTGGGCCTTCGATTATTATTGCTTACTCTCCATGTATTAACCATGGTCTCTATGCTGGTATGGGCAAATCTCAGGAAGAAGAAAAGAAGGCTGTGGATGCTGGTTACTGGCATCTCTACCGCTACAATCCTCTTCTCGAAGCTCAGGGACAGAATCCATTCCAGCTTGATTCTAAGGAACCTACGGGGAACTTTAGAGAATTTTTGGTTGGAGAGGTGCGATTTGCTTCGCTTCTGAAGACCTTCCCTGATCAGGCTGAGGAACTCTTCAAGGCAGCCGAAGAGAATGCCAAGTGGCGTTATGCTATGTATAAGCGTCTCGCTGCTATGGATTACTCTCAGAAGTAGGCTTCTCCGAAATAACTACCGGTCTGTCGTAAGGCAGACCGGTTTTTTTGTTGTTGAGACCTTTGCACGAATCATAGAGAAGGAAAAAATCTTTTCCAAAAGTTTGGAAATGAGACAGCTATTCCTTTTTTGCAGTTTTTTGGAACGAAAAGGAGACTGTAAAAGGGTAATAGCATAGGTGGATGGAAAAACGAACTTTATCCAGGAATAGATGAGAGAGAGGTTCTGGGAATATGCTATTACTTTCTTTCAGTTTTTTGTTGGCTTTTTGGCTGATTTT
>FWWL01003218.1_pt1 | contig 25043 bp, 21 predicted proteins | sample 2228331 | NCBI WGS metagenome assembly FWWL01 (sample SAMEA103939775, study PRJEB20133) | metagenome | reverse complement strand
CCCGAAGTGGCGGTGCAGGTGCTGCGCAGCGGCGACCAGCCGTTTGGCGGCGGCGAGCCGCCGATGGGGCCGATTGCAGCGGCGGTTGCCAATGCGCTGTTCGCGCTGACCGGCGAGCGGCGACGCGCGTTGCCGCTGCTGGGATGAGTTCCGTCAGCAACCGGTAGACGATGTTGTTCCGATCACGGAAGGAATGGAGGGGCACAGTGCGCTGTGCCCCCAGGGAGCGTTTCGGCGAAAATCAGGTCATCACTGCGGTAGAATGGCTCCGAAGACTACCAGCGCTCGCCTGACGCCATCTTTCTGCTGGCAGCCAGGAGGAAAGGACAATTGTTAAAGGATACGATTGCGCTCGCCTGTTCCCGCCAGACTGCCGCAGGTCGGCAGCCGGCGTTCGTGGTATACTCGAAACGAAGGATCTGTATCGAAAGAAGCAATCCAGACTCGCATGCACCTACGCACTGATCTGACAACACGGGAAGCGCAGGCGGCCTATCTGGCTGATGCGCTGGCCGGTCTCTACAGCGGCCCGCCGACGCCATCGCCGATTCGTGGCGGGCGACGAGCGGCACTGCGGCGGCTGCGCGCTTTCGATGCCCGGCAGTATGCCCGCGCGCGCAATGATGTAGCTCGGCGCAGCGTTTCGATGCTCTCGCCGTATGTGCGTCACGGCGTACTGACCCTGGCTGAAGTCCGCGATTCGGTTCTCAGCCGTTTCGGTTTTTCCCCCGATACTGAGAAGTTCGTCAATGAATTGGCCTGGCGCGCGTTCTGGCAACTGGTGTATGCGCAATTGGGCGAGCGCATCCATCAGGACATTGAGCCACCCAAGGCCCGCGCGCGCGCGCCTCGGCAATCGCTGCCGTCAGCGGTGATCAATGCCGAAACCGGACTGGCCTGCATCGACGAGTCGCTGCGTGAGCTGTATACAACCGGCTACATGCACAACCATGCCCGGATGTGGGTGGCCGCATACATCCAGCACTGGCTGGGTGTAGACTGGCGTGAAGGCGCCGACCTCTTCTACCGCCATCTGCTTGACGGCGATCCGGCCTCGAATAGTCTCTCGTGGCAGTGGGTGGGCAGCACCTTCAGCCACAAACCATACATCTTCAACCGTCAGAATGTCGAGCGGTTTAGCGGCGGCGTCTTCTGCGCCCGATGTCCGCTGGCAGCGGGCGGATGCCCCTTCGATGACAGCTACGAGAATCTGGCCCAGCGGCTGTTTGGAATGTCGCTCGCCGAACTGGAGGGTCGCCGATGAGCGCGATCGTCTGGTTGCACGGTGACAGTCTTAGCCCGACCGATCCGGCGCTACTGGCCAATCCGCGCGCGCCGGCCATCTTTGTCTTCGATGAACCGTTTCTGGCTGAAGCGCAACTCAGCTTCAAACGGCTGTTTTTTCTCTATGAATGCGCGCTGGAAGCGATCGCCGGGCGCGAAGGAAGCATTCGGCGCGGGGTGGTGGTTGAGGAAGTGCGCGCATTTGCTGCCGAACATCAGGCATCGGTCGCGCATGTCACGGCGAGCGTTGCGCCGCGTTTTCAGCGTTATGTCGCCGAACTGCGCGCCGCTGGCTTGACGGTCAGCCTGCACCGACCACCGGCATTTGTAACGTGGCGTGGCGAGCCGCCGCGCCGGTTTAGCGCATTCTGGCGACGAGTGGCCGCTGAGGCGCTGAAGCCTGGCGGGACGGGGCCGGCATTGCCGCCGGCAGAGGAGGTTGACTCTGATCTTGACAATAATGGTTAAGTATGTATAATTGTGAATATGGAGAGCATTCTGAACGCAAGCCAAGCAGCAAGACTGCTCGGCGTCACGGTCAAGACGCTCCAGCGGTGGGAGCGAGAAGGGCGCTTGATACCGGCGGGTAGAGCGCCAAGCAACCGGCGTTTCTATACCGAAGCGCAGTTGCGGGCGTTGTTGCGGCTTCGACGCAACGAACCAGAACCGACGCGCATCGTGGCCTCCTGTCGGGTATCCAGCGCGACGCAGAAACCAGACCTGGCGAACCAGCGTCGCGTGTTGGAAGAATTTGTCGGAGCGCGCGGACTCGTTCATGTCGAATTCATCGAGAACGTGGGAGGAGGGCTGAATTTCAAGCGCAAGCGTTTTCTGGAACTGATGGACGCCATCGGCAGAGGCGAAGGCAACACGCTGATCTTGGCGCACAACGATCGCTTGATCCGCTTTGGCTTTGAGTGGTTTGCGCGCGACGACAAAACCCACGGCTGCGAAATCCTGGTTCTCAACCAAGATCGCCTGTCGCCAGAACAGGTGCAAGACCTCATGACGATCGTGCACTGCTTTTCTTCTCGTCTGTACGGACTCAGAAACTACCGCAAGAAGCTCAATGAAGCCCTAAAGCACGACGCCCGGCGTGAGGCGCCATGCAACTGACGCACAAGATACGCCTTTATCCCACACCGCAGCAGGTGGAGTATTTCAAACGCGCCTGTGGCACAGCGCGCTTTGTCTGGAACTGGGCGCTGGCGGAATGGAACCGGCAATACGCCGCGGGATTGCGGCCCAATGCCATGGCGCTCAAAAAGCAGTTCAACGCCATCAAGCGCCGGAAATTTCCTTGGCTCAAAGACATTCATCGGGATGCGCATGCGCAGCCGTTTGCCCACTTGCAAAAGGCTTGGGCGCGCTATTTCCAGTCCCTGAAAGAAGGACAAGAGGTTGGAAGACCTCAGTTCAAGAAAAAGGGACGTTGCCGCGATAGCTTCTATGTCGCCAACGACAAGTTCCGGCTGCAAGGCACAATCATCCGCTTGCCCAAAGTGGGCGAAGTCAACATGGCCGAGGCACTGCGCTTTGATGGCAAAGTGCTGGGCGCAACCGTATCCCGCACGACTGACTGCTGGTATGTCGCGATCCAAGTGGCGGTCAAGGACAAAGATTACTACCGCCGACGCGCGGGCGATGGCGTAGTGGGCATTGACCTTGGCGTCAAGGCGCTCGCCGCACTCTCAACGGGTGAAGTCATTGCAGCGCCCAAGCCGCTCAAACGGGCCATGCGGCGGGTGCAAATCCGCAGCCGGCGCTTGAGCCGCAAGCTCATGGCTGCCAAAGTGCAGGCAGGCATCAGACCTAATCAGCCTATTCCCAAAGGCGCCAAGCTGCCAGTATCCCACAACCGCCAGAAGTCTGCTGTGCGATTGGCCAGAACCCACGCGCGTGTGGCCAATCTCAGAGCGGATTTCTTGCACAAGCTCACCACGCGCATCTGCCGCGAAAACCAAGCGGTGGCGCTGGAAGACCTGCATGTTCAAGGCATGATGCAGAACAAGCGTTTGTCCAAAGCACTGGCAGATGTGAGCTTGTTTGAGTTCCGCCGCATGATCGAATACAAGGCGCAGCGCTATGGCACGCAAGTGTTTGTGGCCAATCGCTGGCACGCCAGCAGCCGCCTGTGTTCGGTCTGCGGCTGGAAAAATGACGCGCTGACGTTGAGTGACCGAGCGTGGACGTGCCCGCAATGCGGTACACACCACGATCGCGATCTCAACGCGGCGCTCAACCTCAAACGGCTGGCAACCGCAACTGCCCTACCCGAGGCGAGTCCGTCCAGCAATGGCGGCGCTGCGCTAGAGGGGGTCTCTAGCGTAGTCGGGAAAGTCACGCCTGTCAGGTACGATTCCAGTAAGGGAGCGGGGCAGGAAGAGAATGGTGCGTCTATTCGCGCACATTCTTGATAGCAGACGGTGTAGTGTTTATGGAGTTTCAGAGCAAAGTAGCCATTGTCACCGGCGGTGCGCAGGGCATCGGTCGAGCCACGGCGCTGGCATTGGCCCGCGAAGGCGCTGCCGTCGTCATCGCCGATCGCGATGAGGCAGCGACGACGGCGCTGGTCGCCGGAATCAACGCCTGGGGTGGCCGCGCGCTCGCCGTGATCGCCGATGTCAGTGATGAAGCCGATGCCGCTCGAATCGCCAATGAAACAGTGTTGGCCTTTGGCGGCATCGATCTCCTGGTTAACAATGCCGGCATTCAGCAGCCCGGCACGGTCGAGAGCACCACCCTTCAACTCTGGCAAGAGATCATCGCGGTCAATCTGACCGGTGTGTTTCTCGTGTCACGCTTTGTGATGCCGGAATTGCGGCGGCGCGGCGGCGGCGCTATCGTCAATGTGGCCTCGATTTACGGGATGCGCGCCGAACCGGGGTGGGCCGCTTACGCCGCCTCGAAAGGCGGAGTGATTGCGCTCACACGAGCGATGGCGGTTGATGGCGCGCCCGATGGGATTCGGGTCAATTGCGTCTGTCCCGGTTTAATCGACACCTCATTGCTCCGCGCCAGCGCAGCGCTGGTTGATGCGCTGCGTCCCGATGAAGCATTGCGCGCCTTCGCGCGACGAGTGCCACTCGGTCGCTTAGGCACGCCGGAAGAGGTAGCCGGTGTCATTCTGTGCCTGCTCAGCCCAACGGCTGGCTATCTGACCGGAGCTGTGATCACGGCTGATGGCGGCGTGGAGGCGCGGCTCTAGCGAATAATCGCCGATAGAGGTGAGGAAAGCGGATGATTACCGTTACAGTGCGTTTCTTTGCCGGACATCGCGATATCACCGGTCGCGCTGAAGCGCGCTACACACTGGCCGCCGGCACCACCCTCGGCCAGTTGTGGGAACAGTTGACCGCCGAGTATCCCCGTCTGGCCGGCTATACCGGACGACTGCTCTTCGCAGTGAATCAACAGTTTAGCGAGCCGACGACGGCGCTGGCCGATGGTGATGAGGTGGCGTTTATCCCGCCGGTAAGCGGAGGGCGGTAGCTCGCGCGCCGATAGGCGCCGGTCGCCGCAATCTGACCGGTGGTTTCGACAGAGGAGCAGGCTATGATCGAACCATTTCTGATCACCACCGAACCGCTCGATCCCGCGCCGCTCGCGGCCGCCGTGCAGACGCCAGCCGACGGCGCAGTGGTGACGTTTAGCGGTGTGGTGCGGAACCATTTTGGTGGTCGCCCCACCGCGTTTCTGGTCTATGAGGCATATACCGAGATGGCAGTGCCTGTGTTGCGCCAGATTGCCGCTGAAGCGCAGGAGCGCTGGCCGATCGGGCGAATGTGCATCCACCACCGGATTGGCCGGCTCGAAATCGGCGAGATCGCGGTGCTGGTGGTAGTGGCCGCGCCGCATCGTGAGGCTGCATTCGCGGCTGCCGCCTATGCCATGGATCGGGTCAAAGAGATTGCGCCGATCTGGAAGCAAGAGCACTGGGCTGACGGCGGCGCAGAATGGCGCGAATGAGGCGAGAAAAACCAGCGTATGCCTGAGTTGCCCGAAGTAGAAACAGTTGCACGCTCGCTTGCGCCTCAGATTGAAGGACGCACCATCGTAGGGCTGGCCAAACTCGACTGGCCGCGCATGCTGACCCCGGCGCCAGCCGAGTTTGCCGCGCTGATTGCCGGGCGGCGCATCGAGACGGTTGGTCGACGGGCTAAGTGGTTGTTGCTCAATCTCGATGCTGGATGGACGCTGGCCATCCATCTGCGCATGTCGGGGCATCTGCGCGTCGGCGCGCCGGCTGATGCCGACAACCCCCACGTTCATTTTGCGCTCGCGCTCGATCATGGCTGCTGGCTCATCTTTGAAGATCAGCGAAAGTTTGGTCGCGCGCATCTGCTCGACGCCCACGGGCGAACGCTGCTCGATGCCGCCCACGGCCCGGAGCCGCTCGATGACGGATTTACGCCTGCGCTGCTGTTTGATCGTCTGCGCGAGCGCCGAGCGCCGGTGAAAGCGCTTCTGCTCGATCAGCGGCTGGTGGCCGGGATCGGCAACATCTACGCAAACGAAGCGCTCTGGCTGAGCCAGATTCATCCACTTCGCCCTGGAGGAACGCTGACGCTGGCTGACGCCAGCCGCCTGCATGCTGCCATCCAGGCGGTGTTGACCGAGGCGATCGCCAATCAGGGCAGCTCGCTGCGCAATTATCGTGATGGCTACGGTCGGCGCGGGACACAACAGGAACACTTCAACGTCTACGATCGCGTCGGTGAACCGTGCCCGCGTTGTGGCGCACCGGTCGAGCGGATAGTGGTGGCGCAGCGCAGCACCTACTTCTGCCCGGTTTGTCAGCCGGTTATGTAAGCGTGTACAATAGACACGTTACATTACACCAGTTGCAAGCAGGCGCTACGCTGGAATCCATCCGGCAGATGACCATCGGGCCTGGCAATACGAAGCGCTGTTGCAGGCAATGTCATCCCAATTGCAGCGCTTGCGGCATCTACGGCCAGATCGTGAGTAATATCGTCCAGGCCGGTGAATGGCGTTACCGGTCAGGCGCGTATCACTGCGGAGAGATTCGGTGCAAGAACCTGTATTGCTCGTCGAAGATGATCACATTTTGCAGCTTTCGCTCACCATGATGCTGCGGCGCGATGGCTACACGGTTGACACTGCGCGCAGTGTTACCGAAGCGCGCCTGGCCATTCTATCGCGTCGGCCCCGGATTATCCTGCTCGATCTGGGGCTGCCGGATGGAAGCGGTTTCGACATTTTAAACTGGTTGAGTCTTGAGCCGGACAGGCCGTTGATCATCGTGACAACAGCCAATGACACACCGAAAGCGGCGATCGATGCGCTTGCGCTCGGCGCGTTTGATTATCTGATCAAGCCAATCAACCATGAGATGTTGCGCTACACCTTGCGACGGGCCATCAGTTATGATCAGTTGCGTCAGCAGGTGCGCGATTATGAGCGTCTGCGCGGCGAGGTCGAAGAGGCCCGGCTGGCAGTGCGTTCAGCCACGCATCACATCAGTCAGGCACTCACCGTCATCATGGGTGAGGCGCAACTGGCCCGCGAAGAGGTGAGCGATTTGACACTACGAGCCAATCTCGACCGGATCGCGCGCATGGCAGACGAGGCGGCGCAGACAGTGACAACGCTGCGTGGATTGCGCTTGTTCGCGACGCGCGATCCGGCGCTTGAGCCGCCGGCTGATTGAAGGACGGGCGCATGGAACAGTCTCAGCCACCCGATCTGAGCGGTCTGCTGCCCCGGCTGTTGTCGTTGAAACTGATGCCGCGCACCGGCTGGTTGCAGCGCGGGGTGCGTGATGCGGAAAGCATTGCCGAACACTCTTTTGGAGTAGCCGTTCTTTGTCTGTTGATCGGCGATCAGCTTGCCGACATCGATCGCGGTCGGTTGCTCGCTATTGCCCTGCTGCATGATCTGGCCGAGTCGTTGCTAGGCGATCTGCCGGCATCGGCTACGCGCTTGCTGGGGCGTGACACAAAACTGCGCGCCGAGCGCGCAGGACTCCAGAGTCTGATCGGGCATCTCCCCCGCGCTGCCGAATACCTGGCGTTGTGGGATGAATATGTGAACGGATCTTCTCGTGAAGCGCGGCTGGTCAAGGCGATTGATCGGCTGGAGCTGATGGCGCAGGCGCTGGCTTACGAGCGCAATGGCGCGCGCAATCTCGACACTTTCTGGCCTCAAGATGATGATTGGGCAGCCGAGTTTCCGCCAGTCGAGGCCCTGGCTGCCCACCTGCGCGCAATGCGCGCGACAGTCTTGCAGGGGCAACAGGGGTTGCCGCTCAACGAGCCGCCGCGTTAATAGCGTCGGTCAGATCGCGCCACAGATCGTCAACATCTTCGATCCCAACGCTAAGCCGCAGGAGCGTTGGCGGCAAATGCTCCTGGCCATGAACAGCCGCGCGCCGCTCCATGGTTGACTCTACCCCACCGAGACTGGTGGCGTGGCGGATCAGGCGCACATTGGCGCAGACGGCGTCGGCAAAAGCGGCATCACCGCGCAGATCGAACGAGATGATCGCGCCGAATCCTTTTAAGACTCGCCGGGCGATCTCGTGAGTGGGATGCGACGGCAGGCCGGGATAGCGGACGCAGCTCACCAGCGGATGGCGGGACAGACGCTGAGCCAGTTCCAATGCGTTGGCCTGCGCTCGTTGCAGGCGAAGAGCCAGCGTGCGCGCGCCGCGCGCGGCCAGAAAGCTTTCAAGCGCGCCAGGGGTAGCGCCATGCAGCGCGCGCGCGCGTTGGAGCGCCTGCCAGAGCTGCTCGTCGCGGGTTGTGACAACGCCAGCCAGCAGATCCGAGTGCCCGCCGATAAACTTCGTCGCCGATTGGATAGAGACTGTAGCCCCAAATTCCAGTGGTTGCTGGTTCAACGGGGTGGCGAAGGTGTTATCAACCGCCACGATTGCGCCGGGCTTGCGCGGTGCAGCGCAGATAGCGGCCAGATCGGCCACGGTGAGCAACGGGTTAGAAGGCGACTCGAGCCAGATCAGATCGGCTACAGCGCAGGCGCGCTGCCAGCCCGCCGTGTCGGTGAGCGCGATCCGTTCGACCGACCAACGCTTGCGTTCCACTCCGGCCATTGCCAGGCCGGTAACACCCTGATAACAGTCATCGGGGAGCGCAATCACAGCGCCGGTTGTCAGTTGATCAAACACCGCTGCCACGGCAGCCATCCCAGAGGCAAACGCTACCGCCTTGCCGACTTCCAGCCCGCCAATGATTTCTTCCAGCGCTTCCCAGGTTGGCGTGCCATCGCTGCGCGCATACCCTCGTTCGTGGCCGAGAATGAAGTTGGAAGCGGGAATGGGCGGAACATTGAGGGGCTGACCGCTCTCGCTGAACCGACCAGCCGCCACGAGCCAGGATTCCGGTTTGAGGCCGGATAGATGCTTCGACATCATGCGTAAACCTCGCACTATCGATGAAACGGATGCCAGTGACTACTCACGAGATAATAGCAGTAATGATGACTCTAGCAGACAGCGCCGTCAATCAAACCTGACGCGCGCCCGGCACAATAGACGTTCACACCCTATCCCTCCTGCTCAGCCATCGAGTGATGCGTGTGTGTAATGGGCAATCTAGGTCTCCCGCCGGTTGCAGCTTTGCTGCGCGCGGTCTGGCCAAAATCAGCTATTATAGAAAAGAATACACTATTGACCACCACATCTCCCCAATCTTTGCCTGGTTATGAGGAGTAGCGTGTGCAGATCGTCATCAATGGCAGTTTTTGGTCACAGCCGACCGTGGGGAGCGGGCAGTATCTGCACAGTCTGCTGCCGTGGCTGGCGCGATGCGCGCCGCACCATCGCTATTACCTGATCGTGCCGGAAGATGATGCCAAACGATCCATTCCGCGCGGTGTTGAGGTGATACCGATCAAACAAGTCGGACCGCGGCAGCTTGCCAAAGTCGTGTTCGAGCAGATCACTGTGCCCATGGTTGCATCACGGCTGGCGCGCAATGGCGAGCCGGTGGTGATCTTTGTGCCCTATTTCGCCCCACCGCTTCGCTCACGCCATCCGGTCGTCACCACCATCGGCGATCTGATCCCACTGTTGTTGCCTGCCTATCGGGGAAATCTGGCCGTGCGCGCATACATGGCTCTGGTTCGACGCGCAGCCTTGCGCAGCGCGCACATCTTGACCTTCTCGGCATTTAGTCGGACGACCATTCTAAACTATCTGGGCGTGCCTCCCGATCGGGTGACCGTCACCTATCTGGCTGCCGGCGAACAGTACCTTCCGGCGACAGATCCGGCAGCGGCGCAAGCGCTGGCGGCTGCTCGTTATGGCGTGCAGTCGCCGTTTATCTACTATGTTGGCGGGCTGGATGAGCGCAAAAATCTGTACACGTTACTGCGCGCCTTTGCGCTGGTGCGCAGCCGTCATCAGCGTGTTACGCTCGCGATTGCCGGGCGCGCGTTGGGACGCGATCGCCGACTCTTTCCCGATCTTGATCGCTGGATCGCCGATCTCGATCTGTCAGCCGCCGTGCAGCGGATCGATGTACCGTTTGAAGACGGCCCGCTCCTGTACCAGGCCTGCACGATCTTCGTTTACCCTTCGCGCTATGAAGGGTTTGGGTTACCGCCGCTCGAAGCAATGGCGTGCGGCGCGCCAGTGATCGTGAGCGATGCCAGCTCGCTCCCTGAGGTTGTGGGCAGCGCCGCCCTGCGCATTGCCCCAGACGACATTGCGGGCTGGGCGGCAGCAATCAACCGTTTACTTGATGACGAAGCGTTGCGAGCCGATTTACGCGCGCGCGGATTGGCGCAGGCAGCCAGCTTTTCGTATCACCGCACCGCTGAGACAACGCTGGCAGTGCTTGATCAGGTTGGAATGTCCTGGCAGGAAAGCTGACTCTCGCGCCAGCTCAGCCGGAGGTATGGAACAATTACAGTGGCATCCGCAGCAATCTACTGATCACGCAATCGGGAGGTTCCCGCAGCTTGGTCGAGCAGGCGTCCTGATCAACAATCCCTGCCGACGCCAGAAGCGGAACGTTATCTGGCCTTCAGATTATCGACATCATCGAAACACCGATCGATGGACAGATATCCGGTTGCCGGTTATCATAGCGCGAGATTGCTGGCAGCGTTCCTACCGTTCCCGGTAGCGAGGGTATACACAAGGGTTTGCGATTATGGCAGAAGTGCAATTTCTCGGTCACGCCTGTTTCCGTCTGCGTGGGCGCGATGGCGCCATCGTGTGCGATCCCTATCAGCGCGCGATCGGTCTCGATCTGGGTCGGCCCACCGCAACCATTGTGACGGTCAGTCATCAGCACCCCGGTCACAACAATACCGCTGCCGTTCGTCCGTTGCGCGAACGGCTCTTCGTGGTCGATGGGCCGGGCGAATATGAAATCGGCGGCGTCTTGATTACCGGCATTCGCACCTACCATGATAATGCGAAAGGCGCCGAGCGCGGGTTCAATACCGTGTACATCATCCATCTCGATGATCTGGTTTTCTGTCATCTCGGTGACCTCGGCCACGAGTTGAGCGCGACCCAACTTGAAGAGATTGGCTCGAATGTTGATGTGCTCTTCGTGCCTGTGGGCGGAGGGGAGTCGCTCTCTCCTGCGACGGCGAGCAATGTGATCAGCCAGATTGAACCGCGGTTTGTGATTCCCATGCACTACGCCATGGGCCAGACCGGGATTGAGCCGCCGCTGGCGCCGATCGAGAAGTTTGTCAGCGAAATGGGGCTGAAGGAATACACTCCCGAAGAGAAATTCGTGATCAATGCCAATGCCTTACCCGCAGACGACGAGCAGACGCGGATTGTGATCCTGAAGCCATTGAATATCTGACGGGCCAGCGCAAAAATCGCTATGCGTTCAACGATTGATACACGATCAACTGTCGGCAAGTATGGTATACTGAAAAATTGAAGTGAAAAAGCGCAGCGCTTCATGAACGCTGCAATTGCTCAGGCAATAGCTCGTTTATCAGGAACAACGGTGCCTCGCGCAATTGTCACCGGTACAATATCAGTCAATGCCAGTGTGGGTCGGTTCAACCCGAAGGTTGACCGACCCACACAGCTTTCACGAGAGGAGTAGATTGCAATGACCAGGTATATTTTCGTGACAGGTGGCGTTGTTTCATCGGTCGGCAAAGGTATTGGCGTCGCCTCAATAGGCCGCCTGCTCAAGAGTCGCGGTTTCTCAGTATCGGTAATGAAACTCGATCCGTACCTCAATGTCGATCCGGGCACGATGTCGCCATACCAGCACGGTGAAGTCTTCGTCACTGCTGATGGCGCGGAAACCGATCTCGATCTCGGTCACTACGAACGATTCATCGACACCAATCTCAGCCGGTTGAGCAATGTCACCACCGGCCAGATCTACTCGGCAGTCATTGCCAAAGAGCGCCGCGGTGACTACCTGGGCGGCACGATTCAGGTCATTCCCCACATCACCAACGAAATCAAGTCGCGAATCGGCGCGCTGGCGCGTTCGAGCCAGGCCGATGTTGTGATCGTCGAAATTGGCGGCACGGTCGGCGATATTGAAAGTCTGCCCTTCCTTGAGGCGATCCGCCAGATGCGCAAAGATGTCGGACGCGACAACATTCTCTACATTCACGTGACCCTGCTGCCCCACATCAGCACCGGTGAGCTGAAGACCAAACCGACCCAGCACTCGGTGATGGCGCTGCGCAATGTTGGCATCAGCGCGGATGTTATCCTCTGCCGGGCCGATCGCCCAATCGATGACGACATTCGCGAGAAGATTGCTTTCTTCGCCGATGTCGATGTGCGGGCAGTAATTCCGGTACCGACGGTTGACTCGATCTACGAAGTGCCGCTGGTGCTGGAAGATATGGGACTGGGCGATTATCTGGTCGAGCGCCTGGGCTTGCCGGCCAATCCGCCTCAGCTCGACGAGTGGCGCGCTCTGGTCGAACGGATTCGACAAGAGAAGCGGCGATTGCCGATTGCGCTGGTTGGCAAATATGTTGAGCTGCACGATGCTTACATCAGCGTCGTCGAAGCGCTGCATCACGCCGGCCTCGAGCAGTCAATCGATGTCGATATTCGCTGGGTAGCGGCGGAAGAGGTCGAGCGAGAAGGGCCAAATCGCCTCTTGAGCGGCGTCTACGGCATTCTGGTGCCCGGCGGTTTTGGCGAGCGCGGGATCGAAGGCAAGATTGCCGCTGCCGACTACGCGCGGGTTCATGGCATCCCGTATCTCGGTTTGTGCCTTGGGATGCAATGCGCAACCATCGCCTTCGCCCGCCACGTCCTCGGCACGCATGATGTGAATAGCACCGAATTCAACCCGCAGACCGCCCATCCCGTCATCGATCTGATGCCAGATCAGCGCGATATTACTGAGAAGGGCGGGACGATGCGCCTTGGCCTGTACCCGTGCGATCTGGTTCCAGGCACACGCGCCCATGCCGCGTATGGATGCGATCGGGTCGAAGAGCGTCACCGCCACCGGTTTGAATTCAACAATCGCTACCGGGCTGTGCTGGAAGCGGCTGGCCTGGTCATCAGCGGCGTTTCGCCTGACAAGCGGCTGGTCGAAATCATCGAACTCCGCGATCATCCGTGGTACGTGGCCAGCCAGTTCCATCCCGAATTCCAGTCGCGTCCGGGCAAACCGCATCCGCTTTTTTACGGTTTCATTGCCGCTGCCGCCCAGACGCTGCTGGCTGGCGAAGCGCGCCAGTTGCCGCTGGTCGAGAGCATGTCGTAAGCGGGCGACGTTTTCTCGCCGCGTGCCGTGATCAATGGTGATCACGGCATTTTTGCGTTACGCGCATTCCGGCGCGCATTGATCGTTCACGGAATATCCATATCCTTCAGCAACCAGCGATCGCGCCCCCAACACGCGCAGTTCCCGAAGATCAGGCTGACAGATCGCATATTCGTTCACGAATAATACCAGCGTTAGGTGTACAACACTGCCAAAGCAACTGAAGATCCGCATCATGCTCACCGTAACGAGAAGTGCGTGACTGCCTGATCCGTGACAGGGCAGCTCCCGTTCGGATCAGCGCGCGAGCGCGCGGCGCTTCCTGCGCTCCAGCGCCATCCGCCAGCCTGAGCAGGAGCGTGCCGCGCCGCCCCGATCCATGGCATTGCGAAGGCGCGTCAGCGCCCGCAGCAATCCCCTCCTGCAGCGGGAAGCGCGCCGCAACGCCCGCTGCTGCTCCCCTCTCCCAGCGGGCGGGGGTGAGGGCGAGCAGGAGATGGCCACGCCACCGCCATGCCGGTCTTACCAGCGTTCGGCGCGCGCTAGGTGCTGCCCCAGCAACCGCTCTTCGGCGCGCTCCCGCCACATCCTTCGCGCCGAGACAGCGTTGGCGTGGCTGGCCGATACGTGACAATGTTTCTCACGTTGGTATAACCCTTCCCTCGCGGCCACCAACAGAAGGGTGGCGCGTGAACATCCGCAGCAATCCCTTACAAGAGCGGAACGCATTCCTTCCTGTGAAGCAAAGAGCATGACCACTGCGCGCTCCGCCCGACGCGCAGTGACATAGGAGCGGCGGAACCACGCCTTCTTGCCGTGACTCATGGTGGTGCGAAGACGCGCAGCAATCCCCGCAACAGCGGGATGCAGACCATCAACGTGATCAGGACGGCTGACCAGGAGAGGAGATTGCCACGCCGCGCTCCGCGCGGCTCGCAATGACATGGAGAGCGGCGAGAACGCCCCTCCTGACCTGACGCAGGGCAGTATGAGGACGCGCAGCACCCGCAGCAATCTCCAACGAGAGCGGAACGAAACCCTTCCTGCGAGACAAAGAGATTGCCACGCCGCGCGCAGCGCACAATGACCGCGGCAGCGCCAGAGATGATTCTTCTTTCATGCGCGGCCACCGATGGAAACCGTTGCCTCATCAGCTATCGCAACGAAGCGTCAGCGCGTGGCGCCAGCAAATGGGAGCAATGGAATGAGCATGGCCAAAATCCCGCAAAAAATCGCGAATCCTTTGCGCTTCTCAGACGGTTTACATGGTGGAGACGTTTTCCACTATCGAGGTGCTCAATGCGCATTATCAGTCTGCTTCTCACCGTCGTCTTGCTCGGATTGACTGCCTGTGCCGCTCCTGCCGTATCTGTTCCATCAAACGCGCCGACCAGCGTAGAGGCCCGACCAGCCAAAGACAATCTTGCTGACAGAAAGCTGACCAGTCCGTTGATCCCACGAATCTGGCTGACCCACGACATTTCCGCCGTCATTGCAGCATCAACCAGCATTACGCCGCCCGCAGCGCCGCTCGCTGAGAGCAATTCCCGATTTCCCGCGATTCACATAACCGACTGGCTCAAGCGAGCGCTCAAACTGATTGCCAGTGATGGAGTCACATCGAATCGGGCTGCGCGTGAACTCATGCTGATCTCGGTTGCGCTGAACGACGCTCTACTGGTGGCCAAGGAAAGTGGCGAGCCGATTGACCAGGTCGCGCTGATGGCCGGCGCTGCGCGACCGGTGCTGCGCTACCTGCATCCTCAGCAGAGCGACGCCATCGATGAGGAGGTCAACAAGGCGCTCTGGAAAGGTCTGTACCTGCGTAACCCGGTGCCGCAGGCCAGGCTGGAACGCAGCTTCCAGATTGGTCACGCCGTTGGCGATCACATCGTCGCCTGGGCGCGGGAAGATGGGAGTGATGCTTTCCACGAGATCACGCTTCCGGCCAGCGGCGGCTGGAACACACCGAAGTTACCGCTCGATCCGCATTGGGGAAGCGTGAAAACGATTGCGTTACCGGCTGGCGATACCGTCATTCTGCCGCCGCCACCAGCCTGGGATAGCCCAGAGATGGCGCAACAGCGCGACATGTTTCGCAGCACTCAGAAGCTGATCACCGATGAACATCGCTCACTGGCCTGGTACTGGCACGCTGATGTCGGCACGATCACGCCAGCCGGTTTGTGGTTTGAAATAGCCATCACCACTGCGGTCGTCGAACGTTTGGATCTGATGCAGACAGCAGCGCTCCTGTCACATCTGGGTGTCGCCATGCATGATACGGCTGTCGCGTGCTGGCACAACAAATATCTCTACGGCTTCATTCGCCCTGATCAATGGATGGCCACGGTTGAACCAGACTGGCAACCGGTTGTGCCCACACCCCCGCATCCCTCGTACCCGTCAGGGCATGCCGCATTCAGTTCGGCGGCAGCAAACCTGCTCATCGTTGCCTTCCCTCAGCATCAAGAGGTTTTCGTGCAGCGAGCTGCTGAGGCCACCCGTTCGCGGATCGTTGGCGGCGTGCACTGGGTAATTGATGGTCTCGAAGGCATGACGCTGGGACGGGATGTCGCCTACTATGTAGTGACTCGGTAACGCATTCCTATTCTGAACAGAGGTTTGTCATGTCGTCCATCATCAAACATCGTTTCGTATACCTGCTCCTGCTGTGCCAGATTGGATTACTGGCGGCACTTCCTACCCGGACGGGCGCGCAAATGCCTGACATCGAGATGAGGGTTAGCGACCTGGTTCTTGGGGATGAGGCCATTGTGAACATCCTTTTTGTGCCAGACGAATTCACCGAGGTGCGCTGGCGCTGGAATGAACCACTCGATGGGAGCGAGCCGTGGCACAGCCTCGACGTTGACAGCTACTATGGCTACTTTGAAGTTCCTTTTCCGCCAAACTTCGTCTCCGATCGCTGTGGGAGCTATCCGCTGTATGCCGAAATACGTAATCAGGATGGCACAATCGTGCCATTACAGGCCATAGCAAGGTTCATGATTGGCATGAACACCCAAATCGATCTGATCTGGCCTGAGCGCGCGATGGCAGGCTATACCAACCAGGACATGATAAAAGTGAGGATCACAGACAATCTGAACTGCACAGGTAGGGAAGTATATGTAAGAATTAATGATGAGGAATCTGGTGGCACTCAGTTTTCTGAAGAGGTTTTTATCAACGAGTATACTTTGATCGCTGAAGAGCGAGTAATGTCTGTTCAAGTATTGGTCTTTGGAGGAATATTTCACATGGACAGGCAGACATTCCAGCTCACTCGTGATGTCACGCCGCCCGCGCTGGAACAGATCAGCGCAAGGCTGGAAGTCTCGTCGCCAAACACGCACATCGAGATCAGCGGTCGTTTTCTCGATACGTATGCTCCCCTCCCCTGGGCCATTGAGTGGCAAGTTGTTGATCGCAACGGTGATCCAATGGGCGAACCGGTCTACCATATTCTGACGACCGATGAGATAGCGCAACTGGAGACATCAGCTCAAGCTGGTGAAGGAACGCCGTTTCGGTTAACTGTTCCCCTAACAGAGACGATCCTGCCCTTTGGCGCGCATGCGCTCCAGATCAGCCTCTTCGATCGGGCAGGGAATGGGCGGGCAATCGATCCAATTCCGCTCCCCATGCGACACACGGTGTTCGTTCCCCTCGTCGGACGGTAAAGCTCTGTTCTGCAATGAAAGCACGCTCCTGGCGGCGCGTTCTCGCGCCGCCATGGGTAAGCGCGCGCCAGAACCTCACGGAGGCACTATGGAGAACCGGTCGCGCAGATCTTGTCTGCTTTGGTTAACGTTGTTTGTCGTCATGACGCTATTTCCAGCATCGTCGCCGCAACCGGCAACTGCGCAAACCGCTACGACTGGGTTTGCCAGTGCTGTGCCATGCCTGGATAACAACGTAAACATTGCCACAACGTGTTTCGCTGACACCATCTACGCGCCAGTTCAGCCTTCCGATCCAGCGCTGGTGCGCGTCACCCTTAACGGCGCCAAACAGGCACTGGTTCCAATCGGCGCCACTGCCGGCGGCATCCTTCAGCGGATCGAGGCAAGCAGCGGCATCGGCGCAGTATACGGTTTGGCCTATGATGACGGCGCTATCAGTGGAATTCAGCGCCTGTTCGTTGCCGCATTCACCCGCCGTTTCACCAGCTATGGCCCGTTTGGTCCTGGCGGTGTCTATGAGTACCGGTTTGATGATGGTCAGGTGTATGGTTCGTTTGTCGTGCCTGATGCAGGAAATGATCGACCGACCAATGATCGAAATGATACTGCCATCCTATCTGCGGTTGGCACGAGCGGTCTGGGCGATATAGAAATCAGTCCAGATGGCGAGACGCTCTACATCATGAACCTGGCTGCGAAGCGGATTGAACGGTACGACATCACGCAGCCTTCTCCCCGCCGCCTTGAACCATTGCCTGTTCCGCTCAACCTGATCAGTGATCGCGCGGATATCCAGGCACACTTGCAACCGTTCGCGCTTGAGTTTGCGCCTGAGGCCGGTCTTGACGAGACACGCCTGTTTGTGGGTGTCACCTATACAGGTCGTCCCAACAATCATCCCGCAGCATTTGTGCTGGAATGGTCAGCAAAGACCAATCAGTGGCAGATCGCGCTTTCACAGCCTCTGGTTACCAGGGAACTTAATAGCCGCTTCAACGGCTCATCATACGTCAATCTACTAAAACATTTGTTTCAAGATAATGACAAAGTGGTGTCCTGGAATGCCTGGAGTGAACAGCTTAACAGGTTGCCAGGAGAAGCGCACACGCGAACCATTTTTCATGCGCAGCCTTTTTTGACTGATATTGAGTTTAGTCCGGATGGCCAATTCATGCGCCTGGGTTTTCGCGATCGATTGGGTGATATTACATTCTTTGGGCCGCCGCCGGCAGGGCATTATACAGCAACCGCTCAGGGCGATTCATTAAATTATCGATGGGTTCATGATCACTGGCAGTTAGTATTAGCTCCGCCAAACAGAATGGATCAAGTAAAAATCAATAATCCCGCAATCCTTCTGGCGGCCAATCAAGCAGACTGGGTTAATGATCATCTTCACGGCTATTATGGCGACACCCCGGCTCACGTCGAAAATCACATGGGTAGCCTGCTGGCAATTCCGCGTGATGATGGACGCGAAACGATTGTTGTTACCACCCTGCTCGGCAATAATGCATCAGGATTGATGACGCACATTTCTGGACAGGTTCATCCAACCAGCGCTATTACCCTCATACCATCCGGCACAAGCAAATCTACCGCGCTTGGCGATTTAGAACTCCTCTGCACCTATGCCTTTGTTAGCGGGCAACTCTGGTTTGATCAAAACGGTAACGGCATTCGTGAACCGGGTGAGCCACCGCTTGGCGGGATTCGGCTGGAAGTCCTCGAATCGGGTCGATCAACGGTTATTGGCCATACGCTCACTGCGGCTGATGGTCGTTATACCTTTGCCGTGCCGCCGAATCGGCGCCTGTTCCTGCGCGTTGCCCCTCATCAATTCGGCGCTGGCCAACCGCTGGCCGGGATGGTGTATGCGCCGGCCAACGCTGGCGGCGACGATAGCCGTGACAGCGACGCCCATCCTGGGTTCGGCGTGGTTGAGTTTGCCAGTCGCCACTCAGGCAGCGATATTACCAGCATTGCGCTACCGGCCCCATTCCGCGAAGCGCATCTGCGCCAGGTTGATCTTGGCCTGACTCGTCAGATGCAGCCGTCATCTATTGGCGGTCGGGTCTGGCTCGACCTGAATCGGAGCGGCACTCAGGACACTGGCGAACCGGGTGTTGCCGGCGTTGCAATCCGCCTCGAACGACTGTCCGGTTCGGCGCCGGTGATCAACACCTACCCGCGCGCGACCTTCAGCGACGCGCAGGGTCGCTATACATTCGCGAACCTTGAACCCGGTCGATATCGAATCTTCGTGACGTTGCCTGATGGATATGCCTTTGCGCCTTTCAGCGCAGGCAGTAATCGACAACGCGATAGCGACATTGATCCGCTGACCAGTTTCAGCCCGGTCATCGTGCTCGGATCAGGGGAAAACCGCCCAGACATCGATGTGGGTCTGGTTGCCAATCAGATGGATCTGAGCCTCACGCTAGACGGGCCGACAGAGGCGGTGGTCGGTGATGACGTGATTTATGTCATCAGGTTTCGTCACACTGGCGCGCGCGCGGCAACCAATAGCGAGCTACGAATGACAATGCCGACTGGGGCAACATTTTTGAGCGCCAGCGCTCCCGCCCAATTGAGCGGTTCGACATTGATCTGGCGGTTCGCCCGTCTTGAACCTGGCACATCGCAAGCTATTGAGGTTCGACTGCGCGCTCCGACGACAATCGGCCATCTGATCGATCAGACGATCAGCGTCAGCGCCAGCATCAGCGCCAATCCGCCAGATAACAATCCTGCCAACAACAGCGCCAGCGTCTCCACGCGCCTGATCCGGGCGGAATTGAGTGTTAGTAAGTCAGCTTCGGCTACGGTGCTCGCCGGTGATGATCTGATCTACACCTTGCGCCTGACCAATCAGGGCAGCGCACCCGCATACGATGTGGAGATGGTGGATCGATTGCCCGATCAGGTTGACTTTGTCAGTCTGCTGCGCGCGCCGGCTGGCGCTTGCAGGTTTGACGGATCGATCCACTCGTTGCGATGCGTGTTCAATCGGCTTGAGCCAGCCCAGGAAATAATTGTCAGCATGCAAACCCGTCCACGTCTGACCGCTCCCGACCGGCTAGACAACCGGGTAACTGCGAGCACACCAACCGCTGGCGACTCGCCAACTGGCAACACTGCAACGGCCAGCACTGCGCTGTTGCGCCCCGATCCGTCCATTGCTCTCATCTTTGCGCCTGCTCCTGCCGCAGCCGGCGAGCGCGTCGATCTCATCGCTCGTTACCGCAACAGCGGCACCGGGATGGCGCGGGCGGCGACAGTCACGATTGATTTACCCGGTGAGACTGCGTTGCTGAGCGTTCCAGCATCGTGTCAGCAGCAGGCGCGGCGGCTTACCTGCTCGATCGGCGATCTGGCGCCGGCAGCTCAGGGCGAAATTCAGATTGGCATAATGTTGCCGCCAACCATTGCAGTTGATCAGGTGTCTGCCAGCGCCACAATCAGCGCCACGACCCTGGAACTGCCGGCACACCAGATCAACAATCAGGCCAGCGCCACCGTCGCGGTCACCCGTCCCAACCCCTTTGTGCAACTGCGCGCGCCGGCCAGCATTGTCGGACAGGGCAGCGTCTTCGCCTATACAATTGATTATGGCAACCTCTACCGTCGCCGTCCAACCCAGACTCGCGCGGCTGAACGCACCGTTCTTGAGCTGGAATTACCGGCTGATGCGCAACTGGTCGGGGCGAGTCGCCAACCGGTGTCGCAGATCGGGCAGCGTCTGCGCTGGGAATTGGGAACGCTAGGGCCGCAAGCCGCCGGGAGCATCGATGTGGTGGTGCAGACCAGCGTGCCGGCAGGCGCCGTTCTTCCGGCCACAGCGCGGATCAGCACTGCGACCCCTGCTGATGATCCGATCGACAATATTGCCTCGCTCACAATCAGCGTTGTCCAGCCGCCGACCACGATAGGGGAATTGACGGGCGATCTGCGAGCGGCAATTCGCTCCGAACTAGACCCAGCTTCGCGCGATGCGAATCCCGCCAACGGAGTGTATCTCTCGTCAGGATCGCAGATCGCATGGCCGCTTGGCGAAGTGCTTGATCTGACGCCACAACTGTCCAGGCTGCAATTTGCCGATGAACCGTTGCCGTGGCCATACGCCTATCAGGCGCGTGTCGTCGGCTGGAGTCTGACCGAGGTTGCCATTGGCAAGGAGCGGTTTGATCCTAAAGCTGTGGATAGTCGCGGTATCGCTGGCTGTCGTCCGGGCGCCCGCCCGCAGCTCACGCCGCAGTTGCTTACCGGCTGCATCTACCGCTATCTCGGCGGCCAAAGCCGAGAGCAGCTCAGCGCCAGCTCATTGTCTGAGCGCGATCTGGCCGATCAGATTCACCTCTACTGGAGCTATCCGCCTGCGCCAACCATGCGACCCGATGTCTATCTCTACCTGACCGAGACCCTGGAACCAGTCCGTCTCACCCTCCAGGTCGAAATTGAGGCGCAAATCGTCAATCAAGCGCCGGGCAGTATTGGTGGTATCCCGCTGCCGCCAGTGCCGGTTGCGCCCCTGCCAGATCCGGCGCGCCAGATCATTACCGGCGAAGTCGAGATCACGCTGCTCGCTCCCCGATCGCTGGTGGCGCCGGGAAGCTGATGACGGAACGCACAACGAGTTGTTGTCGCTGTGTCGTGATCAACCGTGGAGATGACCATGCATGGCTCGATGGCGCATCATAGTCGTTCACCGCCGCATCGTTCGCTGACCGCAAATCGTCGAGATCCGAAAGGAGTTGTGAAGATGAACGTCGAACAGCGCATGCAAAGGCATCGAACCGCAATGCAGACGCGGAATGGGCCGCAGCGCGCTCAGCGCGCAGCCACATCAGCGCGCGGGCAAAGCCTGGTCGAAATGGCGCTGGCGTTACCTGTGTTGCTCACGCTGGTTGTTGGTCTGTTCACGACAGGACAGTTGATCATCACGCAGTACGCCGTCAGTCAGGCCGCGCGCGCGGCGGCTCATCAGGCGGCAATCACTGGCGGGAATCGAACAGCGACCGTGAGCGCAGCGCAGCAGGCGCTGGTTGGCAGTCTGGGCATTGAACCGATCAACAGCGAAGTGCTGATTTCGTGCCCGCGCCAGCCCTGCCGACGCTACGACCCGATCACGGTTGAGGTGCGCTATCGCGCCGCGCTCTGGATGCCGGTCGCGCTCCTGCCCTTTGGCGATACCGTGCTGGTGCGCGCGAGTGCGACTCGCGCTGCCGAACGTGACCAACAGTGAAGGAGAAGGGGATGAAGCTTCGCGCTCGCGGTCAGGCGTTACCCCTGCTCGCATTAATGTTACCGTCTCTGACCCTCTTCGTGATGGTGATCGTCGAACTGACCAGTCTCTGGCTGGAAGTGGCAATGCTTGAAGATGCCCTGCAGCAGGCTACCCGTTCTGCCGTGCAACAGCTCGACTACGCGGCACTGGCGCGGGGTCAGCAGGCGCTGCGCGGCAATCAAGCATGTCAGGCCGTGACGATTAAAGCGCCGGGACAGTGCGCAGCTATCGTCACTGTCGCGCATCAGTTTTTGGTCGCCAATTTGCAGGCCTCCTCGCTCGTGAGCAGCGATCCGGCGGCGCTGGCTGCAACCACGCGCTGGACGGTGTTGCCACAGGGTGGCACCTGCGCTGGAGTGACGGCAACAACGCCACTGCTATGCGCAGAATTGCAACCGACACTGCCTGGCATCTTTGGCTGGGGCAATGTGCGTCCACGCATTCGCGCGGCTGACACAATCGATCGATTGGAATAAGCACTTTGACCGTGAAAGGAGTTGCGTTATGTCGGCAATGGGTACGCTCAATCAGGCATTGACACGCCGCCGCAGCAACCCGCTGCCCGCGATTTTAATCAGTCTTGGCCTGATCATCACTGCAATCTTTACCGTGATCGCCTTTCTCGAAGCCGGGCGCACCGAACCGGTAGTCATTCTGGCGCGCAATGTGCCGTATGGTCGCCAGATTCAGGCTGACGATCTGGCCGTTGTGCTGCTGCCGCGCCATCGTCCGGCGCAATTAACCGGAATCGCATCGCCGGCGCTGGCAATCGGGCAGTATGCGGCGCGCAATCTGGCCGCCAATGATCTGCTGCAACCGTCGATGTTGCTGGAGCGCGCGCCATCCCAGCCGGTCTACCCCAACGGCGAAGCGCTTACCGATGGGATGGTGCCGGTGCCATTCAGCACAGAAACCATCGGCCCGCTCACCCACCGCGATCGGGTCAACATCGGCTTCAACGATCCGTATGGCGCGCCCGACGTTTGCGATCAGGCGCGGCGCGCTGCTGAAGGCCGGACGCCGACGGTGCAGCCGCCAGCCTCACCGTTGCCGCCCCGACCCTATGCCTGCCGATTGCTCAGCGGTGTGCGTGTGCTCTACGTCGATCAAGAGGCCAAACTGGCCTACCTTGAGCTGACGCCATACCAGTCGCATACGCTGTGGGCCTTGCAGGCTGCCGGGTTGCCGTTGTGGGGAGAACGCTACAGCAGCGCAGCGCCATCCCTGCCCGCACTCGATCGGCTCGACATCGGCCAGATTACCGTGGAAGAGTTGACTGCTCCGGTAGCCAACAACGATCAACCCTGAACGCGATTGTGGGCGACGAGGTCAGGCAGGCATCGTCGCCTTCCGCGCCAACCCTGCCACTGTGAGGTTCAACACAATGGATAGACCCTGGGATACGCTGACCAGCTCTGCCGAAACTGGCGATGCCATTGCCGATGAACTGCGCATGCTGCTGCGGAGCGGTCGGCTGAGCGATTGCTGGCCGCTGCCGCCAGATGAGGCCTTTGCCCGGCTGGGTTTCAATCAGCATGTGCAATGGCGTCAGATCGGCTGGTACGGGCCGCTGGAAATCTGGCGCGACCCGGAACACGCGGTATCTGACATCTTGTTCAATGGTCCGCCCGATACGCCTTTTTTCGTCGTGCAACGGGGCATGATGGTTAATACCGGCGTAATGGTTCATCCCGCCTGGATCGATTGGACGCAGCGACAACTTGTGCAGCGCAGTCTTCAGAACAGCATCGCGGAACCAATGCCCGCGTTTGCACAGGGCGTTGTCGATGGCTTGCGCTTTGCGATCACCGACCGGCGCGCTTCGCCGGCTGGCCCCAGTCTCGCGATACGGCTGCTGCCCGAACGCTGGCCGACGCTCGATGATCTGGTGCAGGGCGGCGTGATCAGTCGTGAAGCCAGTGATTTGCTGCTGGCGGCGCTCAACGGGGGCGCATCAGTGTTGATTGCTGGCCCGACCGGGAGCGGCAAGACAACGCTGGCTGCGGCGCTGATGCAGGCCATTGGCGCGCGCATGCGGCTGGTGGTGATTGAGGATGGCGGCGAGTTGCCGCGCACTGCTAACAGCCTGCATATTGAAGCTCCTGCCGAAGCGGGCGGATTCAGTCGCGCCGTGACATTCGCGCTGCGTCAGAAGCCCAACTACATCATTGTGGGGGAAGTGCGCGGCGGTGAGGCCATGGCTCTGTTGCAGGCAGCAGCGACCGGACATCCGGGATTGGGCACGATTCACGCTGCCACGGTGCAGGGCGCTTTGCGCAATCTGGAACGGATGGCGCTGATCGGACTGGCTCACGAAACGACAGGCGCCGGTCAGGCCGCAGCGCAAATCGTGCGCGGCTTGATCAGCTCGGATGTCGTGAATCTGATTGTGGTGCAGATCGGACGCGCGCCAAATGGTAAACGGGGTGTGCTGGCAGTTGAAGAGACGCTGCCGCAGGGCGCGCAAGGGCAGAGTGGCGATCCTTTCCCGATGAATCCACTCTTTCGGTACGACCGGGCCAGCGAACGGCTGGCGCGGGCTGGCTACGTCAACGCCGGCTGGGGGCTGGGTCGTCTGTAAGCTGCGCGGCAATGGCGCGCAGCTCTCCAGCGCTCTCGCTTTCTCGTAACAGGCAAACCACTTCTCATCAACGGAGTCACAGCATGGAACTCATCATCTTCAGCGCAATTGAAGGGTTGCAGGCCGAAGTCGAGCAACTGCGCGATGTAGCAGTGTTGGCGCCGTCACGGCTCGATCAGGTGCAGCGCTTGCTGGCTGGTTCGCGTCCGCCCGACGCGGTGTACCTCGATGATAGTCGAGGAACGCCGCTGGCCGATCTGTGGGAACTGACGGCTCGCGCTCAGCAGGTGGGAGCGCGGGTGATGCTGGGGCTGACCGGCCCGGCACGGGCAGCGTTACCCGATGCGCTGGCCGCTGGTTTGCCGGCGACAAGTGAGCGCAATCCGACAGCGCTGGCAGACTGGATTGGGGCACAGATCGGGCGACGACGCGGCAGTGGCGCGCAACGGCTGCCGGTGATCGCCATCGGCGCGGCTAAGGGTGGTATCGGC
>FWWL01004144.1_pt1 | contig 25046 bp, 22 predicted proteins | sample 2228331 | NCBI WGS metagenome assembly FWWL01 (sample SAMEA103939775, study PRJEB20133) | metagenome | reverse complement strand
ACCAGGAAGTCACAAAGGTGGTGCCGGTCAGCCAGCCCCCAATCGCCAGGTAGGCGCAGGGGAATAGCAGAATTCCCGACCAACCAACGAATACAAATCGATCGCGTTTCAGCCAGTCGTCGAGTACGTCAAACCATCCTCGCTCTTGGCTGCGTCCAATGGCGATTGTCATAACTTTTATCTTTTATCTAATCTGCTTGGGGGACAAGAATCGCAAGCTTTCTCATTAACTTAACATAACTATAGAATATTTACAAAAATTTAGTAACTTTTTTTTGGCCAAATATTTGGCCAAATATTTGGCCAAACACCGCCAGCGCGACAAAATCTGCCTGAGTGTCCCTGGTAGCTTGGCTTCAGTCGTTAAAAATACTCATCAAAATCAGCGCTCCCTGGCGCTCGTCCATGTCAGCGCGGCTCTAGGGAGGAAAATATGAAGAAACCATAAAATTCTTATTGTTTTGATAAGTTTTTTCACTACATCAAACGGATTGGAGCAAAAAGTGCTTTCTTAAATAGGTCAAACCTTAAATAAATGGCCAGAAATGGCCAGAAAATGACCCGCTCGCGCTTTGTCTTGGATCGATACCTCAAGCTTGATGGGGAATCAGGGGGGCATCGCTGCCTAAAATTACTGATCTTGTGAGTAGCTTAGAGAGTTATGATTTGAGATTGGCTTAGGTTAACCCAATTGTATCGTGCTGAAATCAGATCGGACTTCTGTTCAGCCGTGGCAATTTAAGGTGCTCACGCTTTCTAAAAAACTCGAAGATTTCCATGACCACAAAAACTATCTCCAAAAGCGATCGCGTCCTTAGTCAGCGAATTATTGGTTCTCGTCGGCCGAGTAACTACTTTTGGGCTACGGTTGTCACCCTGGGAGCCACTGGCTTTCTGTTAGCGGGAATTTCCAGCTATTTGCAAATCAATTTATTGCCGGTTTCTGATGCCACCCAACTGATTTTCCTCCCTCAAGGCTTAGTCATGGGACTCTATGGGGTCGCGGGTGATTTCCTGGGATTGTACCTGTGGCTGGTGATTATCTGGGATGTTGGCGGTGGTTACAACGAATTTAACAAAGAAACTGGCCAGGTTCGGATTTTCCGCTGGGGATATCCGGGCAAAAATCGCCGATTGGATATTACCTACCCCATAGAAGATGTCCAAGCAATCCGTGTGGATATTAAGGAAGGGTTAAATCCCCGTCGGCAGCTTTATTTGCGAGTAAAAGGACATAATCCCATCCCTCTGAGTCGCGTGGGACAACCGTTAGCGCTCTCAGAATTAGAAAATCAAGGGGCTGAACTGGCGCAATTTTTGCGAGTTCCCCTGGAAGGTTTATAGAAACTTGGCCACCGCTCCGATCCAATTCAGATTTCCCTTTGATTTCAAGGGCGATCGCCGGAAATTGCCCGGTCTGTAGCTAAGATGATTCAGGAGAAATGCTGTTTGCGATAATGGTTCACCTATGAATTTTCAAATTAAGCATTGGTTCATGTCTCTGTTGATGATCGGCACCTTGCTGACCGCTGGATGTGCCGCAAATACTGCCACATCCAATCCCCCAACCGACAATGCCACTGCTGCGCCAATCAGTCAAACATTAGGTACGAATATGAGTAATTTACCCCAGTTAGAAGGAAAAGCGACCGTAGTGATGACGGTGAAAGGTCAGCCAATTACCATTGAAGTGGATGGCACTAAGGCACCCATTACAGCCGGAAATTTTGTAGACCTCGTACAACGGGGTGTGTATGACGGGTTGGCATTTCACCGCGTCGTCCGTGAACCCCAGCCATTTGTGGTTCAAGGTGGCGACCCCCAAGGGAAAGATCCCAAGTTTCCTGTAGGGCAGATGGGAACAGGTGGTTTTATTGACGAACAGGGAAATCGTCGCTTTATTCCCCTAGAAATTACTCCCAAAGGGGCCGAGAGTCCTATTTATAGTCAAACTTTCCAGATGGCGCGGATTTCCCAGCCACCGGAGTTGCCCCATACCAAGGGCGCTGTGGCGATGGCCCGATCGCAGGCTCCTGATTCTGCTTCTTCCCAGTTCTACTTTGCTTTGGATGATTTGTCTTTCTTAGATGGGAATTATGCGGTGTTTGGCTATGTCACCGACGGGATGAGTGTGGTGGATCAAATTCAACAAGGCGATCGCATTCAATCCGCGAAGGTGACAAAAGGTGCAGAAAACTTGAAAAAGTAATCCAATTTAGGTGATAATCAAAAATTGCTAAAAATAGCTAAAAATTGCCTAAATTTTTAACTTCTATTTCTCAGGTTTTTTGTGCAAGTTGTCGTCACTGGGATTGGTTTGCTTTCAGCTTTAGGCCCCAGCCTGGAGACAAGCTGGTTGCGTTTAATTGCTGGGGAATCGGCGATTAAGCTGAGACAACCATTCTCAGAATTACCCCCCCGACCCTTGGGGTTAATTGGGGAAACCCCTGCTCAGTTGATTCCTTTAATTGAGCAGATTGTCCCAGCCGCTTTGAGAGATGCCGGTTTAACCCCACCTCTGTCTGACTGTGGGGTGGTGCTCGGTTCTTCTCGCAGTCAGCAAGCACGGTGGGAACAATATTTAGTCAATTATTTGCGATATCAAGCTATTGACCCAGAAGCACACCTAGAAGATTGGTTAGGCAGTCTGCCTCATGCCGGGGCGATCGCCGCCGCTAAACTGGTGGGAGCAACTGGCACCGTATTAGGGCCAATGGCATCATGTGCCACCGGGATATGGAGTGTCGCTCGTGCTTTTCAAATGATTCAAACCGGGGAATCAAACCGGGTCTTAGCCGGTGCAGTGGAAGCCCCCGTGACCCCTTTAAGTTTGGCCGGGTTTACCCAAATGGGGGCTTTGGCAAAAACAGGTTGCTATCCTTTCGCTCGCCATCGAGAAGGATTGGTTTTAGCCGAAGGGGGCGCGGTTTTTGTGTTGGAAACAGCGGAATTAGCCCAAAATCGAGGCGCGAAAATTTATGGGCAAATTTTGGGCGTTGGACTGACAAATGATGCTTGTGCTTTGAATTATTCTGAACCGGAGGGAACCAGCGCCCAAAAAGCGATCGCTCAATGTTTAAATCGCAGTAATTTAGTTGCTGCTGATATCGACTATATCCACTGTCACGGCACCAGCACTCTGCTCAACGATCAATTTGAAGCTAATTTAATTCAAAAGTTATTTCCGCCAAAAGTGGCGATTAGTTCGACAAAAGGGGCTACAGGTCACACTTTGGGAGCATCCGGTGCTCTGGGGATCGCCTTTAGTCTCATGGCGTTAAAAGATGGTTTTTTGCCCCCTTGTGTGGGCTTAACCGAGCCAGAATTTGATTTAAATTTCGTGACTAATTCCTCAACCCATGACTTACAAAATGTTTTGTGTTTAAGTTTTGGTTTTGGCGGTCAAAATGCGGCGATCGCTTTGGGGAAATTCTTGGGCTAATTGTCTCATTGGAGAGTAAATATACTCAAAACCATTCTTGATTCCAGGTAACTGGTTTCTGCTGTCTAGTTAAAAATCGCTATAATTTTAGGAAATCATCAGAGAATTGCTTTAATTCATTGAAGCAAAATTATCATAATTTAACCAGGAGTAATTATTAATGAAAATATCTCAAATTTTCCAAGCAGGGGCGAGCGCCTGCTTACTTGGCTTTTTTTCTTTATCTTGTACTCGCAGCCTAGGCAAATTGACTAATTCAACAACCGCTAACGCCAATGACTCTCAAATCACCCCTATTTATGGAGAACTCATTGTTCCCGAAAAATCTGATTATTTAATTATTCCCGTGGGCTTTTATCAAGACTATCAAAAGATAAAGGTGTCGCCAAATATTTTTCCCACTACTGATTTTTCCAGAGTTTACGACTCAGTTCGGGGCAACCCGATGACAATGTATAATATGATTTTTCACCACAAAAAAACCGGTGAATCTCACCTTTTATTGGCGGAAAATGCTTTCATTTCATCCTTTAGTTTTATTGAGGTGCATCCCCCAGCAGAAAAGACCGCCAAGCCAACTAACCCCAACAATCAATTCATGTTACTAGAGATTATCTCGAAAGATACCAATGCTAGTGAAAATATCGATAGAAAAGATGCGATCGCTGCCTATTTAGCCGATGCTTCTGGCAAAAATGTCACCCAAATCACCCCTAGTAACACCACAGTAGTCAGTTGGCATTTAGATAACACTCTGGGTTTTCTCTTGTTCAAAGTAATCGAAGATTCTAACCAGGATCAAAAGTTTGACGAAAAGGACGACACCCGGTTTATTCGGGTAAATCTCCAGGACATTAAAATTGGCTCAGATATTATTACTGAACCGATGCGAAAACAAATTAATCAAAAAATCTGACTCTAGAAACTGGATGGTTTCCGGTGTTTTGGGCGAGTCTGAGTCAAGGCTGAGTCAAAAAACCCCCACCCGTCAATCTCTACATCATTATCTTGAACTGAAACTGGAGAGAATTTTTGAATTGAAATCAGCAGCAGGGGGAAATTACCCGGTTATTTGTTAAGAATTATATAAAACCGGGTAATATTCTGCGAAATGTTGCTATAACGCAGATAAATGTCTCCGCTCTCTGTCAAAGTCCCTGAAAAACCCCGATTAACCGGATGATTCTGGATGATTCTGGATGATTTTTATTAAAAAATTATGCTACCTAACAATTTTTCACAACTTATCCCTTACTTACAGCCGGAACTAGAAATCCTGGAAACCCACCGGTTGAGTCAGGAATTTTACCGGGAAGTGAAATATCGTCAAGAGTTTGAAGTTTATTGCCAATGGTATTACGAAACGGCAGAGTCACATCGTCAAGAATTGCAGAAAATGCGGGGCGAGCTAAACTTATTCCGGTGGTTTTTTCGGCAAAAATTTTGAAAAATATTAAAAAATTTTGAAACATCTTGAAACATCTTGAAACATCGTTAAAAGCCATGATTTTCAATGGCGATGCTTGGTTTGGCCAAGCTCACCAAATATTCACCAAATATTTCTGAATATTTCTGAATATTTCTGAATACTTCTGAAGTTTACCGGGGGTAAATTCACAAAGAATAAATTTATCGCCCCGATTTCTTCCGGTGTCGATGTCCGTTAATTATGACAAAATTTCCAGTTCTTCTTCCCGAAAATGAGCTTTGAACTTTTTGTCAAATTGGACTTGTATTGGCAAGTTGGCACTGATGGGTTTGCCTTGCCACTCGTTGGCCAAAGCCACGACTTCTCCTTCCAAACCCTTGAGATCAAAGGCTTGATTCCGAGCTTCGGGATGATGATAAACAATCACAGATTCTTGAACGCGAACACGAACGCCTACTTTCATAAACAAAACCATTAGCTAACTTGTTTAAAAATTTGGCTGCAAAAGGTTTGGCATTTCGATGGTGCCAACAATGTCTCTATATCATCTCACAAGATATCATCTCACAAGATGTCCCCAAGATGTCCCCAATATGTCCCCAGGATGTCCCCAGGATGTCACCAGGATACTAGAGGTTGAGGTTGAGCGTTGGCGGTGAAAGATGTCATTCCACGGGCGCGATTCCCGTTTCTGGATTCGAGCGCAGCGGCATCGCCTCACCGGAATTTATGGAGCCTGACAAATTTGTTAATTTTTATTTAGTTAACTTTTATTTAGCTCGGACGCCAGCGAGTCGAAAGGTCACGGGGGGTCAGGGGTGAAATATGCCGGAAATTTAAGCCTGGGATCGGCCATTGGCCGTAACAGCCACGGATTAACCCTGGCCTAAGGTGTAAGCTATGTGACACTCCCTTGGGGAAAAAGTGCTATCAAATAAATATAAATCAAAGATAATCAGTTCCTTTGGGAGGTGGCTATGTCATATACATTCGACATTTTAGGAGTTTCTTCCCTATTAGATTTTTTCACCCAGCAACAAAAAATTAAGGAAAAAACCGCTCACCTGGATTTGGAGTATTTAGGTAGCTACACCTGCACCCTCGATAGTTTCCTCTGTTCTGTGGAAACAGTTTCCGCTCATAAAAACTGGCACCGCGATCGCGTCTTGGACACGGTGATTAATTTTTGGATGAAAAACGCGGAAAGTATTCAGTATTGGACAGAACGCTTACAAGATGCTGGGTCGGAAAGTCTTTTGGTGGCACGAGTTGGTGATATTCAAGGCTTAAAGTACACCTTTGAATCCCTGATCGATTCTCGGATTTAAATTCGGCTAATTGCATAAGAGTCGAAAATCCGCAAATTTTCCCTCCGAAAGAAGATGGAGGGTTTTTTTCTAGATTTGCCCTCGGCAATTCGTCGGATTGTCCGGTGGTCGCCCAATTCTTTGGCAAAAGCGATCGCGCCGGGGCAAGCCAAATTAGGCGCCAGATGGATTCGCTCGAACCGCTGAATTGTGTCCGGGTTTCATCAGGGTTCTCTATTTCATCAGGCAAAAAATTTGTGGCCAAAATTTAGCTCATTTAGCGCTGATTTTTTTCACAATTAAAACATAAAAATCTACCCAGTCAATCATGGAAATCATCTGAGTGATTTAAACCACCGGCAGAATTGATCTGGATCACTTTTGCCCGAAAAATCACCAAACAATTATCGGTAGATACCAGAATCTTAATATAAATGGATCAATCTTCTCCGTGGCGCGAAAAATGTTTTAAACTAATAGTATTAGGAGTTGAGCGGGAGGGAATATGAAGTTTGAGAACTGGGTGCTCGTGGTACTACTCGGCACCATCTCGATAGCGAATCCCGCTAAAGCGGAAAATCCAGCACATCTGCAACAGTTATTGGAAACTAAGCAATGTAGCCGATGTGATTTAAAAGGGGCCAATTTAGCGGGGGCGGATTTGCAGGGAGCCAACTTGGAAGAGGCGAATCTCACCGGGGCGAACTTGGAAGGGACGAACCTGAATGAAGCGAATTTGATCCGGGCTAACTTGACCGAGGCGAAATTGATCCGGGCCAGCCTGGTTGCAGCTAGACTGCATGGTGCTAACATGGAACGGGCTAATTTAATCGCCGCCAATCTATCTTTGGCTGGTTTGGTGATTAGTCGGCTGAATTATGCCAACCTGACCTCGGCAAATCTGGTGGGCGCTAATCTAGAAAGTGCTGATTTAGTGGGAGCCAATCTTCGTCTGGCGTCTCAGTCAATCTTCAGCTTAAGGGAAGTCAGCCTCAGAGAGGGGACTCCGTTTGGCGTGGAAATGGCTGGAGTGAACCTGCGGGATGCGGATTTAACCAATGCGAATCTGATGGGAGCCAATTTGAGTTGGTCTGATCTAACCAATGCTAAGTTAGAGAATACGGATATGCGATATGTGCAACTCCAAGGGGCACAGATTCCTTCCCACATGGGCAATTCTCGCCCTTCAGTGGTTCAAGCTGAACCTTAAGCGCAAAAATTGTTAGCGATGGATCTTTTTGTGGGATGAACACCAGGAAACAGAAAAGGATCTGAGACGATTATTTCGGTAAAGATTAGACCTGGATTTGATTCCGGTGGCGGCACAATCTCCCCAGTGAAACGTGATTAATTACCAGTCAAATTGACGGGCGATCGCTTCTGTCACCCTGTGAAGAAGCGATCGCCTTGCTATTGTGAATGATGCCGGATTATGGAATGGCGATCGCTCACGAGGAAGCATTAAACCAACTCGACCACTGTAAGCGTAATCTCAGCAATTCCTGGCTGGGTTGAAATCTCGCTAAAGTTGGTTGACGCAGCGGTTTTTGATGCAGCGATCCATAGGTCGTATTCCGTAAACTTGGCGCGACAATAATATTGAGAGTTTCTGGATCGATCGCAATCAAATGCAGATCAAATAGAGTATGAACATCAGCCCGCAACAGTAAACCATGAGAAGGGTCGCTATTTTGTGTCGGTTGATTGGGTTGCAGAAACGCAACTTCTAAAATCGGTTCTACTGCACAACCCGTCATCGAACAACGTCCTTGATAAGCTTCTAACAATTGTTTTCGCAATGTGGCCGGCCCTCTTCGCTTGGCGATCGCCAAACTCACAGAGGTAAAATGGCTATTTTCCCCCATCCACTGTTTAATCAACTCCAAAAATTCTTCCGGTTCAGCATTATTCTTAGTTCGATAATTATTCATCTGGTAATTGTTAATCTGGTAATGATGAGCCTGGTGATGATTAGTCCGATTCAGATTCGCTTGAACCCGATCCCTTGCCCTAAACTCTAAAGGTGAATCCGGAGATTTTGTCTGAGAAGTCTGGACATCAACTTTTCCAGAAGTTGGCTCCGGTTCCTCGGATAACTCATCTAAAGTTACGGTTAAGTCAGCATCGATCTTGGCATCGATCTCGGCATCGATCTTGGCATCGATCTCGGCATCGATCTCGGCACCGTTCTCAGCACCATTATTTTCACCTAGTAAATCACCTAGTAAAATCAAAGGCCGATCTAGTGTCAAATTAGCGGCCCCTCCTGCGGATTCATCGCCGGCGATCGCCTCTTGAGTATCTGGCAGCAACGGCAATACAACTGGTGATTCCGTCTCAGGGTTTTGCGGCAAACTTGTCACCACATGAAAAGAGTCTGAAGCTAAACCATTCTCAGCAACTGCCTCTTCTAATATTTCTTCTGTGGGCAATGCAGGACTCAGCAATTGTGCGGATTTCGGCGACGATCCGGAGATTTTTTCCGAAGAGGGCAAGGTGGCTTTTTGCCGATTCGCCCCTTGAAGATTGGCCCCAAATAGCTTGGCTTCGGTTAAATCAGCGTCTTCCAGATTAGCTTGTTGTAGGTTGGCGTTTTGCAAATTCGCCCCAAACAGCTTCGCCCCGCGCAAATTCGCTCCTTGAAGATTTACCCCTTCTAAATTCGCTCCAGTCAGGTTGGCTTTTGACAGGTTAGCCCCTTGTAGTTTTCCCTGTTTAAGATCGGCATTGCGTAACTGCGCTTTAACCAAATTGGCAACCCGCAAGTCTACTCCAGACAACTCTGCCTTGTCCAAGTCTGCGGCTTCTAAATTCGCCAAACGCAGACTAGCCCCGCGAAAGTTGGCACACATTAAGTGGCTTTGAAAAAGATTTGCTCCCTGAAGTTGCGCTTCTTGTAAATCAGCCCATTGTAAATTTGCTTTTCTCAGGTTGGCCTCTTTGAGGACTGCCCGTTGTAGAGTGGCATCAGATAGATTCGCTTTTTGCAAGTCTGCCCAAGAAAGGTTCGCCAGTTTTAAGTTCGCACCTTGGAAATCAGCCCAACGTAGGTAGGCTCCTTGGAGGTCAATTTCTGGCAGTTGGGCGCGTGTTAGTTCTAAGCCACTTAAATTGGCATTGCGAAAACTGCGTTGGCCACTGGTGTAAGATTTGATCAATTCACTGGCACTCTTGCTTTCCCCGATCATGGTTGATCTCCTAATCCCAAATTGCTGGAGTTTGATAAATTAATTGGCGATGCCCCTGATTTTCTCTGGAAAAATAATACTTGTTGCTTCTACATTCAGTATATTTTAGTATTAATGCTGATTGCAGCATATCTGATTTTGAAGTATGGCGATCGCCGCTCCCCTAATTTCAAATAGCATTTTTCAAATTTTGGATAATTCGACAATATAGTTAGGCTAATTTAAATCTGGCTGAGATAATATTATTTGGATTTTTTAAAAAATGAAAAATTCGTCAAGAGAAACAAAATAATATATATATGCTCAATATATAGATTCATCAGGAGAAATATCAATTAGCAAAAAGATTAATTTTGGCCAAAAAACATTGAATTTTCCGGGAAAAATATAACATAAAATTCACCTTTACCCTCGGGCGGTTTTGGTTGGCCTTTGCTTGGCGAAACGATTTCTTTTGTGCTTGATAAAAATTTCGCCGCTCGGCGGATTAAAAAATATGGCAATATTTTCCGCACCCATATTTTAGGGCAGCCTACGGTGGTCATGTCCGGGATAGAGGCGAATGAATTTATTCTGTCTAGCCATTTTGACTATTTTTCTTGGCGGGAAGGTTGGCCAGCAAATTTTCGCGAATTGTTAGGAGAATCTCTGTTTTTACAGGACGGAGAGGAACACCGCCGGAATCGCAAATTACTGATGCCCGCATTTCATGGGCCAGCTTTGCAAGATTATTTTCAAATATTTTCAAACAATGGTGGAAATCTGCGATCGCTATCTGGAAAAATGGTCAGAATTAGGAGAATTCACCTGGTTTCCTTTAATGAAACAAATGACATTTGCGCTCGCCAGTGCATTATTACTAGGAAGTCAACCCGGTGAGGAAACGGAACGCTTGTCAAAGCTTTTTACCCAACTCACCCAGGGTTTATTTGCCTTTCCCCTTCCTTTCCCTTGGACAACCTATTCCAAAGCCCTGAAAGCCAGAGATCAACTTTTAGATCAGATTGAAACCGCCATCCAAGAACGTCGGCAAAATCCCCGGAATGATGCCCTAGGACTATTAATACAAAGTCGAGATGAATCGGGCAATGCCCTGTCAGAAGCAGAAATTAAAGTCCAAGCTTTGTTAATGTTATTTGCCGGTCACGAAACCACCACTTCTATGCTAATTTCTTTAGCCATGAGTCTGGCACAATATCCAGATGTTTGGCAAAAAGCGCGGGCAGAACAAGAGGCCATATCCTCGGAAACTCTAACATTTGAACATCTCAAACAAATGCCCTATCTGGCTCAAATACTCAAAGAAATTGAACGACTTTATCCCCCTGTGGGGGGAGGATTTCGTGGGGTGGTGAAACCTTTTAACTTTCAAGGCTATCATGTACCCGCAGGCTGGAAAGTTCTGTATCAGATGAAAAGAGCACATCAAGATAGTAACATTTATCCTCATCCAGAGCAATTTGACCCCGATCGCTTTAGTCCAGAAAGGAATGAAAACAAGAAAGTTGAATATAGTTTAGTCGGGTTTGGTGGCGGACCGAGAATTTTTGGGAGCTTTTGCCCAGATGGAAATGAAAATATTTGCCGCTCGTTTACTGCGAAACTATCATTGGGAATTGTTGCCCAATCAAGACTTAACAATGGAGCTAATTCCCACCCTTCACCCGCGTTCTGGTCTACAAGTGAAACTCTGGAAACGTTAATTTTTTATCGCCGCCCATGCTATTTTAAAGCGCTTTTGTTCGAGTACAGCTGGTATTGAACTGGCTTTTAGGCCGACTAAAAAACCCGGTTTCTTGAAGAGACCGGGTTTTTTACCACCAATTAATTAAGCGATCGCTTAATTTTTAAAACCAGACTCACAAAGAGTTTTATCAGAACGTTCGTCAGTCGAATTTGATGCAGACAGAATCGGGTCGCGAACCATCACCTCGACACGGCGAATCTGACGATTTTGGTAAGCAATGAAAGTAGCGATAATATTGAGCAGACCCATCAAGATTAAGAAGAAAGCACTACCCCGACCAGGGCCAGTGCCGATCACTCTTCCAACAGTTCCGGCTAACAATCCATCACTTAAAAGTAACGGTTCAAAGATCCGATCTACAACCGGCCCGGTGATAATGTAAGCCAAAATTGAGGCGGATTTTTCCACCGCTTGTTGTAGAGCAAATACTCGTCCTTGTAAATCGACGGGGACTTTTGTTTGCCAAATGGTTTGATTACAACTAATCACAATGGGATAGGCAAAGAGGAAACCAAATACGGCTAAACCTGCCAAAGCCACGGAACTGTTAAACACACCAAGACAGAGTAAAAGTCCTTGGAATGGCACAAAGAAATAAATCCCAGAAATCTTCCGTCTTGGTCCACCCCAAGCACTCATGGTGATACTGCCGAGCAACCAGCCAAAACCGCCAATAGACAGAACCATTCCTAGTTCTTGACTAGAGGAGAAATTCAGCATTAAAGGCCAGAATAATACCTCTAAAATCCCCATTGTGAAGTAAACAACGGTGAAGAAAGTTAGCAAACCCCGCAAACCTGGACGTAAGGTAATGTAATTCCAGCCAGAGATAATTTCTTGAGATAGGTCACGGGATAGGTCGCGCCATTTAGCCGATTTTTTAGTGGTTTTTTCCGGTTGCGGAAAGCGAACCATCAGCATGATGGCTAAGGCCACCAAAAAAGTAGCAAAGTCAATAGCCAGGATGCCTTCTAAGTGAATTATGGCAACGAGTACCCCAGCCAATGCCGGAGACAAGATTTTCGCCGTAGCGCGGGATATTTGCACCGCACCATTAGCCCTAGGTAGGTGTTGTTTGGGTACGAGTAAACTGATAGTGGCGGAGTAAGCTGGCCATTGAAAGGCGTTGAAGATGGAGTTAAAGCCCACCGCTACATAGATATGCCAGATTTCTAGGCGATCGAAAAGTAGTAACATCCAGATCGCTAGGGTGCCAATTCCCGCTACGGAGTCACTGAGAATCATCGCCCAGCGACGATCCCAGCGATCGACGATCGCACCGACTACGGGTGAGATGATGATGTTTGGTAGATGAATGAACAAAGAAATCAAGGCAAACTGTGTCACCGATCCGGTGGTTTGATATACCCAAACCCCCAGGGCAAAACTGGTTAGACCAGACCCCACTAGGGATATCAGTTGTCCAAAGCAAATAAAAAGAAAAGTCTGCATGACGAATGCGATTTTTTGTAATCTTTTGAGTGAGTGAAAGGAGGAACATCAACCATCAGACCCAATAGCGGTTGAAGCCGATCGGGGAGTCGTGAAGATGGGATTACGGCCAATTGATTAAAGCAGCAACCCTTGTGAGTTTATACTTATCTGAACATACCCTGTTTTTGAATATGTCGCTACATCAGGGGGGTAATGAGAATCCAGTATGGGGCGATCGCCGAAATTTTGCCGAAATTTTGCCGAAATTTTGCCGAAATTTTGCCGATGGCCATTTGTCAGGGAAATATTTACCGGCGGAGTTTTCGCCCATTGATGCGATCGCGTTGGTTATTGGGGAAGCGATCGCGAATGTTGGTGGTAAATACAGGGGTGAAATGCCTAAATCCGAAAAATTCAATCTTAAATTTTTCTGAGACAAAAAAGTCTGCATCCTTCACTGGGTGTTCGCCGTGGGAAATCAGATTAAGTCCTGATTTGGCGGGGCGGTTCCCCCCAAGTCAGGCCAAGTCACGGGCAGACGGGCAATTTATGATGATTAATTTTGCTGCCAAATTCTAATTTGGCCGTCCCAAATACTGCTGATTAAAGTTTGACCATTAGGACTTAATAAAAGACTCGTCACCGGACGAGAATCACCAAGGTGAAAATTGCGCCACCTGTGGAAAAACTCCAAACTTTAATTTGGCCGTCCCAACTGCCTGTATAAAGTAAAAAAGGTTGATTTCCCTGGAATAAGTTTTGGTGATAATAATCAGGAGTGGCGACTGTCCAAATAGTTCCTGAATTATCGGCCAAAGTTCTGATTTATTCCCCACTATATAGGTGCCATATTTTTAGGGTGCGCTCGCAACTACTAATTACCAGTAATTCTCCCTCCAGGCCGGGGAATATACCCCAAACTTGACCTTGATGTCGCCGATGATTAGCGATCGCTTCTCCGGTTTCTGTCTGCCAAAATTTGCTCGGTTCATTTCCCGTCCTCCTGGCAATAATTTGGCTATTGGGACTAATTATATTAGCGCAAACCGCAATTTAGCGAATTTATCCATTGAGAATGGGCTGCAATTGTCCGTAAATTTTCCCCGGTGGCTAAGTTCCAGATTCTCAGTTTGCCATTTCCATGTCCAGTGACTAAGTATTGGCTATTGGGACTAGCGGTTTGCGCTAATATAATTCGCGCTAATATAATTCGAGGGAAAATTCCCTGAGTAACTATGGTTAAAGCCAAGGCAGCGATCGCCTGAGTTAGTTGGTTCATTTCTGGGTTATTTTTCTGGGTTATATCTGGGTTATTATTTACTGGTTGTTGCTTGTTATTTGTGACGGTTGCCTGAAGCAATTCGGTTTCCGGGGTTTAAGTTAATGGCACAAAAATCATGCCTTAATGACATTTGACCATCCCAGTTTTGGGCGCGAAGTTCTTCCATAACTAAACTAACCCATTGCGCCCAGTATATTCAGCGTCAGCCACCGCTACTGCAACGGTGACGGCGCCGGGTTGTCCTTCTAAGCGAAAAATTTGTTTGGCAACTAACAGCGATCCCCCTGTTTTTTCCCCGGTATTGTTATTGGGATTAACCGCGGGATTAACCGCAGAAATAGCGGCAGCTTCGGCAACGCTAGGGGTGCCAACTTCTTGTCTAACTACTTGAGAGGGAGTGGGGACTGGCTGCGAGCGCAACCTTTCGGCGGAAAAAGTCCGTAAGGGCCATTGGCGATCGCGGCAAAGTTCCAGCAGCCCCACTTCATCCGCTTTAGTATTAATAGTAGCAATACCGGCGATCGCCTCCACTGCCAGATCGTTAGCTTGAAACACTTGCAAAATCGCCGCTTCGATCACCGTTTTCGGTGTACCCCGTTGGCAACCCACTCCCACCCACAAAACTCGCGGTGAAAAAAGCACTTGCGGCATTTTTACCTATCCGTTTTTGAGTTATGTTCAAGGTTCCCCCGATCAGGGTTATGAAAATGGGGCAAGTCAATCTCAAGGTTCATTTTATTATAGCGATCGAGCCAGTGAAATGATTAATCAACATCGGCAAGAAATCTCCAAAAGCGCGCTCGCCTGTTTACAGAAATTCAAGGGTAAAATTTGATTAGATATTACCAGATTTTTTCTCTTTCCTCCACTTTATCGATTAGAGCCCTTTTTAATAATCTGTAAAAAATCACAGAAATTAATCCTAAATATTTTAATTTTTCAGCGAAAATTCATATATAATACCTAACAGGTAAAAATCAAGAAAAAGCAATAAATATCAGGAGCTAAATTCAATATTTACTATTCAATTGGGGAAATTTTTCGGACTGAATTGGGCAGAATTATTTAAGCCCAGAAAATTTTGTTTTTTGGGTAATTTGGCTCATTCAATACTATAATAAGTTAGGCCAGAAAAGTTTTAGGCAAGATTGGTTGTCGTTATGTAAAAATATCAAAAATACCCAGCAAAAATATCCATCAGCCTCGACGCACCCGAAATCAATCCTCTTAATTCATTTAAACATAATATAATGACTGGTTAAGCGTCAGCCGCGATTGCCCTGTTTTTCCCTACCGCTCGTATTGGTGATATTTCCATGCGTCCTACCCGTCTTTTAACTATCTATATCGGTTTGGCCCTGATTTTAGGGCTGATTCTGTGGCTGGTGAATTCTCTTTACCAGCTATATATTCAGGTGTCTTATACGGCTCCATTTTTGGCGTTATTGCTGATATTACTGGTGATCGCGCTGTTAGGTTTGCTCGTAGGTACTTTTTTATATTACATGGGACTCCTGCCCGGATATCCCCCGCCCACGAAACCGGGACGCCGCGCCAAAAAACGCCAAATCCCCGGGCAAAAAACTGCGGCGGCGGCGGAAACTTTGCAAGCAATTCGGGAACAGGTGACGCAAATTCAAGATGAAGTTGCCCGTCAAGCTATGTTACGTCGCACGCGGGAAATTGAGGCTAATTTAGCCAGAGGAGATTTACAAGTGGTCGTATTTGGCACCGGCGCCGCTGGCAAAACTTCTGTGGTCAATGCCCTTTTAGGGCGAATGGTCGGTCGAGTCGAGGCGCCGATGGGCACTACGGAAGTAGGAGAAACTTATACTTTGAATTTGAAAGGGTTAGATCGACATATTTTAATTACGGATACACCGGGGATTTCCGAAGCAGGTTTGGCCGGAGCGGAACGAGAGGAAATTGCCCGCCGACTCGCTACAGAAGCGGATTTACTTCTATTTGTGGTTGATAACGATCTGAGTCGGTCCGAATATGAATCCCTCCGAACTTTAATTCAAATTGGTAAGCGATCGCTCTTAGTTTTAAATAAAACCGATCTTTACACTGAGACGGAACGAGAAATTATCTTGGCTAGACTGCGAGAAAGAGTGCGCGGATACATCTCCTCTATGGATTTAGTGGCTGTAGCAGCTAACCCCAAACCCGTGAATTTGGCAGGGGGCGGTCTATTTGAAATGGAACCGGATATTATGCCCTTAATTCGTCGCATGGCGTTAATTTTACGAGCAGAAGGAGAAGATTTACTCGCGGATAATATTTTACTGCAATCTCAACAGTTAGGAGCAGAAACCCGCCAACTAATTGAGCGTCAACGCCAACGGCAAGCGGATAAAGTTGTCGAACGGTTTCAATGGATTGGGGCTGGAGTGATTGCTTGTACTCCTGTGCCCGTAGTGGATCTGTTAGCAACTGCCGCCGTAAATGCTCAAATGGTGGTAGAAATTGGCAAAATTTACGACTGTGAAATTAATTTGGAACGAGGCCGAGAAATGGCCTTGTCTTTGGCCAAAACTTTGGCCAGTTTAGGCATTGTTAAAGGTGCTTTAAATTTATTTACCACCGCGTTACAACTAAATCTGAGTACCTTAATTATTGGTAAAGCGATTCAAGGAATTACCGCCGCCTATTTAACCCGAATTGCCGGAAAAAGTTTTATTGAATATTTCCGACAAGATCAAGATTGGGGAGATGGCGGCATGATGGAAGTAGTGCAACGGCAATTTGAATTAACTAAAAAAGATGAATTTGTCCAAGGTTTTGTCAAAGATGCGATCGCCCGTGTAGTCGAGCCGATTAAAGATAACTTATCAGATAACTTATCAGAAAAATTGCCACAAAGTTTTTCCCCAGAGTGGGTTGCCGAAAATCCCGAATATCAACCCGAATATCCACGGGAGTATCTCCGGGAGTATCAACCCGAATATCCGCCGTCAGATGAAATAAATCAGGGAGAATATTCCGACTGGGACAGTCCGCGCTGGCGATCAAGAGATGATTGGTAGTTGTTATTTGTTGTTTGTTATTCGCTATTCGTCAGCATTAGCCGAGCTAAATAACCAATAACCAATAACGAATAACGAATAACAAATATCTACATTTCTAAAAATAGCCAAATCATCCCCGGATCGATTGGTGCGGGAATCATTTCCCCCCGGAAATCCAGAAATTGCACCAGCATCAGATATCCCACTGCCAACAACAAAGAAACCGCCCCAGTTACAATGGCCACAATTTTGCCACGCTCCATAATTTACCTCTTGTAAACTCTTCTTAACAAATAACAAATTTTAGACTCATCTGCTACCCATCTGCCATAATTCTGCTCATTTTCTACCAAAATTGAACTAAAATAGCTAAAAACAGAGAAAAAATAAATCTAGGGACAATCCCTAAAAGGCATCTCAAGTAATGGTCGTTAAAAAGCGCAAAAGCGGAGAGTCTGATATGGAATCGGTAGCTGGTTTATCTACTCAACCAATGAGTACAGAAAAGGAGGCTGTAGTCCAAACCTGGGAACTGAGTAAATTTTACCGGACCGGGTTTTGGATGAATCAAAGAATTATGTCCTTAAAAAACTGTAACTTAACCATTTATCCTGGAGAAACCTTTGGCTTATTAGGGCAGAATGGCGCCGGAAAAACCACATTGCTCAAAACTCTTTTGGGAATTGTTAAACCTACCAGTGGTCGAGGGGTAATTTTCGGGCGTCCCCTAGGCGATCGCGCAGTTAAAGAACGCATCGGTTACTTACCAGAAAATGCTTACTTTTATGATTATCTCACGGGCTGGGAATGTTTAGAATTTACCGCCAATTTATTTCAAATTTCCGCCGCCACTAGACAACATCGGATTATCGATCTATTAGATTTAGTGGGATTAGCCAAATCCAGCGCCAAAAATAAACAACTCCGCCAATATTCTAAAGGAATGTTACAAAGAATTGGCATGGCGCAAGCGTTAATCAATGACCCAGAGTTAGTGTTATTAGATGAACCCATGTCCGGTCTTGACCCCTTGGGGCGATATCAAATGCGGGAAATTATTTTATCCTTAAAACAGCAAGGCAAAACAATTTTCTTTAATAGCCATATTCTAGATGATGTGGAAAAAATATGCGATCGCGTGGCTATTTTAGCCCGAGGAGAAATCATTGCTGAGGGGACAATTAAAGAACTGATTGGCACCGCAGAAACATACCACGTCAAAGGTCAGGGAGGAAATGTAGAAGTGCTAAAACAATGGCTGAAAAATCTTTCATTTGAAAATGAAAATTGGGCAGGAACATTACAAGGAAATCCCCAAGACTTTTTAGCCAGCTTACAACTCATGGAAGCGAAATTAATTTCTCTGAGTTTATTCAGGGCTTCTTTAGAGGAGTTTTTTGTTCAACAACTGCGGGAAAAAGGATTAACAGTTAGTCAATAAATCGCCGCCAGAATAAGGGGCGTTTTCAGCTTTCCGAGCCGAGGAACAGACTCGTTGATGGGCAGCATCCAGGCGCGCCATAAATACTTGGTCACCCCTCACCGAGTCGATTTGACCTGGTTAAATCTGATGGGAAAGCATTGTCAGAAAAGCTAGGAGAAAAATTAGCAATATTCTGGCCAAAATCAGACCAAATAAGACAAAAAAAGTGAAAAAAATATATTTATTAAAGATGGAAGTTAAAAATTAAAACTGAAAAGCAAGCGCCTGCCCCTGGTTTTTCCACTAAATTTAGCCACGCTCCTTACAGCAATTTTCAAATTAATGTAATTAATTATACATTAATCAAGATGTTTTTGCTCAATTATAGGACTTAGGCAACGAATCTATATATGGTGGATTATGGTAAATTGGTGCATTACTGCTTGGCACAACAGCCTACGGATAAATTTGATGTGTAAGTCCTGAAATTAGGCAAATTTTCAGAGATTAATTCAATAAATCGATGAAATCTAATATAAATGAATTCTTACCACCTTCCTAGAAATTTCTTCATATATGCGTGTCGAACAGTTGCAAGCTTTTCTCTCGGTTGCGGAAACGGGCAGTTTTCAACAAGCCGCCCGACGCTGTGGGTTCACCCAATCCACTATTAGTCGGCAAATTCAAGCATTAGAAGCGGAAGTTGGATTGCCTTTATTTCATCGGACGGCTCAAGCGAAACTGACTGTAGGAGGGGAATGTTTTTTGCCCAGGGCGCGGAGAATTTGTCAGGAATGGGACAAAGCTTTAGAAGAATTAGCTGAACTTATGGAAGGGAAACAGCCCGAATTATGTGTAGCCGCAATTCATTCCGTTTGCACTTATTATTTACCGCCAATTTTACAAAAATTTTGCCAGAATTATCCAGATGTAAAACTGCGGGTGACAACCCTGGGCAGCGATCGCGCTTTGAAAGTGCTCAAAGATGGCTTAGTTGACTTAGCCATTGTGATGAACAATCGTTTTTTAACCACCAGTCCAGAAATGGTCGTGGAAATTTTATACCGCGAATCTATTAAACTGTTAATGGCCGCGAATCATCCTTTGGAAAAATATGAACAAGTGCCTTGGGCTGAACTAGCAAAATATCCCCAGGTCGTATTTAAATATGGCTATGGGATGCAACGCTTGGTGCAAGAAAAATTTACGCAACAAGGACTTAATCTCAAGGCCGCTTTAGAGTTAAATAGTCCTGAAGCTTTTCGCGGTGTAGTTCGCCAAGGGGAAATGGTTGCTTTGTTGCCAGAAACCGCATTATTAGATGCGTACCACGATCCAACTTTGGCGGTGCGATCGCTCTTGTCCGAGAGCGACTCTCAGGGCAACGAAACATGGAGTCGGCAAGTGGTGATGGTGACAACTCGCGATCGCTTACAAATTCCTCCAATCCAAAAATTTTGGCAGTTAGTCCGGGAATTAGTTCCGTTACAAATTCAGCAATATTAATTTGGATTAAATTTGGATTAATTTATTTGTAATTAATCATCATTATGAGTATTCGTTTTCGAGAATTTATTCAAAAAATTGGCAGTGGCCCCCGCACGGGGAAAAACTTAAATCGCCAAGAAGCCGCAGAAGCCATGCGGATGATGTTACAGGGAGAAGCTACTCCGGCTCAAATCGGGGCTTTTCTGATTGCCCATCGAATTAAACGGCCTACGGGTGAGGAATTGGCCGGAATGTTGGATGCTTATGAAGCACTCGGCCCACAGTTAAGGCTTTCCGGGGTAAAGCCAATGGTGTTCGGTTGTCCTTATGATGGGCGATCGCGCACCACTCCCATTTTCCCCATCATCGCCCTAATTCTCGCCAGCGTCGGTCAGCCGGTAATCATGCACGGTGGGGACAAAATGCCCACCAAATACGGCATTCCCTTAATCGATATTTGGCAAGGGTTGGGGATTAATTGGTCAACACTTTCCCCCCTTCAAGTGCAGCAACTCATCGCCACCACAGGTCTGGGATTTATTTATCTGCCAAAGCATTTCCCCCTCGCAGCAGGTTTAGTTCCCTACCGAGATCAACTCGGCAAACGTCCCCCGCTCGCCACCTTAGAATTAATTTGGTCTCCCGTCGTCAGTGACTATCATTTAGTCGCCGGTTTTGTGCATCCCCCAACCGAAAAAGTGTTTCAAGATGCCTTAGCCTTGCGGGGAATCCAGAACTTTACCACCGTCAAAGGTTTAGAAGGCAGTTGTGATTTATCTCGCGATCGCACAGCCATCATCGGGATCGTCAAAAATAGTGAATTGCAGCGCCTACATTTAAATCCATACGACTATGACTTTGGCGGAAAAAACCCGACCATCTCGGAAAAAACTACTGAACTGGCGGTTCAAATGCAAAATGTCTTACAAGGTAAATCATCAGAATTAATGCCCTCGGTGATTTGGAACGGGGGATTTTACCTCTGGCATTGTGGCTTATGTCCAGACATAGAAACCGCCTTTGACACAGCGGAAAACTTACTGACTTCCGGTAAAGTCAACGCCAAACTGCAAGAAGTGATGAGAATTATTGGTTATTAGTTATTGGTTATTAGTTATTGGTTGTTGGTTGTTAGTTGTTGGTTGTTTATTATTGGTTGTTTGTTATTAGCTTTTAGGGATTCCATCAACAATCAACTTTCCAAAAATCAACAATCAACTCTCCCACAATCAACAACCAACTTTCCCAAAACCCTTAACAATTTACCAGTATTGGCTCTGGGATTTTCAGGGAGTCCAACAAGCGATCGAGCAGAAAATGCTCTTGGAATAACTGACAAATGTAGTCAACTTTCATCGGCTCGTGCAGTCGCACTTTACCCAAACTGGCGCTAATAATTTCTACAGTGGTCAAAGTATCCAGGTCTACGGATAAAACTGGCACCTCCGCCTCCTCAGCGCGAGCTAAAACAGCCGAAGAAGGACGAACATTTCCCGTGAGAATCAGACAATTGGTGGAAGTTTCCAAAGCCGCTAACTGAATATCCGTCCGACCACCTCCGGTCACTACGGCCATATTAATTCCTGTCGATAAATACTTCAACGCCGAATTAACATTCATTGCCCCAATCTTCAGACTTTCGACGATTAAGTTCAAACGGTCAGAGCGGCAAAGCACTTGGGCATTCAACCGTTCTGCTAATTCCCCGACGCTGACACCACCTAAGAAAGGAATTTTCGGTAACATAGCAAAAACTGGAATATTTTGTTTTTCCAGAAATGGCTTAACTAAAGTATTTGTTTCCGCCAAATCTTCTGGGGGAATATCATTCAGAACCACACCAATCAAGCGCTTGCCCAATCGTTGTTTAGCCGATAGCAAAATCTCCACCGCTTCTGGGGACTCAAACCGCGTCACCAACAACACAGAAGCATCAACTACCTCGGCAATATCTAGCAAAGATAAGTGATAAATATAGCCCTCATCTAAAGTCGCTGGCCCTTCCATAATCACAAGATCGCCTTCGAGCTTGGTCAAAGACTCTTGTAGAGACTCCTTATAGCTGAGAAAATCTGGGTTAGCTTCTAAGCGTTCTTTAAACATTTGCCGGCCTAAAAATAGCACAGATTTTCCCAGATTTTTCGCCAGCAAATTTAAGGTTTTGGCCAAAAACTTTAAATCCTCATCCACGGGATTTGGCTCGCATTCATGCTCACATCTGCCCACAGGTTTTGTGTAAGCTATTTCCAGGCCGCGTTTCTGGAGTTGTTGACTAATTCCCAGAACAGTAGTTGATTTACCACTATAGGCTTCTGTTGAGCCAATCAATAAACACTTATACTGCTGCGTTTTTTTGGGAGTTGAATTAATATTGTTCACGCTTGATTTCCTGCAATTTATTGTACAATAATCTTGAGCTAATTGCTACTACCCTTACAGGTCTTGAATAGTCATTTTTCCCATTAGAGGTAGCCAGGGATATCTCTCGATTTTGGCCAAAAAAGGCCTAACTTATACCTAACTTAGCTATGTTGACCAAGCTTTGCCAGATATCCTTTATACCCGCTGCTTAAATATTTAATCCATTATTCATTGCCTTAGTCATTGCCTTAGTCATTGCCTTAGTCATTACCTTAGTCATTACCTTAGTCATGCCGTTGGAGTAATTTTTTATAAAATCCTTTACTAAAATCCACTATACGATGACGCCGGTAATTTTCAATTAATTCAATTAAAAAATTAATAAAATCAACATTGGTCATGTTTATTTGATAACTTAAATCCGCATTGCCATCAAACTGAACTCGGCAGCGAGTTAGGTCAGCAGGAAGTGAAGAAACTTGCCAACTAGCCACAAACTTAATGTTTTCTCCCCCTTCAATTTTTCTTTCCCCTTCTAGATGCCCTTGGCGATAAAGGCTGATTGCTCTGGGTAATAACACCCGTTTTTTCTCTTGGGTATAATAAGGTAAATAAATGCCGACAATTCTTTTATCGGCTGGTTGTAACTGCTCTAAATTTGTTGCCATCTGTACCCTCCTTTACTTGGCTGGAGCGGTTGTTTTGAACCCAACTATTTCTATCTAATTAGTGATAGTGAATTACTCAATTTCGCGCCAATCATTATAATTACTGATTTTTGGTCAACAGTTCTCCAGTCTTGGTTGTTTTATGTTTCGTATTAAATTTATCTTCAATTAATTTACCATAGGATTTTTATTATGACTTATTTAAACCTCAAGAAATTATTAAGTTTGCCTAACGGCCTTGACTGAGCCCCGTTATTTTTTCATAAAATTCAAGATTCTTCATCAAAAATCAAGGTTAAAGGTTTGAATAACTGAATGAGTATAAAATCAGGGGAATTTATGACTGGCCGTGAGTCGGTTCCCATAAATCGTTTTCTAGTATTTTTCGTCCGTAGGTAAGCTGTCAGCATTCTCCCGGAAAGGATTGGACTGACCTGACGCTTGCTCCTGACACCCCTAGGAGTCAGAGAGACCCAGCCTGCGCCTGAACGCCTAAAAGGAAAAAATTATCGTTACCCTGATCGCCAATAGACCAACTTAGGGAACCGTGGACAAACTTTCTGCTTTAATCCTGGCACGAGCGGGGATCTAGGCAGCAACCCTCAATTTCTCCCCAAAACTGGCAGTCCATAAACTTATGGTATCTTTAGCTATAATAACTCATTTAGAGTTTTTAGGGAAGCGAGAGATGATAAAATTTATCTCTCGTTTTAAGCAAACATGATCGTTATTAGTATTTAACTGTGATTACCTATGCCAGCAAATTCCTGGCCTGAAAACCATTCTTACAGAAGTTTTCCGCCCCTTAGAGCGATTTTGTATAACCTGTCGGATTCCGAGGAGGCCTCCATCGATCCGGCGATCGCCTATTCTTACTCAGGATATGAAGGTCGTCGGGCCAAAGCTGCCATTCTTTTGATCGTCGCCTGGACTGGCACCATTGCCCTTCATTTAGTTTCCTGGGGGTTCTGGTTAGTGGTGGGCTTTACGGGACTGCTTTGCTTTCAGGCATTGCGGATTTTGCTGGCACGTCCCCATGCAACCCCTGAACCTTTAGCAGAAGCGGATCGAAGCCAATGGCCTTCCGTGTCCCTGCTGGTGGCGGCGAAAAATGAGGAGGCGGTGATTGCCCGACTGGTGAAAATGCTTTGTCATCAAGATTATCCCCCGGAAAAATATGAAGTGTGGGTAATTGATGATTGCAGTAGCGATCGCACCCCGGAAATCTTACAAGCCCTGACCCAAGAGTATCCTAACCTCAAGGTACTCCGGCGGCCTGCCAATGCCAAGGGGGGCAAATCCGGCGCCCTAAATGAAGCTTTGTTAAAAACCCAAGGAGATTTCCTAGGAGTCTTTGATGCGGATGCCCAAGTCTCCCCGGATATGCTGCGGCGGTTGCTGCCCATGTTCAACGAAACACGAGTCGGCGCCGTGCAAATGCAAAAGGTGATTGCCAATGCGCCGCTAAATTTCTGGACGCGGGGACAAGAAGCGGAAATGGCTTTAGACCTGTATTTCCAGCAACAACGCGTAGCGGTTAAAGGCATTGGGGAACTGCGCGGAAATGGTCAGTTTGTCAGACGCAGCGCTTTAGACAGTTGTGGGGGATGGAACGAATTGACCATTACCGATGACCTGGATCTGACCATGCGGCTACATTTAGATGGCTGGGATATTGAGGTGATCACTTTTCCGGCGGTGAGCGAAGAGGGTGTCACCAGCCTCAAAGCCCTGTGGCATCAGCGCAACCGTTGGGGAGAAGGGGGCTATCAACGCTATCTAGATTACTGGCGGTTGATTTTCACCAACCGAATTGATTTGCTCAAAACTTGGGATATGTTTGGGTTTTGGATCATGCAGTATTTCTTACCCAATGCCGCAGTCCCGGATTTACTCATGGCGATTTATCTCAAACATTTGCCGGTAATGAGTCCTCTAACCACTTTGGCGATCGCCCTTTCCTTCGTGGGAATGTTTGCCGGTCTGCGTCGGGTCAATCCGCAGTCGAAATTAACTGTGAGCAATTTTTTCAGTATCCTAGTCAAAACCATTAGAGGCACGTTATATATGCTCCATTGGTTTGTGATTATTGCCAGTGTGGGAATACGGATTTCCGTCCGTCCCAAGCAGTTGAAATGGGTCAAAACCGTCCATCAAGGCACTGGGGAATTGCCGTTATAGGGCCTTGCGTCGGGGGTGCTTTTGGTGCGGATGGTGCAGGGGAGCTTTCGGAGCGGGGGGGCTGGGGAGCTTTCGGAGAAAAGAG